>Ga0164307_10000131_pt1 | contig 33158 bp, 54 predicted proteins | sample Whisoiple_243_MG_FD_110214 | JGI IMG/M metagenome (GOLD analysis project Ga0164307, IMG submission 110214) | Soil microbial communities amended with fresh organic matter from upstate New York, USA - Whitman soil sample_243_MG | ecosystem: Environmental > Terrestrial > Soil > Unclassified >...
CCATGTGGCTTGCGGTGTAAACGGCTGGGGTATCCCAGAGGGTCACGAGGTGTGCTCCTGTGATCGTCGGCGGTCGGTTCGGGTAAAGGTAGCCGCGGGGCACTGGTAACGCAATGGGGCGCTTGGGTTAAGGGAAACCCTCGATATTCCGTGTAAGACGCGGAGTTTTATGTGAACGCCGAAACGGACAAATCGAAATAGTGGGGAGCCCTAGTTCAGTTAGCATATCTATTTAACCACTACTAACTATTTTTATTCTGTGTAAGACTCTCTCATGTCAGGGAGATATTAAATGCTCTAGGGAATGTGACAGGGAGATATGGATTAGTGAGTATAGAAGAATGAGTAGGGAAGAGAGGAGAGAAGGGAGAGTAGGGATGGGAGGGTTGATTATTCAGCTTGTGAAGCCAGAGGGGATTATCTAGGAGGGGGGGTATTTTGCTTTAGAGGGGTAGGTTGAGATTTCAAGGCGAAGTGCCCTACTTGCCCTGGCAGCAGATAGCACGGAGGATTGCACAGCGCGGGTCTTGATCACTGAGTTAGGATGCGCGCATGTTGCCGATGAGTGCGCGTGAGCCGATGTTCCGGTGTGAGCACTGGGACAAGCGGCTGGGCGAACAGTGCGGTGATGAGCAGCTGCCGGAATCCAAGTTCTGCATCCTGCACGCGCCTCCGGACCAGATGGATCTGGCCAAGCACCAGGCTCGGAACGCACGTGCGGCTCGATATCGGTTGCAGAGCAAGGTAGTTCCCATCGCCGAGGTGCTGGCCGAGGTCGCCCTCAATCCCGAAGAGTCGGGAATGACACGGGTCCGTGCAGCTGAAGCGGTACTGGATCGCACCGGACTTCCGCGAGTCACCGCGGCCCAGGTGACACTCGATGGCTCGCTTGATGTCTCGGTGACCGACATGCGAAAAGCCTTCTGGGACATACAGAATCGCGTCGCGGCCAGAACGCACGAGATCGTTGACGCCGCAGAGGCTCTCGACGATCTGGAGTTCACGCCGCCGCCGGTGCCCCACCTCGAAATCGTACGTGAGACCGCTCCTCCCTCTGAGGAGTAGCTGTGTTGGTAGCCGGCGCCACGAGCTACAAAGCTGGAACCGCACAAGTCAAGGCTCTCTATGCTGGTACCGAGAAGATATGGCCCGCAACAGGTCCCATGCTGGATGCCAGCACCCAGGCATATCTCACGGCGACCGGTCTCGATGGTGTGTACGCTCCGGCGCTCGATGGACTGGTCCGGGGCCTCAAGGGCTACGGCCTCTGGTCGAAGATGGTGGCGGTCTACCCGTTCATCGGCGGGACCGCTGCCCTGCACCGATGGAACCTCAAAGATCCTCGTGACTCGGACGGCGCCTACCGGCTGACGTTCACACCGGGAACGCACACCACGGCCTTGGGCTATCGGGCCAACTGGGTTGGTGGCGGCATCAACGCCGGCGGCTACGCCGATACTCACCTGGTGCCCTTGGGAACGTTGGCGCAGGATTCGACGCATCTGGCGTACTACTCACTGGAGGACACGCCGCCGGCTGACCGGGCCGAGATCGGTTGCTACAACTGGGCGGGGTCGGGCAGTCGATTCCACCTCATCCTCCGCTATCTCGGTGTCAATGCCTTCTACTACGGTCAGAGCGAGGATGGAGCCAGTAACGTGCCGGTGCCCGCTGCCTCCGGGCTGTTCGTGGGAACTCGGACTGGGAGTGCCGCGCAGCTTGGATACCGCAACGGCGTGCAGATTGCCACATCGGGAGCAGCGTCCATCCCCCTGCCGCCCGTGCCGATCTACGTGGGAGCGATCAACTACTTCCAGAACAGGTCCGACATCCCGTGCGGTTTCGCTTCCGTCGGGGCCGGCCTGACGCAGCTGGAGAACATGGATCTCTACAACACCGTGCAGAACTACCAAACCGCACTGGGCCGGCAGATATGACCGCGCTGCTGCCGTACACCCGGGTCTTCCGCGGCGTGACGCCGGCAACCGCACTGCACAGACCGGATGGCTCGTGGCCGCCGGTGCCCGAGGTGCCAGAAGAGCCCGGCTTCAGACCGCAGGACATCGACACCTTGGTGACATGGCTCGATGCCGCGGACTATCTCCCGGGGTTATGGCCGAATCGCACGGAGGGTGACAACACCGTGATTGCTGGCGCGCCGGCAGCTCCGCCGGCCTGGAGCCAGACGACCCAGAACGGCATGCCGGTTGTGCGATTCCGCGCCAGCGAAGGCCGGCTGCGAAGCACCTGGCTGGGCGCGCCGCTCGACTGGACGCTCGTGTACCTGATGCGATGGATCGGGCCGGGGATCGGCCGTGCGTTCTCGGTGCAGTACCCGCCCTCGAACTTGTTGGTCGGGATGCACACGACCCGGATGGATGCTGCGTACTTCAACGGGGGCTGGCAGTACGGTCCGGTCGATCGATGGCGCAACGACTGGCGGTTGTACAGCGCCACTTCTTCTGCTGCCGAGGGCGCCCGATTTTTCGTCGATGGCGAGGTGCAGGGCGGACCGTACATCGAACAGTACGGACTCACCGGGGGATGGGGGATCTCCGGCTACGAGAACAGCAGTGCCGAGACCGTCGATATTGAGGTGGCCGAGTTAGTGCTGTACAACCGCGGGCTGGAAGATACTGAGCGTCGACAGGTAGAGAGCTACCTCCTGACCAAGTGGGGATTGGTATGAGCTACCTGGTTCAAGACGAGATCGCGAGTAGCTCCTCGATGCAGCATCGAATCGCACAAGCTGCCGCCGGTGAAGGAGTAGGCACAGCTCCTCCGCCGGCCCCGGCCGACCCAGCCTCCGGCCGACCGATGGACCCCGATCGATGGACGCTGGAGAAGCGCCGGGTCTGGGCTGCAGCACCGGGATGGGATGCGGCCTGGGAATCCGCACGGGTATCGCACCCGGAGCCGGATTATGATCCCGGGACCGACGGTGGCGTGATCACCGACGGTCAGATCCTGGCCCAAGTCCAGTCGATGCTTGGTGCGTAATGGGTGTTCTGCGGGTCAAGGTCGGCGGCAACTGGGTTGATGTCGCGACCGGGGTGCCGGGACCGCAAGGACCCGTAGGCCCCAATGGTGCGGATTCGACGGTGGCCGGCCCGGCCGGACCGCAAGGAGTCAAGGGCGATCCCGGAGTTCAGGGCATTCAGGGTCCCGCTGGTGCAGATTCGACGGTGCCCGGACCCAAGGGTGATGCTGGGGCCGCGGGACCGCAGGGCGTACCGGGCACACCGGGGGCCACCGGACCGCAAGGACCGACTGGATCTCAAGGACCGGCTGGTGCGGATAGCACGGTGCCGGGCCCGGCCGGCCCGCAAGGAGCGACGGGTACTGCTGGTGCGGTTGGCGCACAGGGGCCCGCTGGCGTCAAGGGCGATACTGGCTCACAGGGCCCAGCTGGTGCAGATGGTGCGCAAGGGCCGAAGGGTGACACTGGGACACCGGGCTCGGCTGGGCCGGCAGGACCGACGGGACCGACGGGACCGGCCGGCAAAGATGGCACCGGGGTCAACATCGTCGGCTCGGTACCGAACTCGGGCGCATTGCCCACCGGACTGGGCCCGGCCGATGCCGGCAAGGGATGGATCACCACCGATACCGGCCACCTGTGGGTGTGGGATGGCGACTCATACTCCGACGCCGGCAACATCACGGGACCGCCCGGTGCGATTGGACCGCAGGGCCCTCAAGGTGTGAAGGGCGATACCGGGGCTACCGGTGCGACTGGCGCACAAGGCACGACGGGTGCAACTGGAAGCCAGGGCCCAGCTGGAGTTGCCGGCCCGACGGGTCCTGCTGGTGCGGATGGCGCACTGGGACCGCAAGGCATCCAGGGCGCGAAGGGCGACAAGGGTGATGCCGGCGGCCAAGGCGTTCAGGGCCCGATCGGCACCACTGGTGCGAAAGGCGACAAGGGAGATCCTGGTGCGACCGGCGCACAAGGACCCCAGGGCAACACTGGTGCAGCTGGCGTAGATGGTGCTCAAGGACCGCAAGGCATCAAGGGCGATACCGGGGCGACCGGCGCGACCGGCAGCCAGGGACCGACGGGTACGCAGGGACCGCAGGGTGTCAAGGGCGACATCGGTACGCCTGGTACTCCGGGGACGGCCGGCACGCCTGGAGAAAAATGGTTCTCCGGCACGGGTGCGCCATCCGGTGCGATTGGGATAGTCGGCGACTGGTACCTGAACGACGCCAATGGTGACGTCTACGAGAAGACCGGCGCTTCAGCGTGGACCGCACGTGACAATCTCACCGGACCGCAGGGCATCCAGGGCACCGCGGGCACCGCCGGCGCAGCTGGTGCGAAATGGTTGACCGGCACCTCTGCGCCGGCGGCCGGCACCGGTGCGGTGGGCGATTGGTACATCAACACCACCACCAGCGACATCTATGAGAAGACGGGCTCCTCGACCTGGACCGCACGGGGGAATCTCAAGGGTGCACAGGGCACCACGGGCACAGCTGGAACCGCAGGTGAGAAGTGGTTCTCTGCAGCTGGTGCGCCGGCCGCCGGAACTGGTGCGGTTGGTGACTGGTATCTGAACACCACGACCTACGACATCTACGAGAAGACCGGTTCTTCCACCTGGACCGCACGGGGCAATATCAAAGGCGCACCGGGGACGCCTGGTGCGGATGGCGGCGGCGTCATTGTTCATGCTGGGTGGCGCTATATCGGAGCGTCGGGTGGCCCGGCGAATGCTGGACAAGTTGAGTACAACCGGTACGCATCGAACGTCACGGTGCATGAGATCGATGGATCAGGGACGAGTCGAAAAGCAGAACTGGCGCTGGTGAAGGTCGGCGACTATCTGAAGCTGGACTCGTCCGATGACACGGCCGAGGGCTTCGGCCTCATCACCTCCATCGATCCGTACAGTTCGCAACGGTTCTATTTCTATCTGGCTTCCGGCTCTCTTCCGGCACCTGCTGCCCCGACGTCGACGCCGGACATTCCGATCGATCTTGCGGTGAGTCGCACTGTGGCTGGCCCGGCTGGTCCGGCTGGTCCGGCTGGCACGCCAGGCTCCAAGTGGTTCACCGGCAACCTGGCTCCGCCCACTGTCGGCAACCCGGCCGGGGCGGTCGTCGGGGACAACTACCTCAACACGGATACCGGTGCGCTTTATCAGCTGATCGGGCAGGGCTGGTCCCCGAACGGCAACATCAAGGGTCCGGCCGGGGTAACCACGGTCTGGCGGTCCGGGCTCGGCGCACCGGCCGGGGCGCTCGGTGTCGTCGGGGACTGGTACCTCGATACCGCCAACGGCAACGCCTATGAGAAGACCGGCGGACTGGTCTGGGCACTGCGGACCAACCTGACCGGACCGCAGGGAGTCCAGGGCGTTCAGGGCCCGCAGGGCAACACCGGTTCCACCGGTGCTACCGGCTCGCAGGGTGTGCCCGGCGGTGCGATCGTCACGGGCGATTGGACGGTGCGGGCCGACGCGTCCGCCAGCGGTACGTTGGCATGGCCGGCGGCTGGCAGTCCGGTGCAGATCAACGCCGTCGACAAGAACGTGATCGATCACACCTCGCAGCTGGGCAGCCTGGTGGCTGGAGACACTGTCTTTTTCACCGGCGCAGGCACCACCGCGTCGGGCATCCTGTCGGGCAAACCGACCCAGGCGGGTTCTGTGTGGACGGTTTCGTTCACCAACACGTACAACTGGGCCGCGTTCACCAACGGCGTCACCCTCGCCATCGTGTTCGCCCGTTTGCCCGCCGGCCAGCAGGGGCCACAGGGACCGCAGGGCGTTCCTGGCGAGAAATGGTTCTCGGGCACGGGCGCTCCCGGCGGCGCGACGGGTATTGTGGGGGATTGGTATCTGAACGATGCCAACGGCGATGTCTATGAGAAGACCGCTACCAGCACATGGACGCTGCGGGACAACCTGACTGGGCCGACGGGATCGCAAGGTCCGGCTGGTTCAACCGGGGGTACCGGATCTCAGGGTCCGGCTGGCCCGGGTGTGCCAGCTGGCGGGCTTGCCTACCAGGTGCTGAACAAGGTTGATGCGGCCGACTTCAACACTGCGTGGACTGATCCGCTGGCCCGGTCCGTCAGCGGCCTGCTGTCCAGTCACGGCTCCGGGGCCTGGCCGTCGGGTGTGTCCATGATGAGTGTGACGCTGGCCGAGGCGCAGGCGGACGGCGGTTGGCCGATCGCCGCGTCGGCAACGGTGATGAGCGTGAAGCCGCCGGGCAGCACGCTGATGAACCAGTGGTGGATGCAGTCGAACATCACTTCCCAGGCGATGTACTTCCGGTCGGTGGCGTCCGCGTCGGCCGGTCCGTGGGTCGCGCTGAACCCGGCGCGGGACATGTCACCGGTCGGCACGATCATCATGTACGGCGCGAACCCGGCCTCGGGTTCCTGGCCCGCCGGGTACGAGCGCTGCGACGGTCATGCGCTTTCTCGGCCGATTGCCAGTGGTGGGAGCGCCGATACTTACGCTGCCCTGTTCGCGGTCATCGGCACCAACTACGGGGCCGGGGATGGGACGACCACGTTCAACGTGCCGAACTTCGGCTCGGGCGTCCCGGCCCGCGTGCCGCAGTGGGGGACGCCAGGTTTGACCGGTGGAGCGGCTACTCACGGTCACACCTTCACCTCCGGGCACAACCACAGCGTCCCGGCGCACAGCCACCCGCTCGGCTCCAACGGCTGGGCGGCGGTCAGTTTCAACGCGGGCAACCCGTTCTACCGCCTGCGTCGTGTCACCTCGGATGCCTGGACGTCGAACATCATGTCCTCCGGTGCGCCTACCGGAACGGTGGCGACCTCGGACAGCACCTCGGTGACTTTGGGCGCGGCGCTGCTCGGTGATACGAACAACAGCGTCGTTGTTAACACCGGGTCGGGCAACCTCGACGGCAACACTGATCTGACATCCAGCGCAGCACCGTGGCTGGGCGTCATCTTCTTCATTAAGGCGTTCTCCTGATGGGTGTCACACCGCAGTACTCCAACAACGCCAATGAAGGTGGCGAGCCTCAGGGACCGCTGTTCTGGGTGGAGGGGTATTCCGAGGACGACCAGCTGGCGATCGCAAGCTACGGCGGCGAACCGTACCGACGGGCCAAGAACCAGGGACCGCCGCTCGATCCCGGGTCACCGGGCTGGGACCCCGCGGCCGGCGATATCGAACCACCGCCCGAAGTCGGGATCGCCTGGTCTCAGGTGGACCCGACGGCGAGATGGAGCGATGTTGATCCCACTCTTCTGTGGGAGGGCGTCACCACGACCGTGCCTGGTTAGCCCGCGGATCTTGACGATCGTTGGCCAACCGCACCGCACGGGTGACGGCTGCGCGCAGCTGGGGATCTCCGACATGCCGGCTGCCGGCCGGCTCCTCGGCGAGTGGGTCGATGTGCGGTTCGGATGGCGGGAGCACCTCCTCGATGGCCGGCGACTTCGAGATGGATGGTGCGGTGCGCTTCTTCCAAGCCATGTGGATGGACTCCTTCTGTAGTGGACTGCACAAAACCGTACTGCATACCGGCGGGATCTCGACGAGCTGGAGCTGCCGGCCGACGGATCTCGTCGAGAGATCGCACAGATGCTTGTGCGATGTCGGGCCCAGCTGCCAGCCGGCCGACGGACTGCTGCGCCGACGCACGCCAGATGTAGGAAAAGCATGTGCGATGTCGGGCCCAGTTGCCGGCAGCTGGAGCATCTCCTCGATGGATCGCACAGCACATCCCGTGTGATGTCCCCTTGAAGACTGGCCGGCCAGCCGGCTGGAGCAGCTCCTCGATGTGGCGACATCCGCACAAGATCTCGTGCGATGGCAAGCTGCCGGCCGGCAGCTGGAGCTGTTCCTCGGCGATGGATCGCACAAGAATCAGTGCGATGTCTCCTGAAGAAGCCGCGGCCGCCGGCCGGCAGCTCGTCGATGTGGGGCGGGATCGCACAAGAACTCGTGCGATGGCGATGGACGTCCGTCGGTAGCTAGCCAGCCGGCGGAACCGGTTCGTTCGCTTCCCAGGCCGCCGTGACCAGGTCGGGATGCAAACTGCACACGTAGACGTTGTGCTCGGCCAGTGTCATTTGCATCTCGGCGAGTCGATAGCAGTCCGCCTGTTCACAGAGCGTGTCGGGCGGAATCATCGGATCGATGCGCCATGATCGGCCCAGTTTGTCGGTGTACGCGCGGTTGATGGCCATGGGGTTTTCCTACACCTGACGTGCGATGTGGGCTAGTTTGCCGGCCGATGGGGCACTACCAACAAGTTCAGTCCCCCTCTTGAGGAGCTTCCCATGCGCAAGACTCTCGCTGTTCTCACCGCTGCACTCGCGCTCACGTTCGGTACCGCCAGCGTTGCCGCTGCTGCCGTCGGCAGCGACGCACAGGCGACAACGACGACCGCCGTCGTCACCACCGCTGACAACGACAACGATGACGACGATGGCAACTGGGGCTTGTGGGGTTTGGCCGGGCTGCTCGGCCTCGCCGGTCTGGCCGGTCTGCGCCGCCGTCCTACCCCTGTCGTCTATGACACGACCCGCAACCCCAACACCAACCCCACCGTTCGCTGACCTAGCGGGCAAGCTGGCGGAACCGTACCGTTCCGCACATGGCAACTGTCCTGAGCGAGAACTGCCGGCTGCGTAACTTCACCGCCGGCGACATGGACACGCTGGGCAGTGGCGGTAGCTCTCGTTGTGCGGAAATCGAGAGGCTGGACCCATCGACGGTCTGGGTTCAATCCGGGCAGCCGGACGCCACGGTGTATCTGGTCGGCAAGAACTTCGATGACAACACCCAGGTGGTTCTGGGCGAAGACGTAATCAACAACACCTGGCTCATCAGTTCCACTTTGATGGGCATGAGCGTCCCGGATGCTGTGCTGGGCTTTACCGGAAATCTGCCCATCACCACTCAGTGCGAAGGTGTACCCGGCGATGAACTGCCGATCGTGTATCTGGAAGTTGTGCATGAGCCGGCCTGGCCCGCACCGGGGTGTCCGGTAGTTGGTTCGTACATCATCGGCCCATGGGGGAGCGGGTCTGTCAATATGGGCGAGGCTGGGTTCTCCGTTCATGCCGTCGACAAGAACGGTGTGCGTAACCCCGACCTGCTGAATCCGAGCCAGAGCGTCTGGCCCGCAGGAACCGTGGTGGAGATTCGCGGGACAGTGGCACCCAACGACGGCACGACTCGTCTCCGGATTCCACCCAGCCCGTCTCAGAACCCCCGCACGGTGCTGTCCACCCCTCCGGGCGGTCTGGAGTTCATCGGGGACGGGATCAACATGCAGTGGATCGGCACTGTGCCTTCCTGGGGAGACCCGGTGGAGTTCGCTGTCTGTCCGCCCGTGCCTCTGTAGCGGGCGCTTTCCTACATCTGGCGTGCTCTCTCCGGACCTCGCCGGCGCGCTCGCTTCGCACGTCGCGATTCAGTGGTGCTGTGCGTTTGGTAGTACTCGCGGGATCGGACGCGCATGCAGTCGCGACAGACACGTTGGCCGGTGGTTGGGTTGATGTAGGTGTTCTCCGGCGTGAATGCATGTCCTTGCTTGCAGTGCGTTTGCTGCTTTCGTGCGGTGCTTGAATGCCGGCCGCGTTCGACTGAGTCTTGTACGTTCTGACTCGCAGTGCCGGCCAGCAGGTGGCGCGGATTCGTACAAGGCGGGTTGTCGCAGGTGTGTCGGCACATCGGGTCTGGCCAGTGGCCGTATTCCAATCGGAACATGATGCGGGTGACGCGGGTGACGCGGTCGTCGTAGCTGGCGAGTCCGTAGCCGTGACTGTCCGGTGCGCCTTGCCATGGCCAACAGGCATCGTCGCCGGCGCTGCGATCAATGCGGGTGTGGAGTCGTTCGCGCAGTGAGGGGATCACTCGCCCGTCGCGCGTTGCTTGTGGGGTGTCGGGGTGCAGTATCGCCCAGGTGTCTCGCGGGTCAGTAGGCTTTGCCACGTCGGTCTCTCTCGTCCAGGCCGGCACCACAGCCTCGGAGTTAGCGCTCCGGGGCTGTACCTACTTTAGACAGCACTCAGCCCCGGCGCGCACGTCGCTTGGAGCGAGGCGCAGCCGGGGCTGAGTGGTATGTACGTGGCCCAGGTGGAGACCAGACCTAATGCCGTGGAAAGGCGGTGTCTCCGCACAGCTGTCATCCCACCTTGGCTCCTACTAGCGGGAATGGTTCGCTGGACACCACGCCAGCACCTGTCCTAGTAGGCCGCTTTGAGACCACGTACAACGCTCTTGAGTTATAGGTACAGCGTAGGCGGTGGGCGGGGCTTTCGCCCCACCCGCCACCAGCCTCAGTGAGCCGCAGCGCTCACCCTGGCGACCTCCCGGACCACGACCTGCCCGAGCATCGTGGCAGCCTGCGCGGGAGTCTTGCCCGACAGGTCGACCCGCGCCCCGTAGCCGTGGTTGCTATCGACGTGGCCGTAGTTCGCCCAGACCACCACGACGCCCGCTCGCTTTGCCCGAGCGAGCCAGGTCCGCATGTAGTCAGCCTGCCGGTGGTCGACCAGGTGCGCGTCCGACAGGATGATGACCACGCGGGCACCTGAGCCAGTGGTCAGGTCCAGCATCGAGTCAGCCGCCATGAGTCCCGGCTTGACGATTTCCGACGAGTGGTCAGCCGCTGCGATCACGATCTTGTCGACCTTCTGGCCCGGCTTGACCACGCCCACCGACTGATTGCCGAACAGGATCGACGTGACCTTGGCATCCGCCCCAGCCGCGCCCCTGGCGAGGACGTAGGACAGCACTGCCGTAGCCTCTTCCGAGCGCCGCATCGACCCGGAGATATCCGAGAGCACAGCCACCCGGAGTTTGGTCTGGTCGGTGTGCACCCGGCGCACGCTCTTGAACGGCTCAGCGGTCACTGTCTGCTGAGTGGCGATCTGCGCGGCACCGGTTACCGCGCCCCGGCCCCGCAGCCGCCCAGGAGGCATCGTGGACGTGGTTGCGATGCGCTCTACGTCCGCGTAGGCAGCCTTGGAGAGTTCGCGGGTGAACCGGACCGCAGCGGCCCGCTCGTCGCCACTAGGTGCGCGCACGCCCCGCAGCCGCGTGGTGGCCGTCGTGGTCCCGTCCCAGCCGTGTCCACCGGACCCGTCGAATACCTTGTCCTCGGCTTTCTTGCCTTCCTTGCGCTGCTCAGCCGCAGCCTTGCCCTCGGCCACCTTGCGCTCGCGAACCTCGTCGCGCATGGACTCTTTGATCGCGCCCTCAGCGTCCAGCGACTCTTCCCGCGCCAGGTCGCCCAACTTGTCGGTGAACGACGACCCGGTGCCCTCGCCCTCGCCCTCGGCCTTGGACTCGCCACCCTCGCCGTCGCTGCCCTCGCCCTCGCCCGGCTGTGCCAGGTCGTCGGCCTCGTCCTCGTCCTCGTCCGAGTCGACCACCAGAGCGATCCAGTCGCGAGCGATCCGACGTGCCTGGTCGTGGTTCCAGGTGGTCGCGCCCGAGCGCACGTCCGAGACCAGCGTGCTCATTCCCTGGTATTCGATCCAGAGCAGTCGCAGCGCGTCCAGCGTGGCCGCGTCCAGCGTGCCCGAGTCCAGGATCATCGTGCGGAAGCGCTCGCCCGAGTCAGCGTCGAGCGAGCCAGCGTCCACCCGAGCCAGCGTGAGAGCCGCGCCCACCGACGCCCCGTAGCGCGTCTCGGCCACCCGAAACTCGCCCAGCACAACTTCCAGCGCCATGCGGACCAGGAAGGGACGCTCCCACGATGCGACGTGCCCGGAAGCGATCATGCGCGCTTCCACGCGGGACTCTTCCAGGACAGTCAGAATGTCCATTTCGCGACGTGCGTAGAACGGCGCGTCATCCTCGGTCAGCGCCGCGAGTTCCGCAGGCACGTGCACCGAGTAGGCAGCGTGGCCGCACTCATGCAGAATCGCTCCGCAGAACGCCGCGTTACGCAGCCGCCAGAGTTTGTCGGTGAAGTCCACGTGCTCAGCCTTCACGCCCGGCAGGAGCGCCGGGGTGTGCAGTGCCAGCGTGGCCGACGCAGGCTGCCAGTGAGCGGTGCCAGCCTCAGCCGCAGCCTCAGGTCCGATTTCCACCGACAGGTCCGAGCGACGTGCCAGCGTTTCCGCGTACTCCCGAATCGCAGCCGCGACTGGCAGCCATTCGTCGGGGGTGACGCTCTTGAAGGTCTTGCCTCCCAGGTGAGTTCCCATTGCCTTGCCTTTCGTTGTGCCCGGACCTTGTGTCCGCGCTAGGGTTAGTGTAGCAGGTGCGCTTGTGTAGTGCAAACCGGTGCCGGGCGGGGTGAGCCGCCCGGCCCCAGCCTCAGGTCGTGGCCGTCTGTAGCGGTTTGATCGGACGCCCGTAGGCACGCTGTAGCACGTCCTGCCACACGTCCCGGTCACCCTCAGGTGCCGCCGTGAGCAGCGCCCGGAGAGCAAGTTCCTCACCGAACACGCCCGCCGTGTCCCGGAACGAAATGAGTTCGCGAGCCTGCGGGGCCGATGCGACCTCCTGCGAAACGCGTTTCGTTTCCAGGTTGCGAGCCGCCGCGATGATCTTGCGCGGGACGCCCAGCGTTTCCATCGCCGCGTAGTCGGTGGTGAACGTGGTGTGCACCCGGAAGCGGCTCAGGACAGCCTCAGAGATACGAGCGCCCGGCACGTTAGCGTTGTACGCAGCGATCACGTAGAACCCCTCTTTCGCGCTCACAGTGCCGCGCAGCGGGTTGGCCGTGATGTTGATCGAACGACGCCCGTCCATCGCGCTCAGCAGCACTGAGACTGCGCGAGGGTCAGCCAGTGCGATTTCATCGACCAGCAGCGGACGCCCCTCTTCCATCGCTTGCACCAGCGGCCCGTCCACCCAGGTGAACTTGCCAGCCTCGGCCGTGGGCAGGTAGCCGCCAGTGAAATCGTCGGCAGTGGTCTCGCCGTTGCACTGCATCATGATGAGTTCATCACCGAATGCGGCCATGGTCGCCATGGTCTTGCCAGTGCCCGGCAGCGATTCCATGATGATCGGCAGCCCGGACTTCCGACCCTGGCGCAGCATTTCCACGTCCGAGAGCGCACCTTCCATCGTGCGCGCCACGTAGGTGGTCCCGTTCACCGGAATCACCACCTTGTCGCCAGGAGCGACCTTGGCCGTGCCGGGGGTGACCGGACCAGCAGCCGGGGTGAACGTGGGAGTGGAGCGCTCAGCCGCAGCGCCAGCCTTGCGAGCGCGGCCAGCGGGAGCGATCTTAGGAGTCTCGCTCGCCAGCCACACGTCCACCGCAGCGGCCACGTCCTCAGCCAGCGTTGCGTACCCGGTGCCCGCGAGTTCCGGCATTCCGGTGAAGGTCTCGGCACCGACCGAGACACGTGCCCGCTCGGTCCGCATCGCCAGCGCACGCGGCGTCTGGTCGTTGGAGAGTTCGACCAACTCAGCATCGGTCACTTCCACGCAGAACGTGGTCGCGAGCCGGTAGCCGTTGGCCGAGTACCGGTTCATCTGGTCGCTCAGCCACCCGTTGGGAGTGGTGGAAGCGACTGCGGACACGTCGGTGACGTGCCTGCGGAAGTGCTTCCCGGTGGTGTCCGGGGTGAGGGTGCGCGTCATCACCGAGACAACGCTGCCCGGCTGATCGGGACGCTTGACGATCACCATCTGGCGAACCTCCTGCGACCTGCCGACGTTGCGGGTCAGGTCCAGGACAATCGCTGTCGTGGGGTGAGTGCTCATTCTCTTGCCTTTCGTCGGACCGAACCGTTCGGTCGTCTACGACCAATGTACACCATGCCGCTGAGGTTTGTAAACCCTCTGCGAAGTGTGATCGGGACCACACTCGGTGCTGCTGCCTACCTCGCCGGGTGGCGGGGATGGAGTCACTGTAGCAGCAGACGTACAGTATCGCACAACACGATTGCAAACCGCACATGCCTTGCTAGACAAGCTATTTCGCACAGGTGTTCGGCGCCGGCGACCAGCCTCCAGAGCCTCGCCGGCGTCCTGGCCGGCAGTCGGCCAGCGGGGGATCGCACGCCATTTGTAGGAAAGATTCGCCGGCGATCTGCCGGCCGAGCGAGAGCAGCGCGCTACAGGTCAGATTTGCACTACGCCGGTGCATCGTGTAACGTGTCAGTAGACACCCCGACCAGCGGGGCGCGAGGGAAGGAACAGAATGGGGACCAGAGGCTTTGTGGGGTTCGTCCTGCAGGAAGAGGTATACGGCTCGTACATGCAGTACGACGCGTACCCGAGCGGCGCTGGCCGCAGCACGGTGGCCGCACTGCAGGAGTGGCGCGGAGCCGGGATGGATTCGGTGCGGGCGCGGGTGGAGAACATGAAGTTCTACGCCGAGAACGACCGGATGGACGACGACGGTAACGACGCCTACACGGTGTTCCGGGAGAATCAGGGTGACCTGGCCAAGATGCTCGCCAAGGGCGTCATGGTGCGGATGGACAAGGACTGGGGCCGCGAGTCGCTGTTCTGCGAGTGGGGCTGGCTGGTCAATCTGGACGTGAACCGGTTGGAGTGCTACCAGGGATTCCAGCCTGCCGACCGGCCGCACCGTGGCATGTTCGGCTACGTCTACGGGACCGAGACGCCGGAGTACGGACCGGTGCGGTTGGTCGCTGATCTGCGGATCGCGTCGCTGCAACGGCTGTCCGACCTGCAGGTCGGGGACCTGATGGGACAGCTGGAAGGGCTGCCCTCGGACCTCAACACGCCGCTCTACCGGGTGATCCAGGTTGGTCCTGAGGGAAGTGTTGCACTACACCTCTGAGTGGTGTAAGGTTGAGTACAACCCGGTCAACAGGGCCGGGTCAGACGCTCTAGGAAGGGCACAGAAATGGCATACCAGGCAGGTACACGCAAGGCACTCTCGGCCGAACAACTGGCCGAGGCACAGGTGGCGCTCACCCGGTGGCGGGCGGCACAGGAGACCAAGCGGATCGCGGATGAGGCGGCCGAGGAAGAGCGGGCACGGTTGCTCGCGATCATCGGTGACGCGCAGTTCGCGGTCGACTCGGACGGGCGGATCGTCTACTCCGCACCGGAGCGGTCCCGGCGGACGATGCCGGTGGTCGAAGCGCTGGAACTGGCCCCGATCCTCGCATCGGTGGTCAAGACCAGCACGTACCGGGTCATCAGCAAGTGAGCAGCCGGGCGTGGCCCGTCTACCCGGGAGTCCCGGCGGCGGGCCACGTCACGAGCGGTGGGTATTGGCATCCCGGCGGGGTGGCACAGTGTGCTAGGTGCTCAAAGTGACGCGGCGCGGGAAGATCGTGCTCGGTGTGGTGCTGATGGAGGTTGTCTGCATCGCACTGGTCATGATTCCGGCGACCAGCGCGGCGCTCGCCAGCTGGGCCGGGATCATCGCGGGATGCCTGCTGGGCGTCCTGTGCGTTGCGCTGGCGGAGTCGTGGACGCTGATCGACCATAAGCCGAGCGTCGATGACGACGACCTTGTCGTCTGGACGCGGAACCTCCGCGAGAACTGACCGGCCGGCAGCGGGCGCGCAAGCGCTCGCTCCCGGTTGCGCGGGCAGCACGCCAGATGTAGGAAAACCCTGGGCACGTCTGTGCCGGCCGCTGCGTGCGCGCCGGCGTCTGGGCTGGGTTTGCACTCTGTCGTGCTATCAGGTATAGTGGACCTATGCCCGGAACCGCTGGGCCGACGAGAGGCACAGGAATGAATCAGCGCTTGGAGTACCTGCGGAGCCAGATCCGCGCGGAGCAGATCAGCTACGGCGAGATTTGCGAGTTGCAGTCGCTCGCGGACCAGATCGACCCCGGCGACGTGGAGTTGTTGGAGTGGGCCGGAGTGCCGGAGCAGTTCGCACAGGTCAAGGCAGCCGCTCGGGCGGAGGCCGGTCGTCTCCTGGGATCGGAGGTGCAGGGATGACCACCACTGAGACACTGCTGGACTGCGGGCACCTGCCCACGGCGGACAGCGGCATCGGCACCGGGTATGCGGTGCGGCTGGATGACACCAAGATTTGCTACGCGTGTGCGGATGCCGCGCAGGTGGCCGAGGTCGAGGACTCGGCGACCACCCTGTTCCTGGGGTACGTCACAGAGAACACGATCACGACGTGGACCGGGGGAGTGCTCGGCTGGGTCGTCCGGCGCATGGAAGGTGAACGGCGGTACTCCTCGCTCGGGATGCCGATGCGGTGGGTGTCCTACGACGTGGGGACCTACGACGGCCGACGCTGGTACGGGCGGCACAACATCGAGAGCGGGGATGCTCTCGTTCTGCGGGTGCGCAAGAGCAGTCGCTGAGTTGTACTGACCTGAGCTATCAGGTATAGTAGTGGCATAGCCGGAACCACCGGCTCGACGAGAGGCAAGCGAATGCGCATCATGACCAACTTCCTGACCGCGGACGAGATCATCCGGGACGGGCTGCCGTTCGCGGAGTCCCGCGCGGGACACGGGCGGCTCTACGTCATCCGGTCCGGCGAATCCGGAAGCCGGACGCACGACCGGTCCATCGATTTGATCTTGGAAGGGGACGGCTCGCACAACCGACGCGCGCCGGGGCATCGTGCGGTGGATTACTCGGCTGGTCAGTACGCCGCGTCCTGGGAATCGTGGGGCTGGCTCCTGGCCTGGATCTTCGCCAACGACCCGGAGGCTCGGTGCGGTGTGTACCGCAACTTCGCGGACTTCAACGAGCGGACGCACGGTGCGTTCGGCACCGACATGGCGCAGGGGGTGCGGTGACTGAGTACATCGACCGGCGGCTCTACCGGCTCCGCTCGCGCAACCTGAGCGCCGGCGTCTACGCCGCGAACCTGGGCGAGTTCATCGGCATCCGGGACAAGATGGGTGACCGGTATCTGTTCGGCGAAGGGCCGACTGTGAGCGTGGCCGAGGACACCGGGATCGACGCGCCGGAGGGTATGGCGATCCGGGCGTTGTTCGGTCCGCTCTGCAAGGAATGCGGTCGGCCGGCGCGGTTCGATCGCGACGTGTTGCGCTGGTACCACGTGGACGACGACACGCTCGCGCCAGGCTGCACCTGGCGGACGAACCCGGACCTGTTCGACTGGCTCGACACGCAACAGCCCCGGCCATAGGCCGGGGCTGTCTCGTCTGCCGGCCGCGGGGAGCGCACGGCAGATGTAGGAAAGTCAGGACGTCGGGGTGTTGCTCGGGCCGGCCGGCGTGTTGCTCGGCGTCGTGCCCGTGTTGCTCGGCGTCTGACTGGCAGGTGTCGTCGGCGTCTGTGTGGTTGTGGTGGTGTTCGGAGCCTGGAGCGGGTCGGCCTGCTGGCTCTGCCCGGCCTTGACGTCGTCGGTGACCTTGTCGTTGTTCGGTTCGGTCATGACTACTCGCCGGCGTCCTGGTCCTGGCTCTGGTCCTGGTCCTTCTTGGCCTTCTTGTCCTTCTTCTCCTTGTCCCGCTGGGACTCGTAGGTCTCTTCGTTGGGGTCGCGTTCCACTCTGCCCATGACTTCCTCCTGGTGTGCGGGCTGGATGCGGGTGTGGTACCCGCATGCGGATGCGGCAATCGTTTGCACTGGTCCGCGCTATCGTGTATAGTGAAGGCATGACAACGACTCTCTTTGCCCACGACCTCGAACCCGACCTTGGCCCCTATGAGGGTGTGTACGCCGGTAACGGGGAGTTCCTGGTGACCCGCGCGGTGCTCGACCAGATCGCGGCCGACTTCAACATGACCGTGACGCCGCAGGCAGACGGCTCGCTGATCGTCACGCTCGACCCGGAGGACTTCGACACTGCGTATCGCACCGACTTCGACTTCCTGGTGGAGCCGCAGGAGGGCGAGGACGGGCCGCTGTATTCGGTGGAGTTCGACGGCTACACCTGGGTCGAGGTCGAGCACTGATTTACACTGACCTGCGCTATCTGGTATAGTGAAGCCAACGGCACCACTGGGGTGCCCGATGAAGGGAACAGACATGGGGTACAGCACGGATTTCACCGGCGAGTTCACGATCACGCCGGGCCTGTCCGACGAGTTGATCGACCAACTCAATGAGTTCTGCGCCACGCGGCACGAGGCGCTTCGGCCTGGAATGCACGCTCACACCGACGAGTGGAACCGCCCGTACACCGGCCCGTTGAAGGACACCACCGAGGTCGGCATCTGGTGCCAGTGGAAGTTCGAGGCATCGGAGGATGCGGACGCCACCATCATGCGGTGGGACGAGGGCGAGAAGGCGTACAGCATGGCGGAGTGGGCTGCGTTCATCCTGGAACACCACATTCCGGCTGGTCATGTGGTGACCGGCGAGGTCTACGCGCAGGGTGAAGACGCCGAGGATCAGTGGCGGATGGTCGCGCACGAAGGGGTGATCCACGTGCAGACGCCGACGATCGTCTGGCCGGACCTGGAACCGGCGCGGGAGTGCCCCAGCGCAGAGTCACCGGACGGCAAGCACGCGCACAACGACCGGGGTGTCTGCGTCCTGTGCGGGAAGTACTCCGTGGCATTCGACACCGAGCCGGAGAACACTGACCGGCTGCCCACCTACGTGGTCGGGATGGGTGTCATCGATGCCTGAGTACGTGGTCGAGTGGTTGATCGACATAGAGGCCGAGACGCCGCAGGCGGCTGCGCTCATGGCCGACGAGTGGCTGTCCACCGGTTCGCAATCCGGTGGTTGGTCGTTCATGGTGCAGGAGCACGGTGCGCCCGTGGGTCACGTGGTGGACATGGTGAACGCGCGGAAGTGCACTCGATGCGGCGCGGTCGTCCTGCCGGACACCGAGCGCGGATGGGTCGATGTGGACAACTCGATGTGCTTCGAGCCGGATGGTGCGCACGTCGTTGACGACGCCAGTGCGGATGCGGGTGATCCGGCATAGCCGCAGGTCAGCGGCTGGAGTACGACCTTTGGAGCGGTGAGACCGCGCGTGCAATCGCACGTGCGGTTTTTCCGCGCGCCGCCGGCCGGCGCTGGAGCGGGTGCCGGGACCAGCACGCCAGATGTAGGAAAAGCGCGGGTGTCGCCGGCGCTGGGCCGGCAGGGCGTGGGTTTGTTAGGTCCCGGTCGATGGTGTATAGTGAAGGGAACACCGGGAACCGCCCGGCCCACGAAAGGCACCAGCATGGACCTGATCCTCGCCGTCATCGCGACGGTCTACATCACGCTCACCGGGGACTACCCGGGCTGGGCACCGTGGCAGGAGGACTCCGCGCAGGTCGCGGCGATCTTCGATCAGCGGGATGCCGCCTGCCTTCCGTCGATCTGGCCGGACTACCCGGTCCCGGCTCACTGCAAGGGGAACTGATATGGCGATCACGCGGCAGTACATCGTGACGGTCGAGGCCGAGACCAAGGAACAGGTCGATCAGGTCATGGCCGAACGGCTCAACCCGGATGAGGACTACGGGTTCGCGTATGAGGTCGGGTACTACGGGGTGGGCACGATCCACGCGATCCTGGACACCGAGACGGTGCGGCAGGACTGGCCCGAGGACCCGCACCTGGACGATGCCGCTGTGACGGCACTGAGCGCGTTGTCCGACGAGGTGGTGGATGCGTGCATGGCCGATCAGGTGCTCGCGTACGAGGACGAGCACTTCGCATTCCTGGACAGTGTGCGCGGTGCTGTGACGTTGGCGCTCTTGGAGGATTTGGGCATGACGCGCGGGCCGGGATATCTGACCTGACGTGCAGCTGTGCAGTATGTCGAGCGGCCCGGAGTCTTGGACTCCGGGTCGTTTTGCTATCTGCCGGATTATCGTGTAGCATAGGGACTATGCCGCCCGGAACAAGCCGGGCGACGACGGAAGGCAAGACAATGGTTGAGTTCACGCAGGTGTGGCTGTGCACCGACTGCTCCGCGACCGTGGAGAACGGCGGCGGCGACATGGAGCAGTACGCGGCTGAGCACTACAGTGCGGACGCGCCGTCGTTCTACGTCAGTGCGCACCCGGCTAGTGCGCACGGTCTGCCGCTGAACCGGCTCGATGCGCCGGTATTCGCCGGGTTGCGGATGGACGAGCACCGGTGCGGTTTGGAGCGGGTGTCCGAGCGGGCCGCGCGGCGCTACCTGGACTTGGTGTGCGACACCGACACGCTCGGGTGGACGTGCGATCGGCTGGAACTGAGCCACCTGGACTGCGACGGGTGCGGGTGCGGGTTGCAGGGTGACCGGTTGGCCTACTTGATGGAGGTGTGAGCGGGCCGCGCTATTGATGCGCACAGGACCCCCGGCTAGCGCCGGGGGTTCTTGTGCGTTCCGAGCTGGGTTCGAGTCGCCGGCGATGCGGGTTGCCGGCCGGCAGGGCCGACCCAATCGCACGGCAGATGTAGGAAAACCCCGCGCGACGCCGGCGTCGCCAGCTCTGCCGGCCGTGCGTTTGCGGTTCGATGCGGCTGCCGCGGGAACCGGTTTGCAATACTCCGCGGCATGGTGTACTCTGTCTATAGACAGGCCGACAAGCGGCCCGCAACGAAAGGCGTAGAGCATGGGCATGGACGTATACACCCGGCAGGAGCCGGAGACCAAGGTGCCGGAGGTGGGTCGCTACTTCCGTCGCAACGTGTGGGGCTGGCGTCCGCTGGCCGAGGCGCTGGACACGCTCGCACCGGAGAACTGGACCAAGATCGAATACCGGTTCAGCAACGACGGCGACGGACTCGACGGCGACGACGCGCGTGCGCTGGCCGCAGAGATTGACGAGGCGGTCAAGTCGGGTGCAGCGGCGCAGTACGTGGCCGAGCGGGATGCGCGGATCGCGGCCATGCCGCCGTTGGAGTGCTGGCTGTGCAAGGGCACCGGCGTTCGCACCGATCAGGTCGGCCGCGACATGGGCATGGTCGAGCGCGGCTGGTGCAACGGCTGCGACGGCAAGGGCACGACCCCGCCGTGGGATGCGAGTTACCACGTCGAGGTCCGCGACTTCACCGAGTTCGCCGAGTTCGCGCGCTGGTCGGGCGGGTTCTCGATCTACTGAGGGATGCGGTGGCCGGGCGGGTTTGCAATCCGCCCGGCTATCGTGTAGGCTAAGGGCATGCCGGACAACGGGTCCGGCCGGCGAAAGGCGGCAGTAATGGCGACAGACACTCCGATCACGATGGTCATGCCGAACGGCTCGGGCACCGGCGGGCGGTACCGCATTGACGGTGGCGCGCGGCTGGGCGGGCTGGTCGATGCGTTCGTGACGATGAACAAGCACGGCGAGGTCGAGGTCAGTGTCCGGTTGGGCCGCGAGAACGGCGACGTGGACGCATTCATGGTGAACGGGCTGCCGTTCGTCGGCTGGGCAACGGTCCCGGAGCACCGGCGCTGGATCGACACGCAGACGGTGCGCAGGGTGGGCACGTACGACTACGGCAAACTGACCGACTCCCAGCGGCGCATCCTGACCGAGACGCTGGTCGTGCTGGCCACGGTCGTGCTCAAGCCGGAGCACGTGCACGCCTACCGGGTGGCCGCGGCGATTGACCGGGTGAACCGGGCGATCGAAGCGCGCGACGACGCGCAGGCCGAACTGGATCGGGCCGAGCGGGATTACCTCGCGCTGGGCAACGAGGCACCCGCGCGGGTGTGAGCGGTACGGGAGCCGGGCGGTTTGCAATCCGCCCGGCTATCCGGTAGTATAGGGATAGGTCGCCAACCGGGCGGCCCCGACGAAAGGCATGACATGGAACTGATCGAAGTGCACAGCAGCAGAATCCCGGCGTTCGAGCCGAACCCGGCTGCCATGGCCGTCGGCCCGCAGGTGCGGGAGGCGCGCGACGGGCGCGGGGTGAACGTGCGGTGGCAGGCTGCGGCGGTTGCCGAGGGCGAGGGTCCGGTCGATGCGGTGGCGCTGACCGTCTACTGGGACGGGGATGCGAAGCGGTTCCGCGCCACGGTCCAGCGGGTGACCATCGAGAACTACCACGGCATGACCATCGAGACCAACCCGAACCTGGTGATGAACCCGCGTTCCAGCGTGGTGTCGGAGCCGTTCGCGCGGTTCAACCGGGCGAAGCTGGCCGAGTTCGCCGACGACGCGCAGGCGTGGGTCATGGCGGGCTGCGCGTTCGTCTCGCCCGTGCGGTACTAGACCACGTGGTGGTGGAGCAAGGGCCCCGGCGCAAGCGCGCCGGGGCTCTTGTGTTTTCCGGTGCGGCCGGCAAGCCGCCGGCGACCGGGCCGGCGGGGGGTTTTCCTACGTTTGCCGTGCGGTTGCCGGGATGCCGGCTCGGGGTCGCCGGCGCGGGGCGGGTGGAGTTGCAATCTGCCGCGGCAGGGTGTAAGGTAGGAACTACCCCGAACAAGCGGGGGCTGACGAAAGGCAATGACATGGAACGGCTCTACTTGGACTCCACCCGCGAGCGCGTGTGGGTTCGGCCGACCCCGGAGGTACTGGGGCTCTTCCCGGAGGCCGACAACGGCACCGGCAACCTGATCGTGCCGATCCTCGCTGTCCTGCCGTCCAGCCCGGACGTGTTCCAGGACTCGACGCACATGCGGCTGTGGCGCACCGTGCGGGCCGACTGCGGGCTGGGATGCCAGTGTGCGGCTCGACTGATCCCACTGGTCGACGCAGGCTGATTTGCAATCTGCTGCGGCAGGGTGTAAGGTAGACACTACCGGCCGAACAAGCGGCCCCAACGAAAGGCGGCGACCATGCCGATGCTCCCCAACACCATCGTCGGTTACACCTACCAGAGCACCCGGGCGTGCCCGGAGTGCACGATCGAGGAGTTCGTGCAGGACGGCTCGCTGTCCCCGGCTGCGCGGGACATGTCCGCGGAGGACGCGCTGGACCAGGCGTGGGAGGCCCAGGCGTTGTTCGACACCCCTGAGGGTGCCTTGCGGGCCGACGAGTCGACGTTCGACTCGGACGACTTCCCGCACGTCATCCGGGCGTGGCAGACACACCTGCAGGAGATTTGCGAGGTCTGCGGCACGCGGCGCTTGTTCCTCGACTTCGGGCGTGACATGTCCGAGGAGGACGAGGACTGAGCCTCGCGGCGAGGGCCCCGGCTTCGGCCGGGGCTTTTTGCTGTCGCCGGCCGGCGCGGCCTTTCCTACACTTGACGTGCGTATTGCCATGCTCCCCCGCACGTGATAGAGTGTGAGTACACACCAACCACTACCTGGGAGAACCCATGTACAACATCAGCACCGAGAGCGAGGGCTGGGTTGCCAGCCGCGTGGCTACAGCCTGGATCGAGAATGTCGTGGCCAGTCAGGAGCTGGGCCCGAAAGCGCACGGCCGGATCAAGGCCGTTGCGCACTGGGAGGGCACTGCGCGACTGGCAGCGTCGTTCGGGGTCGCTTCCACCGAAACCGCACTGACCATGGACATGATGCGCAACGTCGCCACCTGGAGCGCGCACATCCCGGCCCCGTTCACCAAGGATCGTCGCCGGTTCATGGACGTGGCGATCGAGTCCACTCGGAAGCTGCTGTTCGGATGACCGAGGTCCGCAAGCGGCCGTGCGCCGCGTGCCCGTTCCGGCTCGACTGCCCACCTGCGGTATGGGATGCGGCCGAGTACGCAAAGCTGCCTCCGTACGATGCGCCGACTGCCGAGCAACCCGTGACCGGGTTCGCTTGCCACGCGTCGCCGGCGACGTACTGCCACGGCTGGGCGGTGGTCGGGAGTCGCATGCCGGCCGGCCGGGCGTTGCTCGCGCTGCGCATTCACGCCGCGATAACCGGCCAGGCGGTCACGATCCCCGACAGCACCGTGCCGCTGCATGAGTCTGGCGCGGCTGCGGCCGAGGCCGGGCTGCGCGAGGCCGAGGCTCGCACCTGGATCACCGTGGACAAACTACTGACTGCGCACGAAAGGCTTCGCGAAGGTCTGCGCGATGAGGTATACTAGACCTGAGCAGCGAGAGAGGCTCGCTGCCGAGCAAGGGAGACAGCATGAAACGCACCATCATCGCCGCGGGATTGATCGCAGGCGGACTCATCCTGACCGCATGCGGCCAGACACCCGTCGAGACTGCGGCTGCAGTCGCGGCCCCGGCCACTGTCACCGTCACGGCGACAGCGACCAAGACACTCGCGCCGACCACGGCGAGCGTCACGGCCACGGTCACCGAGACTGAAACGATCAGCCTGGAACCGGTGGTCCCGGAGGACGAGGACGGGACCATCACCGTGAAGGGTCAGCTGGACCTGGTGGGCGCGGAAGCCTGGGATCGGTCCGGCAAGACCTGTGAGGGCAACGGCGGCTACGACGACCTGGAGGAAGGCACCACGGTCACCGTCACGTCGGGTTCGGGCGAGACGCTGGCGCTGGGCACCCTGGACGTGGGAAGCGCGGTGGGCATCACCTGCACGTTCACGTTCACGATCGAAGACGTCCCGGCTCGCGACGGTCTGATCATGGCCGAGGTTGCCGAGCGTGGCGCGCTGACCGCACATGACATGGGGAACGGCACGTTCTACATGTCCGGCACGATCGAGGACTGATGAACGCCCGGCTGACGCCGCACGCTAGGGAGCGTGCGGCTCAAATGGGGATCAGCACCAAGTGCATCAAGGGGATGCTCCAGCGGGGCGAGTACACCCGCTTCGCGGATATCAAGTACTGCGGCGGGCGGTGGCATGCGCGAGGCGCGGAGTTCACCGCCGTGGTGATTCCGGAGGGGGACGACCTGCTGGTCCTGACCGTTCTGTACAACCAACCATTCGTTCGACCGGAGGTAACGCAGTGAGCGAGGAAGAACGCATCGTGGGCATGATGCGGGCGGTGACCGATCAGGCTGCGCATGACCTGCGAGTCGGGGCGCTGGAGTTCCCGCACGATGACGCTGTGCTGGGCCAGGCGCGTGCGATCCTGGCTCATGGCGCTGACGCGTTGCAGGTGATCTGGACGCTGACTGAGGCAGAGTTGGACGAGTTGGACGCGGCCGAGGAAGTATCGGCCGACGCGGCGCGCGAGTACTTGAACGCGCGGATAGACCGGCTGGGCTGATCGGCCGAGCACAGGGCCCCGGACTTCGGTCCGGGGCTTTTGTGCGTTCGGGCCGGCAACGCGGTTCCGGCCGGCTGGCGGCAGCTGCAACTGCACGTCATTCGTAGGAAAACCGTGCGGTTTGCCGGCCGGGCCGGCGAAAAGTACCCAGTGTGGCGGAGGATTTGACAGGTGCCGGATCAGCTGATAGGATTACGGAGTAATCAAAAAGCAGTCCACAACTACAGAGAGGCACCGAAATGGCATTCATTCACCGGTTCAAGGTGGACGGCCAGGAGCGTTGCGGAGAGCGTCACGCCGCAGCTGCCGAGGCTCGCGATTGCGAGGGCTCGTTCTGGCACGACGACTGGGAGTCGCAGCTGGTTCATTGCGCACTCTGCGACGGCATCGGTCACGGTCAGCCGGGGTTCGGCCCTTGCCCGCTCGAAGAGCGGGGTTACTGGGAGGCTGCGGCCGAGGCCGATTGGGAAGCCGCTCGCGGCGTCATCCCCTGGCACGAGGCGCGGGAGCTGGCCGAGGCTCGCTGATCCGCACAAACCCCCCGCCTTCGGGCGGGGGGTTTTTGCGTTCCGGCCGGCGGCCGGCGCGTTGCTGCCGCGGCTTTCCTACATTTGGCGTGCACCTCCGCCGGCGGCCGGCCGAAACCGCACAGCGCCCCGGCGGGTGGCCGGGGCGCTGCCGGCTCACATGCCGTAGCTGGGCATGTCCAGGCCGTCGGACATGTCGTGGTCCTGCGGGTACTCGCAGTCCAGGTGGCCCGTGCGCTCGTCGGGCTCGCCGCAGTCCGCGCAGTACGTGCGCCGGGTGGTGGTCTCTTCCATCGTGGTGCCTTCCGTGGGGGGGAACTACTGACTCCGTCAGTCTACACCCTGTGCGGCGATTTGCCAAACCTCCCGCTAGCTGATAGTCTTGCAGTAGCAAGCCACCAGGGCGAGCACAACGAAAGGCGGCAGGAATGCCTCAGAACTACAGGGTCGCGGTCATCGACGGCGAGGGCGGATTCTCCATCGAGGAGATTGCCTCGGACCAGACCGGTGCGCGGCTGCGCGAACTGATCGGGTGCCGCGTGTTCACCATGTTCAGCATTGACGGGCTGGACTTCTGGGTTGACGACGAGGGCATGTACAACGCCTCGCGCAACCTCCCGCTCACCAGGCTGGTCAGCACCTACGCGGAACTGGTCCAGTACCTCTACGGCGCGTGTGTCATCGCCCGGAGCGACGACGCGGGCAACACCGTGGGGCTGACCGACGACGACCTGGCCGACATCGCCCGGAGGCACGTGCAGTACGCCGGGGTCTGAGCGGGCCGGAGCGGCGCGAGCGCACAAGCGCTCGCGCCGCTTTGTGCGTTCTGGCCGGCTGGAGCTGCGCCGGCTGGAGCTGCCGGCCGACGTCGCCGACTCATCGCACGTGCGCTTTCCTACATTTGGCGTGCTGTCTTCCAGCCGCTCCAGGCGGAGTCGCCGGCTTCCAGGCCGGCCGCGGGGCCGCGGGCGCTAGCAGTAGCCGCCCTTGCCATTGGTCTTCCATCCGGAGTCGCGGAGGAACCAGGTCGCCGTGGGCAGGTGGTCACGCTGGCGGTGATTAGCCAGCGCTTGCAGTGCTTCGCCGTAGGCGTGGGGCGCGCCTGGGATGCGCTTGCCCTTCCATTTGGGGTCGCACAGGTTGCAGGTGGGGCGCACGTCCCCGTTGGCGTACTGGTACACGCGGGTGCTCATTCTGGGCCCTTCGTTGTTCGGATGATGTACTCATCATACACCCTGTATTGATGGTTTGACATCATCCCCGGAGGGTGTACACTTGCAGTAGCAAGTCGGATGGTCCGGCTGCACAACGAAAGGCGGCAGACATGCCCTCCAAGTACGCGGACGAGAACGCGGTAGCGATCAACCAGATTTGGTTGGAAGGCTTCGCGCTCCAGGAGAGCGGTGAAGTCGAGGCGTCGTGCGGAGCGTTCGCTCTGGTCGAGCACGATGGGCTGTTCTGGATCGCTCGCGAGGACTCGCAAGGGTTCTTCGACGTGGAGTCGTTCGGCTCGCGCGAGGCCGCTGACGAGGCGTACGAGGCGCTCTGCGCGGAGTACCAGCAGTGGGACCTGCACCCCGACGACTGCCTGTTCTGTCAGGCGGGCGAGTCGCAGATTCACAACTACGAGCCGCCAGCCTGACGGCTCCGGGCCGGGCCCGCCACCAGACGGTGGCGGGCCCTTTGCGTTCCGGCCGGCGGAGCCGCGGCCGTATCGCACTGCGCGCCTTTCCTACATTTGGCGTGCGTCCGGCGGCTGCCGGCCGAATCGCACAGAGGGCCCTTTATGCGCGTGTGCGCGCGGGCGCGCGAGGCCGTGCGGTTCGCCGGCACGGTGTAGCTGGGTTCGGGGGCCGATTTGCAATCGGTGCCCGCAGGGTGTAGAGTAAGCATTACTCCCCCCGGAACAACCGGGGGACAACGGAAGGCGGCAGGAATGGCCAGCAAGAAGAAGGCTCCGGCTCCGGTCTCGCGCCGGGCCGAGGGTCACCAGGCGGCAGTGCTCGCCCGGCGCGCCAGCGGCGCGACGGTGTGGGCGCGGGAGGCTCGCGGTCAGCGCACTCGTGCGGCTCGCAAGCGCGCAGCCCTTCGGGACTGGGCGTGATCCGGGCGGGTGCGCTGGCCGTGGGCCAGCGCGTCGTGGCGAACAACCGGCGCGTGCTGATCGCGGGCGTCGCGGTTGCGGGTGACCGGGTGACCGTGTGGGGCGCGGACGGTTCGCGGCTGATGTTCCGGGCGACCGTTCTGGTCACGGTGCTCCCGTGACCCGTACGCTCGCCCGGTGGGTATCTACTACTCGCCGGGCGGGCTACCGCTACCGGATGACGCTGATCCGGTAGCGCAAGGCGCGGCGCGCATACGCGGGCTGGGCGAGGCTGTAGACACCCCGTGGACGGCGTTCGCGCTCACCGCGGCGTGGGTAGCGCAAGCGACCTATCCCCCGATGTACCGCGTCGTGGCCGGCGTCCTGTACCTACGCGGCACGATCAGCACGGTGGCGGCTACGTGGACGGGCACGGCGAACACGTTCGCCACGCTGGGCGTGGTGGGCGAGCGTGTGCCTGCCACAAGCGCGCCACTCGGACTGATCGTGATGCCCGCGTGTTTCACGACGCTGGTTCAACCCACGACCACCCGCGTCGGGTGGGTGAACGTGCGCGCCGGCGGCCAGCTGGTTGCGTACGCACCAGCGACGCCGGCCGATGCGATTGTGCTCCCCCTCGACAATCTCAGCTGGGCCGTGACCGTGGTCAACCCGGTGCCCTAACCGCACCGCACGGCAGATGTAGGAAAGGCCCGACGGCCGCCGGCCGGCAAGCTCCAGCTCGCCGGCGGGCCCGGCTTTCGCCGGGCCGCCCGCGGGCGTCAGCCCGCGTCTGGGCCCGCGGCCCACGCCATGACGCTGTTCCAGTGCTCGTCGGCAATGTCGATGCCGCGCTGAGCGACACACTCGTCGCCGAACCACAGGCACTCCGTGCCTTCGGCGTCGGTGTCCAGGAAGTAGAAGTCCATGGTCTCGCCCTTCGTTGTGCCGGACCCTGTGTCCCGCTTGTAATGCAAGCTTACACCCTAATCGCGGGCTGGATTACCAAATCGCCGGATTACCGGGTATGTCGTGGATCACATATCAAACCGGCCGGAATGGTTCACAAGCGTGCCCGTAGGGTGTATGCTTGCATTACAAGCCAGTCAGAGGGACGGGCCAACGGAAGGAAACAGAATGAGCGTCATCAAGAACTCCCGCGTCACGCTGGACCAGGACGGTCTGGCGACTGCGGAGGCGCTGATCGCGCAGTACCGGGCCGCGAAGGCGTCGGCTCGCATCGCCGACGATCTGGCGAAGGCCGCGCACGCGGCGCTCGCGGAGATTCTGGGCGAGGCGGAGTACGCGGTCACCCCGGAGGGTGTCCAGGTCGTGCGGATGCCTGAGCGCACGCGGCGCACCTTGCCCGTCGAGGCGGCGCTGGAACTCGCGCCCATCCTCGCGCCGCTGGTCAACGTGACCACCTACCGGGTGGTCGCCTGACCGCTCGCGCGGCCCGCTACGGCGGGCCGCGCGGCGCGGCTCGCAGCCGCCGGCGAGCGCTCGCGCGCTCGCGGCCGGCAGCCCGCCTTTCCTACACTTGGCGTGCAGTCGCGCCGACGCGGTCCCGGGGCGCCGGCGCGGCTGCCGGCCCGGAACGCACAACGGCCCCGCCCGTAGGCGGGGCCGTTCGCCGTCCGGCTCAGCTGAGCCGGAGGCACGTGGCGCACGTGGCCGGACCGTCGACCACGGTCGCGCGGCGCGGCCCGTAGCTGCCCGGGGTGAACACGCTACGTCCGCACACGGTGTCAATCACGCCGCCACCGAACGGGCTCGCGCCGCGCACGGTGTGCAGCGAACCGATGTTCCCGATCCGGATGGTCTGGCCCGCGTAATCCATTCTTCCGCCTTCCGTCGACCCGGACCCTCTGTCCGGGCGTATACCCATACGCTACACCCTGCAGCGGAGTATTGCAATAGGTTCGGCCGATTTGCTATCCGTCGCCGTAGGGTGTATCGTTATCCATAACGCCGGACAGAGGGTCCGGCCAACGAAGGGCAGTGATCCGAATGGCTTACGAAAACGTCGGGGCGTTCGTGGCGGGCAGGCGTCCGGCCTCGAAGGCGGCGCTCAAGGCGGCGCTCAAGGATGCGCCGGGCACGGTCACGTTCGATTCCACCAGTGCGTTCGGTGGCGGGCAGACCTACACGCCGGACACCATTCCGGCGGGCGTCACGTTGTCCGTCTGCGGGCCGGACCCGTACAGGTCGCGGAAGTTCTACGCGTCCGTGGCGATCGGTCCGAAGGGTGTGAAGATCACCTGAGAGCGCGCGGGGCGCGGGCCACAGGCCCGCGTTCCGCGGTCAGGGGACGGGGGAGCGGCGAGGGAAGCGCCGCTCCCCCGTTTTCGTGCGCGCGGCCGGCAGCGGCGCGTCGGCCCGCCGGCGGTCTTTCCTACATTTGGCGTGCAGTCGGCGCGGGCACCTCGCCGGCTTCCAGGCCGGCAGCTCGCGATCGCCGGATCGCACGTGCGATCCGGCTCGCCGGCGTCGCCGGAGGCGCGGTTCCCCTAGCTGATACATCGGTCGTTTGACATACGCCGCCATAGGGTGTAACGTTACAGGAGTAACGCCGGGCAACGGGTCCGGCCGAACGGGAGGCACAGAATGTTCACCAACACCAGCACTAGCCCGGCCACGGTCACCGACGTGCTGCGGCTGGCCGACGCGATCCGGCTCGTGCACGCGGGAGCCAAGATCGAATGGACTAACGAGGGGTCCGGCTACGTCTACACGGGCGTGCTGCGGCACATCGTGGACGGCAACCGCTCGTCCCTGTTCCCCCGCGCCGACGCGGACGTGCGCGACACCTGGGTGCGCATCACCCTCGTCACGTCGGGCGCGGACTGCTGGCTGCCCACCATGGCGCTGGCCGACATGCTGGCCACCGGCTGGGCCGGGGAAGTGACCAGGTGACCGGCCCGGCGTTGTGGGCGTTCGCGGGGGCCAGCGCGTTGCTGGCCCTCGCCGGGGCCGTCGAGGCGTGGGATCGCTGGCGGGCCGCGCGCCGGGAGGCGCGCGGTTAGTCTGGGCCGGCCGGCAGCGCGTGCGCGGAGTGCGCGCTGCCGGCTCGCCGGCCTCGGCGCTTTCCTACATTTGACGTGCATCCCCGCGCGGCGCGCGCTGGCCGCCGGCCGCCGGCCGCCGGCCGCCGGCCCGGAACGCACAAACGGCCCGCTCCCCCGGAGGGGAGCGGGCCGCCCGCCCGACTCACCAGACGTCGGCCTCGCAGTCGCGCTCGTCCAGCCACGCGTCCTCCGCCCACGAGATCGCGGCGTCCTCCGCGGCGTCCGCGGCGTCCGCGTGGGCCTGGCAGTACTCCGAACCCTCCGCGGCCTCCTCCTCGCAGTACTCCGCGGGCTGGAAGTAGGTGCCCGCGTACAGCTGGGCCTCGCAGTAGGTGGTGGTGGTGGCCATGGTGTCCGCCTCTCTGGCAGCCGGTCCGTCCGGCTTGCTAAGGCAAGCTTACCCGGTACCCCGGAGGATTCGCAAGTCCCTAACGGGTGAACTAATGTCACCCGTTCGATATACCCGTTCGGTCACCGCATGGCAGAATCTGCGGTAAGCTTGCTATAGCAAGCCGGGCAAGGGGCCCGGCCCAACGAAAGGCACCGACATGACGAGCACCCTCGCCTACAGCACGAGCACTGCCACTGCGGCCCGCGACGCCGCGGTCCTCGCAGAGCGCGAGGCTGCCCGCGCGGCTGCCCACGCTGCCCGCGTGGCCGGGTTCGCTGCCCACGCGGAGTGGACGGTCGTCACGTTCGACGGCGAGGCCGACCTGGACCGCTACGCGGGCCGCGAGTTCCTGACCGACGCGGCAGGCGTGGCCCACGCCTACGCGCGCCAGACGCGGTACTACCGCGTTCTGTCGGCCGTCCCGGCGACGGACGCGGACCGCGAGCGGCTGGGCCGGTGGGGACGGTTCATCCACGCCGACAACCTCTGAGGTTGGCGGGCCGGGCCCCGTGCGCGCAAGCGCACGGGGCCCTTGTGCGTTCCGGCCTGCCGGCCGGCAGCTCGCCGGCGTCGCGGCCAGCTCGCGCCCTTTCCTACATTTGCCGTGCTCGCCGGCCGCGCGCCGCCGGCCTGCGCGACGCCGGCGCTGCGCGCCGGCGTCGCCGGCGCAGCGCGCCAGCGCTGCGCGCTGGCGCGCTCGCGACGCTGCTGCGCTGCGCTAGCCGCTGCGCTGGCCGATTTGCAAACCGCCACGGCAGGGTGTAGAGTCAGGGTATCGGTTCCGCCGGAACCCCAACGGAAGGATTCAGAATGACCGCCACCGCCACCGCCGACATGCTGTCCCCGCGCCAGCGCGCGTTCGTTCTCGACATGCTGGCCGAGGTGTTCCCCGGTCAGGAGTCGGCCGACGTGCTGGCCGCTGCCGCTGCCCGTGGCGCGTTCGCCACCCGCGAGGCCACCCGCGCTTCGATTGACCTGCTGATCGCCCGTCGCGACGCTGCCCGCGTCGCTGCCCGCGCGGCTGGCGCTGCCACCGTCGCCGCCACGCCGACCGTCGCCCACGGGCACTACGCGCTGCCGGGTGCCGAGGATGGCGCGTGGGAGTTCTACGTGGTCAAGCCGGGCACGGGCCGGTGGGAGGGCCGGACGTTCTGTAACCGGTTCCGCAGCGATCACCTGGACCGTCTGACCATGCGCCAGCAGGCCGACGTTATGGCGCGTATCGCGGCCGACGTTGCCATGGCTGGCGAGGCGTTCGCTCGCGAGTCGGCCCGTTGCCGGATGTGCGGCCGTCGGCTGACCGATAAGCCAACCGCTGCCAAGAATGGCGGCTACGGTCCGGAGTGCGTGACGAAACTCTGACCGCCAGCGCCAGCGGCCCGCTCCCACCGGAGCGGGCCGTTTGCGTATGCGGGCCCGTTCGCGAGGCTCTGAGAGCGCCGCTGCGGGCCGATCGCGGGGTGGCCGGGGTGGCAGGCTGGCCGGGCAGGCTGGCGACGGTATAGCCACTCTGACGCGGTTTGCACAATCGCCGGGCAGGGTGTAAGCTTGCATTACAAGCGGTTCACCGGGAACCGCGCGAGGGAAGGCGGCAGGAATGCTCACGAAGGCTTACGCGGCTCACACGGGAGCGCGGATGACCCGCGGCCGGGTGTGCGAGTGCTGTGACCGTCTGGACCACGGTCGCGCGAAGATCGCCCGTCGCCAGCAGCGGCGTCGCGAGGCCGCGGCGTGGAAGCGGGAGACGGCCCGCGGCGAGTGACGCGGGAAGCAAGGGCCCGGCCTTCCGGCCGGGCCCTTGTGCGTTCCGGCGCAGCGCGCGCTGCGCTCGCGCCGGCCGGGCCCGGCCGGCGCAAACCGCACAAGGCCGGCGCTCGCGCGCCGGCCGCCGGCTCCGCCGGCGATCGCACGCCAAATGTAGGAAAGCCGCCGGGCCGGCTGCGCCGGCCGGCCGCGGCCGGCCGGAACGCACAAGCGGCCCATCCGGCTTGCGCCGGATGGGCCGCGGCCCGCGCGGTCAGCCGCGCGGGTGCGTCGCGCTCATGTGCGCGTCGGTGATCACCGTGTAGGTGAACAAGAACGCGCCGTCCGCGACCCGCTTTGTGCAGTCGGCCAGGTTCAGCCGGTCAGTGCCGAGGACCCTGACCGCGTGGGCGTAGGCCGCGGCGCTGGCCGCGGAGTACAGCGACTCGCCGGTGACGACGACGCGGGTGGCCGGGACAGTTTCGGTGACGA
>Ga0164307_10000132_pt1 | contig 33132 bp, 53 predicted proteins | sample Whisoiple_243_MG_FD_110214 | JGI IMG/M metagenome (GOLD analysis project Ga0164307, IMG submission 110214) | Soil microbial communities amended with fresh organic matter from upstate New York, USA - Whitman soil sample_243_MG | ecosystem: Environmental > Terrestrial > Soil > Unclassified >...
AGAGTACCAGTGCCGCTCATGTTCAATGTCACGGTCAGTCCCAAAGCCTGAGTCAAGCTACTAGCGAAACGCATGATTTCCTGTGTCCCTGTCGTGCATCCACTATTGCTGTATGTGCGCAGATAAACGGTGCCTGCTTGACCGCTTGCCAACGTCGATTGAGTGGCAATATCAACCGCATAAACAACCCATGCATCACGTGTGGAACTCACTTGGAAACAAGTATTCAGTGAGCGAGTCATATAACTAAAGCTGCGAGTCGGCGATGTGCCTGCCGGACCTTGTGGGCCTTGTGGTCCGATCAGGGAAGTCAGCCATTGCGGCTGAGTGCCAGAGAAGCCATTATTGACGGCGACTTGATATGCGCTATCACCGGCCACGCCTTGATTACCCTGCGAGCCTTGAATGCCTTGATTGCCCGTGTTTCCTTGTGGCCCCTGAATACCTTGAATGCCTTGTATACCCTGCGGACCTTGCGGACCAGTTGTCACAGGTACGTCAATAACGCCACCGGAGATTACGAAAGCACCGCTCAGTTTCAAACAGCTTGGCGTAGCACCAGCGGAAATGGAATCCATCGAGGCCATGCAAGCCACAGTGGTATCAGGCGGCATAAACTTGCTCAGATAAGCAGTATTTGCCGCGTTACGTTGATCAAGTCGCCAGGCGTAGGCAGTCTGCGCCTGCGCGGATACGCTAGCAGCAATCAGCAAACCAAGTGCGATGATCTTTTTCATGTGTTCTCCTAACAGTCTTCCAGAGGAACAACGTTGACCGTACCTGCTGCCGAGTCCTGAATAGCTGCCACATTGGTATAACCACGTGGGCATTCCAGAATCAGAGATTCGCCAGGCACAACCATTGCATCAGTAGATAGCGCAGTCAGACCAACCGGGCCAATACGAACATGAGCATTTGCCGTGCAAGTAAAACGGTAATAGCGCGCCACTTCACCACTGGAAGCATTGGGCAGCGCAGACGATGCCGAAGCAGCGCCAGTCGTGATATTCACACCGGTTGCAGTGATCATCACGCTACTGGTATTTGTGGAGCGGTACATAGTTTATCCTTTGCTAAAAGACAGCCCCGAAGGGCTGCCATGCTGATCAGATCAGATAGTAGTGAATGTAGATGTTCGACACCAAGCCTGCAGTAGTAGCAGAACCCGTCGCAGTCACGAACTGAGAAGTCGTCATTTTCTGAACAGACTTGCCGTTAGCACCTTTGTCGTCAATGTTATTGACCACTTTTTCAGTACCACCAATCGCATAAGTATCGATCAGATTCGCACTGGAAGTTGTGCCATTGGCTGCTGTACCGATGCTTACGTTTGCCGCACCAGTCGATTTCGTCAGAACGTCTACCTCAATACGGTCAATGATGATCGCGCTGTTTTCTGGATTAGCCCATGCAAGCAAGCCGCCGCCAGAAGTAGAAGCAACGCCATTCATGGCAACCTTAGCAATCTTCATATTGGCAGCACCAGTGCCGCCAACTTTGAAGATCTCCGACGAAGTATCGTCTTCGACAAATGCCATGCCGCCATCAGAACGCTGTACTATATTTGTTCCCATAATGTCCTCCTTTATTAGTCGGGGCCGAAGCCCCGAACAGATTAATTACAGGATATCGGCGATCAGGCCATTACCATTCGGATTGCGAGCTTCAAGCGTATACTCGCCCAACAGTTGACGGCGGATGCTATCGCCAGTCTTCGCCAGTTCCCAAGAGGTGATCGGACGTAGCCAGGAAACGGCCCACAGCGACGTATCCAGCACCCATACATCGCGAGCGCGTTGGAAGCGGTTAGGAACGGCCTTCAGCGTTCCGAAGTCGCTCACATAAACGTCAACCGCTGCGGTAACTTCCTTGTCTTCAGCCTTGTCAAAGCGAGTCGCATTGCCAGTGAAGGTCGAGAAAGTCTGCTTAGCCAGCGGGCCGAGCATGATCACGTTAGGATTGCCACCGCTGGTGTAGACCTTCTGCGCTACATCTTTCAGCAGAGCTTCAGTGAAAGCACGCTGGGTACCGTCAGTCTGAGCAACGTTGGTGATGAAGTTCGGAGCCACATAGCCAGCACCTGCGTTAGTGTTGGCAGCTACAGCCCAACCCACCAGGCCACGAGAACGACGCGGAGCAGTAGCGGTGACGTTGTTCTGAGTCAGACCTACCTCAATGTCACGCTTCAGCTCTTTCGACTTCAACGCCATCTGGTAAGCCATTTCAGAATCACGGCCAGCTTTGTCCACCGATTCCTGAGTGCCGGCAACCGACACGGTTTTGGACGAAATCTGAGTGCGGTTACCCAGACGAACAGTTGGCGTAACAGCCACGGCTACAGCGTCATCGCCTTCAGCCTGTTCGTTGTTGGCAGCAGCAGCCAGGTCTTGGGTTTGCCATTCATGCAGAGTCGCAGTAGCTTTGCCTTTAGCGATCATGCTGAAGAATGGCGTTTCAGTTGGAGCGATGTTGTAAATAACATCGGTCAAGTCCTCACGATTACCAATCGCGGCGGTCGTGAGGAAAGTATTGGTTGGTGCAGTCATTGCAATCTCCTTTGCGCTTTAGCGCAGAACTTGTAGAAACGCTGCCGCTGCGTCATCGAGAGAACCGGAACGTGCCAAGTTCTTCATTGCTGCCGTACGGCCATCAGTTGGTTTTACTTCCGCGACACCAGGGCGCTCTACCTTAGTAGGCGCAGCGTTGACTTTCTTACCCGCAGTCGCAGCGCGGGCCAGCAAGTCACGGTATTTCATGGCGTCATTAGCAAGCAGCATTACGCGAGCATCAAGCACCATGGGGCCATCATTCGCATTGAATCCGCGCTCGCCCATGAAAGTCTCAAGTGTCTCAAGACCTGCTTTCATCTTCGCCGCATCTTTCCACTCAGGCAGCTTGTCAAGCAACGCTTGGTGCTGGTTCTGAAGGTATTGGCGGTGAGATTGCTCTCGTTCCTGCTGATGCTCCTGATTAATGCGCTGCAGTTCCTGATATGCTGCCTGGGATTGCTGCTGGCGTGCTTCTTTGCCTTGCGTGTAGACGAGATAGCCGACAGGGTCGGATTCAATCATGTCTTGCGTCCATGGCGTCTGCTGCTGCTCAACGTGCTGATTTACCATCAGGATTTGCTGCAGGTTCTGCGCATAAACATCACGCTCGGTCTTTGCTTTTTGAATCTCCGACTCAGCAGCCTTGCGAGTTTCTGCTACTTCCTGAGTCTTTTGCGTATAGTCCTTTTGACGCAGACCGCTCTTGTGCAGTTCTGCCAGTTCAGTCTTGGTCAAAGTGACTGGCTTACCATCGACTTCAAACGTTACTGCCTCATCGGCAGGCGCCTGAGCTTCCTGGCTAGCCTGTTGCTCGCCATCTTTCTGCTGATTTTGGTTGGCGTTTGCTTCTTCCGAAACAAGACGCTCCGCAGCAGCTTCTGGCGATTCTTCTTTAGGCGGTTCAGCTTGTGCAGGAGACGGATCACCACCACCGAGATAGGATGCGAACGAAGCCATAGCCCCGCTCATACCGCCATCACCAGCTTCAGTAGCGCCATCGCGATAAACCTTGCCGCGAGCCAGAATTGCCTTCAGATACCTATTCATGATTACCTTTCTCGGGTTCCCTCACGGGATTATCCGAACAGCTTTGGTTAAACTTCGATTACTTCACCAGTGGTCAACTGGTATGCAGCTTTGCCTTGCTTCACTTCAATGCCCGATCCATTCTTTGCATGGATCAGATGAACTTTCGCCTCAGGATGCCAAATGCGTACTACATGGCCGTCTTCAGCATGAGCGATCGAAACTAGCTCATCAAAACTCACCAGCCCAAAGTTTGTTTGGCTCGATCCTTCAGCGTCTGCTGATGTTTCAATCCTTCCTTCGCCAATCGGCCCGTCTCCAGGCTCGTGCGAAGCGTCACTTCCAATTTGTCCGCCAACTTCAGTAGCTGAAATAGCTTTTCGCGGCCTTCCTGGTCCCTTGCGGGGCTGTTCGTCCATGATTCGGTAATCTCCTGTTTGATATCTGCAAGCGCCTGCTCAAATGCCGGATTCTCAAGCACTAATCGAGCCTGGTCAGCGTCATAAATGCGTTGTTCTGGCGATTTCATTGTGCTGATCCCAAATTGGCGTTATCTTCTGCTGCTTGCAGGGTTGGATCGTTGATCTGTTTCGCGCTGATCTGCGCGGCAACGATCTTGGTCTGTGCATCCAAATCAGCCTTGTATGTATCTGCTGCAATGCGTTGACGTTCGATATCCAAGCGCTGCAATTCCTGCTCATGTGCGTAAGCTGCTTGTTGAGCATCGAGTTCGGCCTGCTGACGTACACGCAATGCCTGCTGTTCTGCTTCCAATTGCTGACGATTGCGATCAACTTCCATCTGAGCATTGGCTTTGATGTTCGCCTCAGCGATTTGGGCTTGGCGATCGAGTTCTGCGTTCTGCTGTTTGAACTGCAGTTCCTGAGCGAATCGCTGCTGATCGAATTGCAGCTTCTGCATATTCGGGTCTGGCGCAGGCGGCTTAGGCGGCTGCTGCGCTGGGTCACTGAAGAACTGGCTAGCATCCTTGAATCCAAGTGCTTCTGCGAGTTTCACATTGGCATTGAATAGATTCTGAGGCGTACTGATGCCAAGTTGCAGACCTTCAGCCTGCTTCTGGCTCAGTAATGCAAGATGATTGACCAATTGATCTTTGTTGCCAGTTCCCAACCCGACATTGATCGTCAGCGAGAACTGGTTTGTCCATTCGCGAGGATCAATCGTTACCCACTTGCCATTGAGCTTGATCTGTTCTGCCTTGTTCTGATACTGAGTGACCAGTTTCAGGATTTTGTTGCCCAAATCAGTAAAGCCAGTCTCAGCCATGTGACGGCTGATCAACTCGATACGCGAATCGGCCCGGTTGGTAATGATGTTCGCTTGCGTAGCTGTTTGCTGAAGCTGCAATCCATTGCCACCTTGTGTCTGTCGAGTCCAGCCGGTAGCCTCTTCTGCTGCCTGTTGATGCCATTCCAGAAGTTGCAGAGCAGTTCCGATATCCCCTGTACCTTGATCCAGGCGTCCGACAGCGGTAGGCGACTTCACGCGCACCACGCCCCCAGGCGTAGAGTTCAGCAGATCATCGAGATTAACCTGATCGCCTACAGCGAAGTAACGACCATTCGTCTGCAGGTAGGTATTGTCGAGAGCAGCACGAAGCAGAGCTGTACGCACGCGCTGAGGCTCAATAGCCAAATCAGCGGGGCACAAACCATAGAACTGGTGAGGTAAAGGGATCGAGCCAAGATCAACGAAAGGATGGCCGTCACATTCTTCATTGGAGAAGATGTGATTACCAGCCTTCAGAACCTTGCGCCATTCCTGGATACCATCGCCGTCCCAATCTACTTTGACATAAGCCTCAAGCAACCAGACTTCACGCGATGCCGGGTCAGAAGTCTCATATCGCTGAGAGTTCTGGAACAAATCATGTTTGAACTGATCTGCTTCGATGCGGTCGACATTGTTTTCAGAGATATCGACATCGCTTGGCAGGTTATCAGGGACTTGATAGCCGCAAGACTTCAGGTAGCTTACGCTTCGACGGAAGCGATGCGCACAGAATGGCGACTCTTGCAGACGCAGAGTTTGCTTACTGGCGATGAATTCCCAAGGCGGCACATTCTCGATGCATAGTTTTCCGCCGTCTTTGACGCGCTTGCAAGTAACGTCATAAAGCTTTGGAACTGGCTGAGCCTGAACCTGCTGGAGTTGTTGCTGAAGTTGCTGGACAGCTTGAGCGTCTTCCTGATCCTGAACGCCAATCTGCTGGGCCTGCTGAAGCGTCTGCGTCAATTGCTGAACAACCTTATCGCGCTGTTTAACAGCCTCTTCATCGTCATATGACTTCTGAGCGACAATCTCAATCTCAGGATCATCCAGCAAGATTGTGATCTGCTCAATGGTCTGGCCGCGATATTCCTCTTTCGTCTCGATCAGTGAGTCATCCCACCAGACTTTTACGATGCCTTTCTTGACCTGCAGAGCGTCACGAATCCAGGTACTGATGACCTGATAGCCAGGGTTGCGCTTTCGCAACAGGTAGTTGACGTAATCGGAGACTAATGGCGCCTGTTCGGCATCCTGTGGCTTGGTTTCCTCGAACTCAAAGACGTTTTCTGTCCCGCAGAATGTCTTGATGAGCGGCGCTTCCATGCCGAGAACAGTATCGCGAACAGTTGTATCCACCACACGCGAACGCCCATCGATATCAGGAGGCGAGAGATCACCAATCGGGCGAGCGAAGAAGTAAGCTTCATTTCGTGCGCGTTCTGCCTCAAGCTGGCCTTCGCCGTAGCCATAAGACTGATTCGCTTCCATATCAATGAGAGCAATCAGATCGTCTTCGGACAGGCGTGGTTGTTTAGTGGCCATGTTTAATGAGGACGCTTCGCAGCGGTGCCCATGTGAAAGTTACATTTCTCGCGATTCTACTACGAAATATTAATCCGCATCCATTATTTCATGTAGCCACGAAATTGGCACGAAATCATGCTCATGCTCGTTCTGATCTTCAGCTCTGATTAGCGCAATATTGCCAGAAATCTTCAAAACTTGGCATCTTTTCCCGTTGTGTCGCGCCTCCATGAGACAGGTTATGCCAGGGAATCGCGTATTAATGGAATATGGGACTTTGATCTTATGCATAAGATAGCCGAGGAATGTTAAGCGTTCCGCCCCATGTTTCATTGCTCATGGAGTCAGCATTCACGCAGATGTAGCGCAAATTATCCGCACCATGGCTCCATTCATCGTGAAGCGGGCCACCAGGCTCATTCGTCTGTTGATTGATCGACCGACGGTAACGCTTGGCACATTGAACCAGACGCTCGCATTTCTCTTTATCGATGTACATCCTTGGGAAAGTCATGCGAACAAGCCGGATACCGTCTTCAATCGGGATATTAGGCGTGATTTCAACTTCCCATCCAAGCGCTTCCATGATTTCCTGGGCACTCTTGCCTGTCTTGAAGTCCTTATTGCGTCCATCATGCGGCAGATAGACTTTGCCCCAATTCAGATTCTTCTTCCGAAGTTCTGCTGAGTAGTGGTCAAGCGTTTTGTGCGAATCCTCGATGTATTCAATGACGCGCAGCTCGGAAGATTGCTTCTGAACTAGCGAAATGGCCATTGCATCATTCCAGCCCAAGTCGAATACAACCTGGACTTTGAGCATTGGGTCGTATGGGACATCACGGATTCGCTTGCTTTCCTCTGCAGAGGCCACCTCATCGTAATAGATGGCGCCAGCGACAGCCGGTAGACATTTACCTTCCCAAATCTGCGCATAGCCTTTGGGATCGCGACGAAGCGTATCCAGACGCTCTGCTTCTAGGATATCTGTGAAAAATGGATTCTGATCGTAGTTGACCTGGATGATGACAGAGTTCTCTGGAGGATTCAGGACAAAGCGCTGATAAGTCTCATCGCTTTCCAATTCGGGATTGAACGTTACCCAAATCTCCGAGCCATCCTTACGAATGGTTGGCGTCAGAACGTCCCAAGATCGTTTAGAAACAGACTGGCCCTCTTCCACCCAGCAGATATCGCAGTTAGCGAATGACTTGATGGATTCGACAGTATGACTAGCTAGTCCAGCGAAAACGAACAGTGTCCCATTCTTTCCGCGAATCTCTTTCTCTAGCGATTCGTAGAACGAACTAAAGCCCATTGCCTCGATTTCGTCATCTAGCAGGGCTTTAACGGAATCCTTGATGGACTTTTGAACTTCACGCGTGCAGAGAATGCGAAGCTTGTTCTGCATTCCCATGATCAAGAGTGCTTTGACCACGTTGACGCTCTTGCCTGAGCCTCGGCCACCGTGAAGAATCTTGTAGCGCTTCGGCTCGAAGAGCGGAGCAAAGATCTCTGGAATGCTGACTTCGCTCATTTCTTGGCTTTTGCCCGAACGAAGTTCACTGTGATATTCGAATTGACGGTGTGCTCGCCATCATCGCCCGGTCCCAGAATCATCTGAGCCGCTTTGCCATCCATCCGATCACCAATCTCGCGGATAGCCATAATATTGCCCTCTTCGGCCATATCGATGAGTTTTTCTGCGATTGCACGCAGTTTTTTAGCATCAGATTGCACTAATGCACGACGAATTGTATCCGTCCATAACCGATTGGATTGACTAGAGTTTTTGTTACCTTTTGGAGCGCCTGCAGGCATACAGTTTCCGGGTTCGCATTACGCAATTATCCGGCCTCATGTAAGTTTTATGGAATGCGGCGGAAGAGAATGCCCTCCCATGAGCCGCTGAGAATAACGTTTGTATTGCTAGTATAACTGCATCGCAGTTGAAAGTCAGTTCCTGCAGTAACTAGGATACGTGTCTTGGGATCGAGATTCTTTGCTTGCGTGTCAGTTGCAGAAAGAGCACGAGGCATCCGAACTGGTGCTGTAGCTGCTGACCCCCTGAAATATAGAAGGCAGTCAGCACCACGCGCCGCTCCACCGGCTGATCCGTTTAGCTGCAGGTCGATATCGTAGATCAACAGCGAATGACCAGCAGGAACCGTATATTGGCTTCCCTTGCTTACTCCTGGCGACAGATCTGCAACGCTAGAGATTGGGATAACCGATCGAACTGTACCGCCTCCAGCATCCCTTACGCTGATCGTGCCAGCATTGCGCAGACCAGAGCCAACAGCGCCTAGGCCGACAGAATTGATCCGATAATAGAGATTGGTCAGCGCGACAGCAGTAGTGCCATTCGTGGCTTTCGTCTCGGAGATTTCATTGCCTGCGAAGTCAAGGCCATTGACTGTAACAGTCTGTGCGCCAGTTCCCGCAGCAGTATCATTTGCGCTCGTGGAAACAAATTCCATGGCGATTGCAGCACCACCAGTCACCCATGGGTAAATGCCGCCATTGGGCCAGATATCATTAGCTGCTACGCCAGAGCCTGCAATGGTTACTTGGCCCAATCCAGTTACTCGACGGATAATCGCGCCTGGTGCTGTGCCACCGTATAAACCTAATGAGATATCTGCGAGGATATCACTCTTAGTACTTGTGACGTATTCCGTCATGGTCTTGCCTTCCTATGAGCGCCATCACGGCGGATCAATTGATGAGGCAATGCTATAGGGCTTACCTCTTGGTAGCAAGCTTATTTCGACTTCTTCTGAGGCTTTTTGACGCCTTCAGCAGCTAGCTTCTTGGCAGTCGCTTGCGGGATGCCTGCGCTCTTAGCGATCTTCGGATCATGAGCCGCAGCTCGGAACAGTTTGTTCTGCTTGGCTGTGTAAGGCATATCATTTGCCTTTTTTGAGGACTTTGTTTGCCTTTGCATCGATTTTCTGCATGGCGGATTTACTCAGGTTGCCAGCATTGTATTGCTGCGAGGCGCGTGCTTTTGCATTGGCCGCGTGGCTGCGATCAGGGACGGGATAAGACTTACCAGGGCCTGCGAATTCAGATTTAGGAAGCGCTTTACGCGAAGAGGTAGTCAGCTTAGCCATGATTTCTCCATAAAAAGAACCCGGCAGGGCGCCGGGCTTTAAGATCGCTGCCAGGGCTGGTATCTGGCTAAGCCTTCAGAGAGAAGATGAATCTGGAGTTAGTGTAGTGCTTGTTGAATGGCAATGCAAGAGAGCGCGTCATGAGCGATTCGAACGCCCGTTTATCGGACTAGAATTCCGATGCCTCATCCTCTCGGCCAATGACGCATTGAAACTGGCGGTGAATGCAGGATTCGAACCTGCGCAACCTTTCGATTGGACGGTTTAGCAAACCGCTGCCTTCGGCCTCTCAGCCAATTCACCATACGACTGCTGACTCCCTTGTTGGGAAATACTGGCGGAGGCGCCAATTGATTTCAAGAATCAGCATGCGTGTAGCCACTCCTTACGGGAGTGAATCGCTGGTTGCCCAGAGTTCCAGCGGTGAGAGGACTTCAGTCTATCATGATTTCTCTCTTGCGAGCATCATTGCATCAGCCCATTTGTAGCAAAGTTCTGCATGCCTATGGAAAAGATCTGAATCAAGATCTTGCCACATCCTTTGAAGCTCAAATCGAATGTCCCTAGCAAAGCATGCATCCGCCAAATGTTCAAGCGTAAGTGGCGCATTCATTGCGAAAGCATCCCGCATAGTCAGCCCTCGATTGCCAGGAAACAGATTTCCATTAGGAAATGCGCTAGGCATCTCGCTTTGCTTCTTCTCAAGTTCATCAATCATGCTATAGCCCCAAAAGATCGAAGATGAAATCGGTCACATAAATCCCCGCAATGCCGCCAATAAAAGCTGCACCTAGGAATATGAGCACATCGCCAATGTCATTCATGTGGCGCCCTCCCGACGAACTTCAGTTGTTCAATGTAGTTAGTAGGAACCGCGACGAGATATCCATTCTCGATCCCATGACGGATTGCAGCATCGGCGATTCCACGCCATCCCTTTTCAGTCTCACCACTGGCTGCATGGAAAGCCTTTTTCAGCTGCTGATTGGTCATCTTGGAAGATGGAAATTTTGCTTCATCAGGCTTGATTCGATATTCCAAAACATCATGCCACTGTCCACTGAATGGCTTCCATCGATCATGCTGAGGGGGGGAACTTGTTAGGACAATCCGTGGATCACGCCATTCAATCTCTTTCCCTTCGGCCCAAGCCTTTATGAAATAAGCGTGCTTATGTGGTTTGTTCATGCCGCCTCCCCAAACAATGCTGCAACCAATGGATCACGTTTCTTTCCTTCATTTCGTGCCGGCAGGACTGAAATCCTTCGCTGTTCACCCTTCTCATATTTCCCAATAGCGCCAGGTTGATTTGCTGGTCGCCCGATCTTCTTTCCCGTTGCCCTCGATGCCTCTGGCGGATTAATCGGCTTAGGAACATAGAAATCAGTCGCGTCAGGCAGAATGCTGTAGATCCGCGGCGTTTGATGGTCCATCTGTGTGAATGTCAGTTTTCCGCAGTCGCATAGATGCTTCATGTACTTCCGCGTCTGATTGTGTTCCATGTGAATTGCTTGAGCTACTTCCTCACATGTCAGATCTTCGCGCCGAAGATGAGCCATGATTGCATTCATCCGCGCATAGCCGATGCCAGCGCCTTTGTATTTGCCCTGGTTCATTTCTTCTCTCCATTCTGTGCGCGTCGATCAGCCAATGTTCCATAAAGTTCGCATGCCGATGTAATGATCTGCTTCAGCGCAAAGGCTCCGATAAGTGGCAAGCTGCAAATGAACGTCCAGGCGATAATCTGGTCTGCTTGCATGCCGTTTAGATGGTCAAGGAAGTTTCTCATTGGTGTTCTTCTCCTTCAGGTTATTGTGCTTCGATCTTTGGAACTCCCATATCAAGCGCTTGGTATGCAAAAAGGATTTGCACCCAGAGTAAGCTTTTATCGCGGCGCTCAGCGCGATAAACAATTCGTTTGGCCCATGCTTTGTAATCGCATCCATTCGTGGTCTGAGTTGGATATTTCGCTTCAGCCTCATATTTGAGTTGATAGCTCATTTCACAGCCCTCAAATCAGCAAGCAATGCTTTCACGGCAGCTTTTCCTTGCTCGCTCGGGCCAGCTAGCAATGGGTGATTCTTGACGCCAGCCATCTTTACAATCTCTGTCGCGCATTCAGGCTTCCATTCCAACGCCGCGTTAAGGCTTACCTGACCCGTCTGCACGGCCTTGGCGAGCATAGAAACGACTCCGTGACGGTCTGTGCCGTACGACGGAAAATAACGCGGCTGGCGGCCTTCTAGTTTGGCTCGATCGACTAGGCGCGTATAACAGTCCTTGAACGCCATGCGAGCTGCTACGCGGTCGCCAGCTTCGATAAGCGGCGTGGCAGCCGCGATAGCTTGTGCAATCTCGTCTGTCAGCATGGCCGATTCATGCTCGGACTTCGGCATCAATGCCCAGGCTTCATCCGCACCGAGCCATTGCCCATCGAGCTGAGCGGCGCAAAGCTTTGCGATGTCAGCAAGTTGTGGCTTGAAGTGACTCGACTTCAGATGCTGAGTTGCAGCAGCCATAACGGCGCCATCAGGGAATGCTCTTAACGCTTCCCACCACATTTCCAGACGGGGACCGACTACTTCGCCCATATCCGCATATTCGGCTTGTAGGACTGCGATTGCATTGCTGAGTTCTTGCTTTGTCGTCATGGTTGAGCCATCCATTCGTTGAGTGCATCGATCTGTCTTTGCATCCGGCTGTCAATGCCTGGGATCACATTAGGCTTGTCAGCATGGGCTATGAACTTGTCCACCCTTGGTCCATCACGGCAGATCAGCTCAATGTCGTTGTAAAGCGTGCTCCGATCATTCTTACCCATGCTGAATGGATCTTTCCTGCATCCGTCAATCGCCTTGCAGAGTTGTTCTGGCGTATAACCATCCTTTAGCCTGCCAGCAATCGCTTTCTTGCGCTTAGCATCCAACTGAGCGCGTGGCTTTTCCATAATCTGCTGCCAATAGGCGAAAATCCGAGCGGTCGGGCCGTCAGGCTCGACAGTGCTTTTGACTTTATCTATTGGTTTATGGTTAGTGGTTAGTGGTTTATGGTTAGGTTGCTCTGTGGTGCTACTTTCGTGCTCTTGTGGTGAACCATTCGTGCACGAATCGTGCTCTTTTCGTGCTTTCTTTTTGTTTTCCCTATCGATTGCGATCTGACGATTGATTTCAGCACGACCGCGATAAGAGGCTAGTTCTTCTTCCACGCGAGCTTGTGAGTAACGTTCGCCATCGAAGACAAAGAACTCATCCAAGATTCCAAGCACAGCCTGTTTCTCGTCTTCAGTGCGCGCTCTAGCCCAACGAGTCGCTTCTAGCAATGTTGGTGCCAGTTCGCGATCATAGTAAGCATGAAGGATAAGCAGATAGATACCATGCTCAAGCGGCGGCAGGTGGCCTGTCTTCTTTGCATAATCGCCAACATGGATTTTGAAATAGTACATAGTTCTTTCCAGGCGCGTAGGGTGGGTTCTTGGCAGAACCCTGCGGAAAGGTCAGGGAGGACTTCTATGTCCCACCCACCCTACGCGCCCCTATCCGTTGCAGTAAATCCAGTCTCGGTCTGCCAAGATTTTCGACTGGTGCTTAGGCATCAGCGCATTGCGCGCTAACACGTAAATTATCGCTCTCGTAACTAATTCCCGCAAGCATTTACTTGTTAAATCTTACGGAGCGTTGCTTAACGTTTACTTGAAACCTTCTGAGGCATACCAGCTTCCATCTTTGTCGATGCAGAAGACGCGGATTACTTCACCGCCATCTCGGCCATATCTTTCAGCGAAGCCATTTGTCCCATATAGGAAGGCAAATCCCATGTTGCGAGATGAACATTTCAGCTTCTCAATGGCCACTTCTTCGCGAGACATGAAGGCATGATGGCATCCAGATACGGCCAGCCATACCCATACCAAAGGAATCCAGCACGAGAACGCGATAGCCCAGCCAATGATGCGCTTAGCCTGGTTGCGGCGATCTTTGGTATAGGGAAGATAGCCGCGCAGAGTGTTGTAGATTAGCTGCATCATGATTTGGCCTTGAATAAGCTGGCAGGTAAGCAAACCTTCGGGCAGCGACACCACGAAGTCAGTGTTCCGACTAGAGAATTCGGAGGGATAATCACCTCATTGCAGGTCAGACAAATGTCCAATTTCTGATCAGACTGTTTTGGCAATCGAGCGGTAAATCCTTGGTCAATCATTCTCTTTCTCCTATCAGTTTCTTCACAAGCTCTACAGCTTGATAAATGCTGTTCACAACATGCACTGGCGCTCGCCATTGACTATGCCAATCCACTTGATCTGATGTCAGAGCTTGCTTACTTGGTGGCTGAATTCCATCCTTAACTTCGACTAGGAAGTTAAGTCCTTGAATCGCGCACAGAAGGTCAGGACAACCTTGACCAACAGAATGCAGATGCTGAACGCTGCATCCCATTGAACGCAGCGCTTGGACGATTTCGGGCTGGTTTCTGTCGATCTTTGCGGCTCTCATCCGATCACCCCAGCTAAGACGCAATCAATAGCGGCATGGTCGCCATGCAAACGACGCTCAGCGTCAAATCGCACATTACAGGCAACCTCAAAATCATCATAGCGACCAAGACTATGAGTTTTCTTGTTTGCTGTTATCTGTACACTCCATTTCATGCGTTTATTGTCCCAATAGACACCTCGGACCCCGGTTATATTGTTCTTTCGAAGACGGGCGTTATAAGAGTTTTGCTGCTGACTGCATACGCGGAGATTGCTTCGACGCAGGTCAAGTTTGACTCCGTTGATATGATCCACGATATCTTTCGGGCCAGCCTTCAAAATTTCCCTGTGCACATAAGCATCACCGGGCCAATCGTGAGACTGGATGCCAAGATATCCATTGGACCTCATTGTTATAGCTACGCCAACAAAATGGAGAGCATCCTCCAAGTCCATCTGGTATTCAACTCCAGCTAGCGTCTTAAATTTCATGCAATAAGTCCCTTCCGTTTCAAAATCGCTTGGCTGGTAATTCGGGCCAAATCGAAATATGTATCCACTAAGCTTCGCGGCATTTTGCCTGCATAACCACCATCGAGCCACGCATGGCAGGCACTGCATCCATAACAACCCTCTTCATCGCGAGCTTTCAGGCCGGCCCCTTTACCATCCCGGCTATGATTCGAATGGCACCAGACCGTAGTTTCAGGATCAAAGTTACAGCATGGAAAGCGTAGAGTGCATTCCTGTAGCCGAGCGCTCTTACGGATCGGCGTCATCTTTGGCTTAGATGCCTTCATAGGCTTGCCAGAACGCTTCATAGGCGCTTTTCTCTGGATAATTGACCTCTTCATCGCCATCAGATTTCCTTATCAGACTTCGGGCAAGCCTGAGCCAATCGAGCCAACGTAGTGCGGCCACGCAGATCCATCAGCGCATAGTTCGCAACAATCGACTGAAGAAGCGGATCATTGAGAATATTCGACATGATCGCGTCATCCAGGCGTCGTTGATTGCTGCGTTCTTTCCATTGGCCGACTGCCGCCAGAATTTGAGCATCGTGTTTCATTTTGTCACCTCATTTGGGTTAGCGTGAAACTCAACTCCTAGATTGGCTCCGAAGGCATAGACTTGCTCCAAATACCATGCAAAGCCTTTGACCGTGAGCAGCGTTGTACTTCCGATTAGAACGCGGTCGCCTTTCGGAGTAAATGTCCACTTCTGATAGCCCTCACGGCAGTAATCAGGATTGAAGTCTTCAGGCAGAAATTCTCGTTTAAAGAGTTCTGCCCACGCCTCAGCGCTGAACTTCTTCCCGTCAATCCATGCTTGTTCTGAGATGTCCTTGAGCGGTCCGGCCCACATAAGCGCATTCTGATCTGGCTTGCGTGGCGGCTTGTAATCGCTCACAACGACCTGTAAAGGTTCATCGGCATCCATTGGAAGATTGCCGATCAAAGCCAATGCACGCTGACGCTGTTCTTCTGCTCGCAGCACGATAATGCGCTTTTCGAATGGTTGCCTCATTTCCGAATCCTCACGTAGACTGGGCGCCGTTCGACCTTTTCAAAGCCAGCATCTTTAAGCATCTTTTCGTTCGGCTCGCGGTCACCGCTGACCACATAGGACACGAATGCTTTAGAGCATCCCCAATGCTTGGCTGCTTCTGTCTGGGTCTTGTACTTTCGTGCGATGAATGCTCGCATTTCCTCTTGGATGTCTACTGGCTTGCTCATCTAGTTCTCCTTATCGATGGCTAGATTATTGCCCATATAGATAACTTGTGCAAGTTATTTTTGTTGACGTAGATCGGTTGACACGAAGATTTCTTTGGGCTATGATTCATCCATCAGCAGCGCATCCTGCGTTGCAACTAACGGAGAAGAAGATGAACAAAAAAATCCCCACGAAACGCAGCATCCCGGCCAGCATCTGGCTCATCATGCTGATCGTTGCTGGCTCTGTAGCTGGCTGGGCAGTGATGGCATGGGCGTGATTCAAGAGCGCCAGGATCGCGTAGCCGAGGAATCAGAAGCGACTTGGTATGAAGCCCTTTGCCTCGCACGCTGGTTCGCATGGAACGAGTATCAAGAACAGTTCGGGCCAGAAGCTCAGATGGCGTTTTCGCTGACTAATCTGAGGTTCGATCCGAACTCGCATGAAATTTTTTGCGAAGCCGATAGACTTCTGCATGGTTAGCAACAAAGTGCTTGCAGTCAAGTTTGCCGTACTGCATAATCTGTCCCATCTATGTGACGGCGTAGATGTTCAGCAGCGAATCAGAGGTCTTGATTCTCTTCTTTCTAGGGTTAAATCCCAACTAGCCGTCACTAGGAAAGCAGAGAATCAAGACCTTTTTTGCTTTCTACGCATCGCATAGATCGTGCTCCACACGATAGACAGGGGACTTAGTGCTACCCGCGTGGAAGGAATGGCATGCGCTTACTGGCAAGACGGCGCAGCGAGCATTTAACGGTGACTCGCACGAACAGGCAAATGGGTTGATGGTACGTTGGCCGCGATAAGGCGCCTGGAAGAAGAAACGTTAGCTTATGGCAGTAGTAGTGTAAGCGAGTAGTCTTTGACTTACATGGCTAGAGAGCGGGATATCAAACCCTCTTGTCTTGCCTATTCTCTGGAGAAAAGAATGAAAAGTATTGTTGTATTAGCGGCGGCCATTTTACTTGCTGCTTGTGATGAGCGAAAGGCTGAGCAACTTGGTCAGCATACAGTGCAAGTAACTACTGACGGTTATTCAGCATCTGTAAGGATGATTACTACCACTGATGGAACTCGGTGTGCGATCCTGGTTGGTCTTGAACGAGGCGGAATAACCTGCGACTGGGAAGGAACTCGAAAGGAAAAGCAATGACTCTCACTGAACTACAGCAAGTAAAGAAAGACATCGACAACAATGTGATCGTGAGCAAAACTGTTTGGCTGAAAGTGCTGGAAACAGCAATTGAGTTCTATCCAGAGAAACAGAGGCAATCTGCCGAAAATGGGTTCATGCAGGCTCCAACATGGAAGCCTTCCCCTACGATGCTTCTTCGTTCGGAGGAAGGAGAATGATACAGATTCTTCCAATCGATGAAGCCCGTAAGCGCCAGCATCATCAAGAATAGTTGTACAATCCAATCCCCAACCCTAACGCTGCCATAGTCGCAGCAGAAAGGCATCAAATGAGCAACGCTCTCGTAGTAAAGCAAGTCAACCAGCTCGCAGAACAATTCGGCATTCCTGAGTCAGATGACCTAACGGTCGTTCTGAAATCCACCGCATTTAAAGGCAATGTCAGTGATGCGCAGATGTCGGCTTTGTTGATCGTCGCCCAGCAGTATGGACTTAATCCCTGGACGAAGGAGATTTACGCTTTCCCAGACCAAAACAACGGCATCGTTCCCGTAGTCGGCGTCGATGGTTGGTCACGAATCATCAACTCCCATCCCCAGTTCGACGGTATGGATTTTGAGCAGGATGACGAATCATGCACCTGCATCATGTACCGCAAAGACCGCTCGCATCCTGTTCGTGTGACAGAGTACATGAGCGAGTGCAAGCGCGCCGTGAAGCCGTGGCAGAGCCACCCTAAGCGCATGCTCCGCCATAAGGCCATGATTCAGTGCGCGCGATTAGCTTTCGGTTATGTCGGTATCTTTGATCTGGACGAAGCCGAACGAATCATCGAAGTGAATCCAGCGCCAGTTCGACAGACACGTCGAACTGCTGCGGACATCGCCGAAGCAACCACGGTTGAATTTACGGCCGAACACGCTGATATCCTAGCCCACCTTGAAGAAGTCGCAGATACAGGCTTGGCTAACCTGGAAACTGCATGGGGAGCCATCACCGAAGAACAGCGATCTGCGCTTATTCCAAGCATGAAGATGCTGAAACAGCGTGCCGATGCAGCCGACAAAAAAGGACAAGGTGACGTCAATGCTTGAGCGTGCATCTAACCAAGGCTCTGATGATTGGCTGCGTGCACGCGCAGGTCATGCTACTGCATCTCGCTTCTGCGATATCCTTGCTGTATCAAAAAAGGATGGCAAGCCGCTCAAGGCGCGCGATGATTACCTAATGGAATTAGTAGTCGAGCAGATCACAGGAGAGGCTATATTTTCGGCCAGCAGCTACGCAATGCAATGGGGTACAGACTCAGAACCTTATGCGCGTGCCGCTTACGAACGAACAACCGGCTCTCTGGTGCGCGAAATTGGCTTCGTAAAACACAAGACGCACGCATGGGTCGGCGCATCCTCTGATGGCCTGGTGGGTGCTTCTGGCGGCATCGAAATTAAGTGCCCATTTAACAGTGCAGTTCATCTTGCAACATGGGAAAGCGGCATGCCTGAGCATCATCAGGCCCAAGTCTACGGACAGATGTGGATTCTTGATCTGGAATGGATCGACTTCTGCTCTTATGATCCGCGCATGCTTGGAGATGGGCAGCATCTACAACTCTATCGCCAACGGATCGAACGTGATCAGAAGTACATTGATGAACTTGAAGACAAAGTTCTCAACTTCCTAGCAGAAGTCGAAGCAAAGGTTCGATTGTTCATGTCTAAGAAGTAACCACAAAAGCCGGTAGAAATATCGGCTTTTTTACTTGCAATCTTTGCGCGCATGATTTACCATGTTTTTACTTACTCAACAGGGAGAACGAAATGGCTGGTAAGCCAACAAAAGCAAACGAGAAAGGTGAAAAATACCTTCGCAACAATCCTTTCGCAACGATGGAAGAGATTGCAAAGCATTGCGGTTTGAGTGTATCTGCTGTGCAAAAAGCTATTTGGTGGAAAACGCGTTTCGCTAAGGAGGCAAAGAAATGAGCTTCGACAAATACAGCGACAAGGCAGCCGAAGCAATCGCACTGATCCGCGAGTTTGCGAAAGTGGAATACTGGGACTACTTCAAAGGCGATCCTGAGCAAGCTTTGGAGGCTTTCTGCGCAATGCAGGATGCTGCAGAAGAAATGGGCCGAGTGAAAGCTGGTGAAATCGCGCAGAGCCAGCAAGCAGCCGGAGAACTGCCAGTGGTGAAGACTTGGCAGGAGCGCTTGCCACTCTGCCCATCAAAGGATGAAATGGTTGCATGCGTCCTTGCTGAGGTTGTTGACCTTCGCGCCGCTCTCCGCGCATACGGACAGCGAGCAGCAGTGCCAATCATGGACGGCAAGCACAAGCAATTCGAGGCGTGGGCAAAATCCAACGGCTATTGCGTGGACATGAAGGGGAATCAAAAAGCATACCCTTCTGCAAATACCCAGAGCGCTTGGGAAATCTGGCAAGCCGCCATCGACACCCAATACAGCGTGCCAGGGATCTCGAAAAACATCGCTGAAGGTGGCAAAGATGCTTGATCCAAAACTGAACGTGAAATTGCACGAAGAAATTTATGGCTCAATCACAAAAATTATCTTTGACCGCTATCCACGAATCAAAGGTGCACATTGCGCGTCTATCGCATACGGGATCATCGATTTCATATCGGATCGTGAAGCTGCCACCCCATCCCAGCCCCAGGACGGACAGCGAGCAGCAGTGACGCAAGAGCAGGTAGCAGAGATGCGCGCCAAAGTGCTAGAAGATCGCACCTTGCCGTCGATGACGTTCAACGAACTGATACACAGTCAGGCGTTTAAATACACACTGGAATCGCTTGCTGATGGCGGCAACAACCCGAAGCATCGCCGTTCGCTGGTGCGCGAGGTGCGCGAGGCTATCAAGGCGTGCGCCGAGGCCCAGCGACAGGCTAGCGTGGCGGAATTGTACGGCACTGAAAAATGGATTGGCCTCGATACGGCGATGCCGGAGCCTTACGAGGAAGTGCGGATTTTGGTGGATGGCGTAACCCGCATTGGTCGTCTGAATCACCGACGCGAATATTTCCAGCTCTGCACTTTCGCCGACAGTTGCAAGGGGCAGTACATCGCATCGTTTGACCGTGTAGCAGGCTGGCAGCCTCTTCCTACCGCCCCATCCCAGCCCCAGCAAGAAGCAGTACCGGCAGAGCCGAGCGAGCAGGAGAAGCTGCTGAAATTACTGGTCAGCCAGCACGCGAGTTCTATCCGGCGCATGTTCTGCGATGGAGTGCCTGTTGGCGCTCAATTGGTGGCCGCTATCATCCCTCAAATGGAAGGCAACAGCCATGAATAAAGCTCTGGAATTTATCGACAATGTCGCTCCATACCATGACCAAACCGGCTGTGATGATGCAAACCCAGGCTCCGAGGCGCGTTTCGCGCCGGATGACTTTGGCGGCTGCTATCGCTGCACGATCATGAGAGCCGTTGAACTGGCCGTCGAAGTAGAACGCACCGCTATTGCCATGAGTGCAGCGAAGGAGCCGTCGTGAAGCCAACTATTATCCGGATCTATGGCGAGCAACATGCAGATTTTGCAGCCAGTCAGGCTGGGAAACCATACCAGCCATGTAACGGAACTGAGGGCCTTGTTTTCACCGACGCATGGTGCGGCTCATGCGCGCGAGACAAAGCCATGAGCGAGGGCAAACCAATCGAAGAATGTGACGACGATGAGAAGTGCGACATCATCGCTCTCAGCATGGCCTACAACATTGGCGATCCTCAATACCCGAAAGCATGGGTATTCGCGCACGACGGCCAGCCTTGCTGCACAGAGTTTGTGGAAGTCGGCCAGCCTATCCCGCCATCGCCCGATACCATGACTGGCGACCTTTTTGAATTCGCAACTGGAGTAAAGCCATGAGCCGCGAACTGACCGACAAGTACAAGCGCATCCCGGTTTCAGATGCCATCGAGCCGCCGAGTGGCTTTTGCGAGGTCTACAAGAACTATTGGTGGTGCGTCACACCAAGCGATGAAATCCTCATGTACAAGGGCACTTCGCCGCAATGCAACATTAATCGCCAGATCGTTGACCACTTGATGCCGGAAGGCTGCACGGCGCGGCAACTGCCTGTGGTCTTCATCAAGCGCAGCCCACACGATTACGCATAACCACCCCGCCTCCCACACAGAGGCGGATAAAGGAAGGACACATGAGCAACGATGAAACTATTTGGCTCGTAGAAATAAGAGTGAAAGATTGGGTCTTCATCCCTAAACACAAGCCGCGGGTATTTGACTATGAAGAGGTGGCGGCTGGTGACGAAATCAGTGCGCGGCTGGCAGGATTCGAGCAGTTCAAACGTCGCATTCAATACGAGCCGGCGATGAAGATGAAGTTTCAGAAAGCGGCATTGGAAATACAAGACTTTTGCGCGCCCGACGCTGTTCAAATCTAACCGCCCACACCCACCAGGAATAATCATGAATGCACAAGAATTGCAGAAACTGAAGGATGCGCTGGAGATTGGCCGCGACGCCGCGCACGAGGTCGCCCAGCGCTTCCATGAAGAAATGAAGGGCTACCGCGAAGCCGAGCACAAGCAGGTGGACAAGGACGTTGCCGACATCAACGAAGCAATCGCGATGATCGAACGCACCTCTTCCGCAGGCTCTGCTGCACAAGATAGCGTCGAGGCTAGCTGGAACATTTACGACCCAAGCGGCAGGGTCAACGACTTGCGCAAGGCGTCTAGTTGGTTGCTTGACGTTGCAAGCTCCGAGGTATCTGTTGGCGATGAATCCGAGCTTGCCAAGGCCACCGCTGCTGTAGACGACGCTCTAGCCGCTTGCATCGGCAATATTGCCGCAGGCTCTGCTGTGGTGATGAACGAAGATCAAGAGCGCCCAGCGTTTGAAGCGTGGGCACGCATCGCTTGCAACATGCCTTCGTATGCGAGCGTGAACTGGGAAGCTCTCTGGACTAAGCAAGCATGGGAAGGGTGGCAGGCACGTGCTGTCCTTTCCGCTGCCGCAGCACAGACAGCAGCCGTACAGGCGGAGAACCAAGCATCGCAGGATGTGTTGGCCGAGCGCAAGCGCCAGATGGAAGCGGAAGGTTGGACGCCAGCGCATGACGACCAGTACCAGAACGATGAACTGTCTTTGGCTGCGGCTTGCTACACAATCGCGTCCGACACTGCGCCTCAGGCATCAATTCCCCAGATGTGGCCGTGGCCTGACTACTGGTGGAAACCTACCACCGAGCGCCGCAACCTTGTGAAAGCTGGCGCCCTTATCCTCGCTGAAATCGAACGCTTGGACCGCGCTGCCATGTCCTCTGAAGGGGGAGCGAATGGCTGAGCGATATCAAGATCGTCCGGCGCGCTCGGTGGTCTGTGCGGCGAACAAATACGGTGACCTGGTGTTCGTCGGCGTGCGCCACTTCTGCCCGGTCATGCAGTTCAACATGCGCGGCCACGATATCCCGGCGCTGCGCAAAGAGCGCGGCGAGGTGCAAGGCTTCATCGACCAGTTCGGCGTCTTCATGGACCGGCAAGAGGCGGCGATTGTCGCCAAGGAATCAGGCCAGCTCGCGCGGTACGGTGACACGTTCCCGACCGTTCTGTTTAGCGAAGACCTGTACTAGGCCGCCCCCACCCCACTCGGAGAGAGAGATGACTGACCCGAAGAAACCCTCAAAGAAAGACAAGATCATTCTTCGTCTTACCGGCCCAGATGGGAAATATCATTTCATCTGGGGCGATGATTATGCTGGGTTTTGCCTGCAAGATGCTTTGAGCAAACTCGCTGCTCTTGAAGCAGAAGTGGCTGCAGCTAAAGGCAATGTTCAATAAATAAAGGAGCCGACTGAATGAACGATACGACTAAACCCGCTGACGCGCTGGAGCCTTGCCCGTTTTGTGGTAGCGAAGCAGCTATGCAAACTCAATACGGCGTAGATTTCTGGGCACAGTGCATGAATCCAGAATGCGGCTGCACAAATGGAAAAGTCTATCAAGGCAGCTCACAATATGCTGCTCGTGCATGGAACCGCCGTGCACCGAAGGCAAGCGCAGTACCGGAATACGAGGCCACGTTCCGCGAAGGTGTCACCGCATTGGTGATGCGCCACATCGACCGCATGAACGACATCTGCGATGAAGATCCAGCCGAGCGCATCATCGTGAGCTTCATTAAAGGCTTTGACCCGCTGCGTGACGCTTACTGGGCCGAGAAATTCCCTGGCCGCGATATCGCCGCTGCACCACAAGCAGAGGAAGCGCCAGCCGTACCGACCGTTGAAGAATTCCTAGCGCGCCTGTTGCCACCGCCTGGCTATGAAGGCCACAAGGTCATAGAGCGGGAAGGAAAGCTGATGTTCTGTAAGCCGGAAGATATTCGGCCAGATGACGGCCTGTGCTTCTACGACGGCGACATGCGAACCGTTGCCATTCCGGAGTGCGTACAGCCAAGCGTCGCAAATGACCCTGAATTCATCCAGCTTGTGGATAATATCGGCTACGCCTACAGGGATGCTGGCGATACTGACGAAGAGGGGAAAACAGCGGCGCTGGTCGCATTCTTCGACGCCAAGCTGACCCAGGCCCGTCTTGAAGCAGTTCGATCCGCCGACAACTTCAGGCAATTGGTATCCGACAGCGATAGTGCAGAAATCAAGGAATGGAAGACTCGCTGTTTCGCCGCTGAAGAGAAGCTGGCCAGCATACAGGCGATGCTAGACAAAGAGTAAGGAATTGTGTTTTAGTAATACCGTCCTGGCGGTTCCAGGTTAAAACTAGGGAGCTTTACAAATGAAGAAGGCAATTTTTGCAGTATTTGCAGCACTGACTATGATGGCGACTTTTGGCGTTTCTCAAGCCGCTACTCTGTCTCAGAATTTCACCGATATCAACGGTACTAACTTCTCTGTTGAGAATGCCGTACGCGTGAAGAAGGTTACCAACGGCATCACTGTGACCAAAGCGACTGTCGATAACACCGGCACAACCGTGTTCACTTCGCGTGCTTACGTGGACAACTCTTCCGGTCTGATCTGGGGCAAGTTCGTTTCCATGGCTAGTTCTACTGGCCTGTTTCTGCAGATTGGCTCGACTACTGAATACGTTGGCGCAGAAGCTCCAGTCGAAACACGTTGCTTTAGCCCATCCACCCAGCTTTTCTATCAAATTGGTTCTGTCCAATATGTAGATAGCATCAATGACGGCTGCGTGATCTGGCAGGGTATCAAGGCAATTTCCAATCCTTGATCGTCATCGCATAAGAGAAAGCCCGCTTTCTGCGGGCTTTTTTTATTTCTTCTGAGCTTCGGCGATGATCGCTGTTTTTCGATCACTACCACTGGAACTACCGAAATAATAGGCGACTACTTGCTCACATTTCGCAGAGATGTAACCAATGAGTGTACCTGCCATGACGGAATCTACCTTTCCCCAGCCACCCAGCACGGCCACAGTCACCGAGATAAAGGCCACCACGATCAGATAGGCCAGTACACGCGGCGTCCAGTCCTGAACCGAAGCCTCACGCTTGCGTGCGCTGTCGCGGTCCTGCATCGCTAGTTCGGCCAGTTTCTGCTCATTGGCAAAGCCAAGTTCCTGCATCCTAAGTGCAAATGTCTGGTCAGCAGTCTTCAGCGCTAGCATCTGCTCTGGCGTGGCGCCAGAAAGGGCCGCCTTGATGGTCGCCTCGGTCTTTTCGGACAGGCCAAATGCATCACCAATTGCCGATACAGCCATCCCGCCTAAAGGACCTCCTAAAGCTGTACCGAGCCATGGAGCTACTGTGCTAACAAGAGATTTCCAGTCCATTATGCAATCCCCGCTACGTAAGTGGTTCCAGACGATCCGAAATGTGCAGTCGATACTTGGCGGCGCGGGACTTTCTCCGACAGTCCGACATGCACCCATGTTCCTTCGAAAATGAGTTGGTCGAACAAGATCGTGCTTGCCGCAATCATCTGAGCCAGATCATGCGCAGAGAGGCCCACAGCGTTAATATCAGCAGCCAGACCATTGACATGTGCACTCTTGGCTGCGCCGCCTACAGCCACATTTAAAGCCGGAGAACGGTAGCCGCTGGAAATGACGATTGGGCGTTTTACTAGTTCTCGCACTTGCTCTAGCATTTCTGCAACACGCTTGAGGTTTTCGATTACCTGCGGCGCTGGCGTATTGTCCAGTCGGCGTCTGATAGCGATTTGCGAATCCGTGAATTCTTCCAGACTGAAATGTTCTGTCAATCTCATGACTATGCCTTTTATGGGAAATATAAAACAAACACGATGTGTGCTATAATTTTTTCATGAAAACACAAAACCTAACTGGCCTCCGCTTTGGCCGACTCGTAGTCAAAGAAATTGCGGAAACAAATAAGATGCGCACTCGATGGATTTGCCAATGCGATTGTGGAAGGCAGTCCATAGTAGTTGCCTATTCGCTTACTTCCGGCAAACAAATAAGTTGCGGCTGTTTTAAGCGCGAGCGACTTGGAAAGAGCTCTAAAAAGCACGGTCATTCTGTAGGAAGGAAAACAACAAGAGAATATCAATCTTGGTCTGGAGCAAAGAAAAGATGTTGCGATCCTAAAAATGATAAATATTCTATCTATGGTGCTAGAGGAATTTCCATATGCGACCGATGGAAAGATAGTTTTGAGAATTTCTTTTTGGATATGGGAGCCTGTCCACCGGGGCATTCCATTGATCGGATAAACAACGATGGAAATTATGAGCCTGGTAACTGCCGCTGGGCCACTGCAAAAGAGCAAGTGAGGAATCGATCCAACACCATTCGCATGGAATGGGATGGAAGATTGATGACGATTGCCGAGATATGCGAAGCAGAAGGAATTCGATACGGAGCTTTGTACAAAGCCGTATTCCTTCGCGGAAATCCACTTAATGAGGCTATAAAACGGCTTCATGGAAGTAAGGGCTAGACGCCATTGTTTTCCAATAAATATACAAAGCAATCATAAAAAGAAGTAATCATGTTAGTCCTTTAAGCTCTCTTTATCCTCTCGCATTCGCTTGTAAATCTGCGCCTTGATATGCAAGATATACAACGTATATAGACCTACAAGGCATCCGATAGCGAGCGAAATACTGCTCAGAATGAAATGAATGTCACTCATCAGTCCCGCGGCACCTGAAGTGCCTGTAATCGCAGCAATGATGCTAGACACTTTGGGGTTACTAAGCGTCGTTTCGACTGCTGCTTTGACGTTTTCTTGATCGCTCATTGATTCGTCTCTTAAGGATTAAATTACGCGCCCATGAAACGAGGACGGCGAACCAGATCACACCCCAGATCGTTAGCATCATGGCGGTCAACCATAAATAGTCTAGCCAATTGCACATAGCCCAAAATCTCCATCGTAGTGTTAAAAAACACTGGCGGGAGGTAGGCCAGGTAAAACGCCCATCCTAGGGCATTACCGACAATAGAGACAAGACATAGGGTCTGCATGTCGTCGCACAGTTTTGCCTCAAGGAATCGAGGTGCGCTGTACACTAGAAAAAGATCGACAGTTGCTGCGCTTCCGTGAAATAGCAACATTGCTTCAGGGGTGTTAGGAAGCGTTGCCGTTACATCTGCATGTACATACCACGCTAGCCAAACGACTAGCGCAAATAGCACACGGAAGCGCAACAAGTTCATTTCTTTTTCGGCTTTGGTTGCACTGCTTTTTGCTCAGTAGGACGCTGCTTACCACCACCAGTGCCAGTAGCCATGTTCAGTTTCTTCATTTCATTTCCCTTTTACAGTTAGAATAAGGAAATCAATTTCTGATTTCCAACAAATGATACATGATCCGATTTTGATAGGCTATTTCATTGCTTATCTTTTCAACACTTGGTATTGGTCACGGCAAGCCTAATGCTCTGCGACGTCGTTGGTCATCAGTCTCAATGCCAAGCAATGCAGCAGGAGACAGAGCTACACTAGCGCGTGGTGCTGTCAATTGAGATACAGGACCGCCAGGCAGGCCAATCAGCGCATTAGGAGCGTTCAAAGCACGCCCTGCTTGTTGGCTGATGACGATGTTCTGCAACGGCTCACCAATCGCCGCACGACCAAGCGGAATCTTGCCCAACAATGGGCTAGCGCCGATGCGCTCCAGAATCCCACCGATCCCGCCAGCAGTATTCGAATTGTTTACCGCTGAGCCTGCAGGTTGCACCTGTTCATAACTAGCAACACGGCCAATAGCTTTCAACCGTGCAATTTCATCAGGTTGGAAGAACAATTTCAGCTTGCTATCACCAATGCCGGTAAGCGCCTTGTTATAGGCCGATTGGCTGAAATTGGCCACTTCATCCGCTGCACCGTTCGTTGCGCGAGTCTTCAGATAAGCCGTGATCTGATCTTTGATCGACTGAAGCGCATCAGGATTATCCCGGATAGCATTCTTCAATTGCGCCAAATCCATGATGTTCGTCTTTGGTCCGCTGCCTGTGATGTAGTCCTTCACGAATTTATCTGGTTCGATACCGTCACGGATTGCTTGCAAAGCAGGAGTGCGCTCAACAGTTTGCGCCCACTGCTTATTGAGTTGACGAGCTGTATTGAAAGCGTCGATCGATTCTTGACCGATTTGCTGACCAGGCAATAGCGGAGTGTTGTCAAGTGCATTGCGAACCAAGCCGATTGCTTTACGCTCAGCAGCGTCATTCGATGCTCGCTGAAGATCGCCAAGGCGAGTCTTGAACTGCTCAGCAACGTCAACAGTCAGCGGGATTTTGCCTTGCGCAGTCCCATTCAGAAGATTGCGCACATCGCTCGGAAGTTTGCCGCCTAGCAGAGCTTCATCAAGTGCATCATTGGCTTGCCGAGTGAACACGGACGGATCTAGTGCCGCCGCACGCCCATTCGTATCACGGGCCGCTTGATAAGCAGTATCGATCGCACTCTTTGCCTGTTGATTACGTGCCGAGAGTGCGCCCATAATACGCTGAGCAGCATCGACTTGATCTGTCGCCTGTGCTGCGCCAAGATCATTCAGATTCTGCGTCAATGCTTTGTTATTTGTATTCTGGACTTCTGCCAATTGCTGAGCAGCAGCATCCGAACTATTTGCGCCAAGCTTTGCGAGGTTCTTCTGTCGGGTGATGTCAGAAGGATTCAGCGTCAAGCTTGCACGTGTAGGAGTCAGGCCAGTCAAACGATAGTCAGTCAGACGACGCACAGCATCATCAGCCAGATTAGGGCTTATCTGAAGTGCTTGACCGACATCATTGCGAATACTTTGCGCTACATCTCCAGGCAGATCGGAAAGATTCAGACCACTATCACCAAGCGCATTGTTAATCTTGACATCGATCTGAGTTGCTGGGACAGCGCGAGGAACAGCAGCATTGCGAACGGCATTTACGGCGCGATTTGCACCAGCCAATGCAAATGGCGTCCCCACACCAGCAGCCAAGGACGCCAGAAGCTGAGATGTATCATTGCCGCCAGTTTCGCGTGTATAGCCCCCAGCAGCACCAGCAGCGCCAGCACTTGCCAATTGCTGAGCCGGATTAGCAGCCAAAGCACGGCCTACATTAGCTATGGTTCCTGTGCCACGTGCCGCCAAGCCAGCACCAGCAGCAATTGGAATGGCTCCGCCTGCTACTAATCGTGTAGCATCACCAATGATTCGCTCGCTAGAATTCTGAGGCCGTGGCAGACCAATAGTATTTGCCAATGCTTCGCCAGAATTGCCTTGGATATTCGCCCCAAGCGAATTCAGTCCTGCTCGAATAGGAGAGGCCAGTGTATCCAAAACGCCGCCAACACCCTCAAGGCCATAGCGAGCAGTAAGACCTACTTGACGCGGCACATCTGCAACGAACTCATTGAGTTGCTGACCAAAAGGCTTCGATGGCGCAGCCTGCTTAGGCGCGGCCGCCATCTTGAAAGACTTCTGAGCGAATGCCAGAACTTCATCCTGTGTTGCGCCTTCAGGTGCAGTCACATCATAGCTTTGGCCATTCGGATCTTGAATGCGATATGTTGGCATTATTCACCTACTTTCGTGATTGACCATCCACTAGTAGAAGGAGCAGTTAGCTTAGCTTTTCCAGCATTAGCTTGGAGCGCCTGAACTGCTAATTGCCGGTTACGCTGTTTCTGATCGATAACAGGCTGGCTATCTCCAGGCTGAGGGAAATACTGCTTACGTGCGTTATCAAACTCTTGCGCACCGATCGCGGCACCGGATTCTTGACGCAAGATCGCATTCACAAAATCTCGCTGCGCTTGCTCAGCGCGCTGATCATTTTCTGATAATGCCTTATTGGTTGCAGCGCCAAGAATTCCACCAACCAATGGCGTTCCTTCAACAGCCAATTTACTGTTGATAGCTGAAGGGCTATAAGCCCCTTGAAGATTATTCAGTGTTTTATTTGCCTCATCAGCACGCAAACCAAATGCGGCAGACTTACCTTGGAATTCGGTTGGCGCCTTGCCTTGAACACCCGGAATATTGATCAATCCACCTTGCGGATTAGCCTTATTAACAGGCAGGATATAGCCGCCAGCTTCAGCATTGAAGGCTGGGCGGTTAGCCTGACCAATATCAAATGCGAGGCGATTCGCAGCCGTGCTTGCAGTAAGTCTTTCGCCAGGCGTAGCGCTTTTAGTGGTCGATGTAACAACTTGACCAGTGAAAGGATTCACTAGCTGTTGTGCACCACCAGTATCAACCTGTTGTAGCTTCTCGGCCACATCTAAAGGAACTGGTGCGCCGCTAGTACCATCTTCAAAGAATGGAGCAAACAGAACTCGCCCACCAACATTCACCTTCTGCCAGTCCTTAATCTTTGGCTGGAATTTCAGTGCAGCAGCCTCGCGAGCATCTGCTTCTGGCCCGAAGCCAGCGGCACGCAACGCTTGTGCCTCTTGAAGATTCTGACGGAACAAATCTTGCGTACCAACACCGCCAATAGCAGGCGAAGCAGGGCTAGGCAAAGCATTAGCATTCGCGACTGTAGGAGCGAGATCGGCAGTCTGACCTGCCGGAACTTGTGTAGCAGGATTAGTTGGCTGAGAACGATTCAGATAGAAGTCCTGCAAAGCTTTCGCACGTTGGCGATTCGTTGCTTGGTTCTGAATATCAGATTCTTTGTCCTGAATATTCAGCCCAAGCAGTTTTGCATTCAATGCTTGGTTCTGCAGTTGAGCACGACGTTGCTCAGCATCTGAAATACCTTGCTGGAAAGCCTGTAGCCCACCGCCCAATGCTTGGCCGAAACTAGTAGGACGAAGTGAAGGACCACCAGCTTGCAGTAATTGTGCAGCGGCGGCCAGCAGCCCTTGATTCTGATCAGGCGTCAGGTTTAGCAAAGAGTCGAAAAGTGCCATATTGAATCCTTAGAAGATCAAGCTGCTACCGAGAGAACCACCAGAGCCAGAGCCAAATAGGTCAAACAGGCCGCCAGACGAACCTCCGCCGCCAATGCCCTTGAATTGGTTATACAAGCCCAATGCAGTACCAGCAGTACCAAGAGCATTAGCGGTCGGATTGGAATACAGAGGTTGGCTGCTAGTGCTAGTCTGATTCACATTCGTAAATGGACTCAGGATGCCGCCGACTTGTCCTAACCGGTTCAACGCAGCACTATTGTTTTGATTCGCATAGGCGTTTGCCTGATTCAGCAGATTACCGCTCAAGCCAACACCTGCAATATTGCGTGCGTCATTTTGGGCATTCGTCTGATTGATCAATTGCGCATTGGATGTATCGCGAGTCAGATTTCGGTTCGCATTCTGCTGAGCATTTTGCTGGTTCGCCAGAGCAGCCTGTTGAGCCAGTTGTGCGTTCAAATTGGACGTTCCATATTGCTGACCGCTCAGAGTGTTCAGCGCATTCAGTGCGCGATCTTGCCCCTGGTTGAACGCATTGGACTGAGCACCAGTCGTCGCCGAGATATTCGCCAAGCCTTGCTGATTCGCAGCATTGGCAAGTTGTTTCGTGTAGTCAGACAGAGCTAGACCTTCGGCGATACCTTGGCGAGAGCTACCAAACTGACCCGCCGCGATGGAATTGCTACGCAATCCAGGCAATACCTGACGTTGCAGGGCATTCGTGATATCGCCAACATTGGTTTGGAACGCCTGGTTCGACTGGTTGATGCCTGATTGAAGCGCACTATTCAGGTAAGGATTTGCACCGGCATTGCCATAAATGAAGTTCTGGTAGGCATTCTTCAAATCTAGGCTGTTTTGGCTAGGAGAGTTAATTTGAGCCGCGTTCACATTGCCTGCATCGCCAGACCATCCAATTTGAGGCGCCTGACGCTGGATATCCTGTAGACCTTGTGCCGCTTGCTGAGCGCGATTGAACGAGTCTGTGCCATAGTTGCGCAGATAGTCATTGATGCCATTGCCGAACGCGATTTGGCCTGAAGACTGAGGTTGATTTGCTTGGGCAGCAACTTGGCTCAGAAAACCATTATCACCATTCGAGCCATAGAGAATCGAGGCAAATCGGGGGTCAATTTGCTGTTGCTGTGTAGTGGTCTGCGTACCTGATTGCTTAGTTCCTGAGCCGCCCAATGCGCTACCAAGAGCGCCACCAATAGCACCACCGATGCCAGGCGCAACGATATTGCCCACAACAGCTCCAGCTACAGGCAGAAGGCTGCTCAAAAATCCCATCTTATTCTCCTAACGCCTCACGGCGTATTAATGCCAACTCAACCTAAGAAAATCCAAGCAACTGCTACAGAGTCATACCGATAAAGACCACGACCAGAGCCAGGATTCCACAACGTTCCATCTGCATAGCGTCGATCACCATCCCTCGGCTTGGTAGGAGGCGCATAAATCACTTCATCATGCCCCGCCGCCAGCAAACTAAGCGCAGCCGCGACCCGGCTTTCAAGATCTGCAATATATCGTGTTGCATCTTCTAGTGTCCTGATTTCACCAGGATTTCCCACAGAGAATTGTACGCTTCCAATTGTAGGAGTGCGCATTAAAATTCTCCTTCCTCATCAACATTGATGTCAAAAGAGTCAACACGTGCGAAATATGCGCTTCCGCTCTCAATCCTAACTGCAATATATCTGCCAGATACGAATGTGTCGCATGCCAATGTAGTACCAATGACATGTTCAACAGCCGTGTTATAGGTCGGGTCTTCATATGGATCGTCAGATTGACCAACCTTAACCATCACCGTATCGCCATCAGCGCCAGAAACACGCAGACGAATACCGCTCACGAATTTCCTGACTTCTGGATTGCCGAAATCCAATCCAACACGTTCCATGAACCAGAAAGGTTTGACACCATCAAAACTCGCAGATGTATCTAGTAGATATAGCTTCTGATTGTTCGACGCCATCAACACCCGAGTCGTATTCGGTGTGAAATCTGGACCATTCCAGGCCGTCAAATCGGAATTCCAAGGGTCACCATCGGAGTCCCATGTATCACCGAGAGAACTATCCACAGCGCCAAAGTTAGCATGATGGATCGACGGGATGTCACGATAAGAAACCGTGCGATCCCGATAGTTCCAGACCAAAGCCTTATTTGGAATGCTGTTACCAGCCTCCGGATAGCAAACCCAAATCTCGTTCAGGAATGGATTTTTGAAGACGAATGCTCGATCGATTGCACTGGCATCGAAGCTTTGGAACAAAGCACGACGCGACTGCTTATCTAGGATTGAAGTGACGTTTTGCCCATCATGAATGATTACATCTGAACCGGTCAGGACGAAGTGATAGGTGTCATTCTCCACGATGCAATTGCGATTCAATGCGCCCGATGTGCCGGCAACTTGCTGGAAACTCATCACAGCAACGCCACCGATATAATTCATGCGCCAGATTGCATCTTCCTTATATATCATGAAGGAGTCGCGCAATTGCAGACCGTCGATAATCTCACCCGGGCTAGAGGCTAGATCATTTTCGCCTGCGTCCTGCGTAGGGTCAGATGGGTCCCATGTCGATGGAACCGCGCCAGGCACAGCAGGCGTTGACCATTTCACCATGTGACGGAATTGAGTACCTGACTTTGTCACGTTCAGAGCTACAAGGAAGTTCTTGAACGACCGCATCGCCTTGCAGAACGTATTTGCAGGCCAATTCGACAATACAGTCATACGGTCCGCAATGTTCAGATCCCATTGCTGTGGGGGATCAATCGTATTTCCAGCGTTCAGAATCGGGATGCCCGATAGAAGGCAACTGGTCCATTGATTCGGCGTACCTGTATAGTCAACATCAACGCCTATAGTCTGCCGAGTCAGATTGGTATGTGTAGCAACGCCACCATTGATCGTAGTTGCGTAGATCTTTGCTGCGCCTGCATAAAGCCAATA
>Ga0164307_10000134_pt1 | contig 32525 bp, 25 predicted proteins | sample Whisoiple_243_MG_FD_110214 | JGI IMG/M metagenome (GOLD analysis project Ga0164307, IMG submission 110214) | Soil microbial communities amended with fresh organic matter from upstate New York, USA - Whitman soil sample_243_MG | ecosystem: Environmental > Terrestrial > Soil > Unclassified >...
GCGGCGCGGGCAACGGCGGCGCGGGCAACGGCGGCGCGGGCAACGGCGGCGCAGGAATGAGCGGTACAGCGGGCGCCAATGCGGGCGCTGGCGGCGACTTGACCAATGGCGGCACGACCAGCGGTGGCACGGGTGGCGCGACCGGTAGCGCGGGCAGCAATCTGGGCGGCGCGAGTGGCAGCGGCGGCGCGGGCGGCAGTGCACTCAGCGCTGGCAGCAGCGGCAGCTCTGGCGCGATCTAGCGTCGCGTACTGGGTTTGGGTTAGCGGGCGCGGCTCGGCGCAAGCGTCGCGTAGCTCGAGTGACGGCTGACTCACCAATCTGCGTCGCCTAAGCCAATCGTCGATTTGCTGCACGCGAGACATGCGCGCGCACGCGATGCAGACTACCTTGCGCGCAGCGTGGTTGGCTCGTTACCGGACATCGTCGCACCCGATCTCGAGGTGCTCATCGTGGCCATCAATCCATCCGTTCGGTCGGCGGAGGCGGGCTACTCGTTTGCGTCGAAGGGCAACCCATTCTGGCGTCTGCTGCACGAATCGGGATTGACGCCGGTGCTACTGAAGCCCGAAGACGGCGCGCGGTTGCCGGAGTTCGGCGTCGGTCTGATCAGCGGAGTGAAGCGAGCCACACGAAGCGCGGCAGAGCTGACGCGCGCCGAGCAGGCGCTGGGCGCAAAGCGCGTCGCGCGTCTCGCAGCTAGGCTGCGCCCGCGCTACCTCGCCTGCTCGGTCTGACGCTATATCCCGTCTTCTTTCCAGGCGGTGACGAGCGTGGACCAGGGCTCAAGACGAGCACCGTGGCCGGCGCGCGAGTATTCGTGTTGCCGAACCCGAGTGGGCTCAACCGCGCGTATCCCGGCTTCGCCAAAAAGCTCGTTTGGTTCCAGGCGCTAGCGTCGCTGTTAGGGCGCTAGAAGTTCAGCGAGGTCGAGGGGACGCGCACGCTGGAGAAGGTGCGGACGCTTCAGAAAGCAGCGGAAGCACTGGTCGTTCGTCCGGCTTTCACGTTCACGGTGACGGACATCCGGCCGCGCTCCGGGTGGATGAACAGCACAGTGTGGGGACCGGAAGGGACTTGAATGACGCGCGGCGCCTTCCCGAGCGGACGACCATCGACGACGAGGCCGGCGGGGGCATTCGAGGTGACGTCGAGAGCGCCGAGCGGCTCGCTGCGGGCTGGCTTCTTCTTGGCGCGCGGAGGCGCGAGCTCGCCGAACTTCTCGAGCGGAGTGGTTGCGGGCGGAGCCACGAGCTGTGACGCCTCCGAAGGCTCGGTGGCGCGGCTCTCGACCGCGGAGGCCTCTGGCGCGCTGGTCTCGAATCCGACATCGCGCGTGGGTGCCTCCTCCACCGTGCGCGGCGGCGCGATGACGGCCGCCGCGGCGTGCAGGTGCCGCGCACTCGTGTGCGGGACGACGCCGCGCAGCAGCGCGAAAGCCCCCGCGGCGACGAGCGCGGCCGATACCGCCAGCACCCACGGATCGCCCTTTTGCATGGGCAAGCGGTCGGGCACATCGTCATCGGCGTCGGACGCGATGAAGGGTCCGGGAGGCTCGGAGTACGGAATTGGACCGCTCTCGGGCGTCGGTTCAGGTTCCGCCTGCAATTCGTGGGTCGCCAGTTCGGCAACGTCCTTGGATTCTTCGCGTTCTTCGCGTTCTTCGCGTTCTTCGCGTTCTTCGCGTTCTGCGGGGCCGATGCCGACCAGCGTGCGGTCGCTAATGTCGAAGTGGCCGGCTGCACTCGAGTCCACTGAGCTCGCGCTGCCGCCGATGCCAACGATCGTTTTTTCGTCGCTGTCGAAGGTGTAAGCCGACAGCTCTCGAACCTCGGCTTCTACCAGTTGATGTTCTTCGTTTTCCACGACATCTAGATCTCCGTCGAACGACGGCGCGAATGGGTCGAGCTCGACACTGCATGTCTCCGGAGTCGCCATGAGTCGTCTCCTCGGTTGAGCTACGCGCACGATATTACGTTCGCGCCGCGCACGCGTGTGAATTCGTGATCTGCTCGCGCAATCGCGCTCGCTTTCGATACGAGTGTACGGATCAGGCCTAGTTGAGGCGCACAATGGCGCAAACCGCCACAAATTTTGACTCTTAGGTTGCTGGGCTGTTTCAAGGATTTCACACTCCGCACTCACAGCGATCCGCCTCGGAGGAACTCAGGGCGCTCGCCTTGCACAAAAAGCGGTCCCGCAAGGGAGCGCAACGGCGCGTCTTGCTCCGCTTGGTCACCTTGCAGCCAGTACACGGACAGCGCTCATCTCGAAGCGCGCGCGACTCCACTCACGAGTCTTCTTCCGCGAGGGATCGTGACACGCGTTCTCGATTCGACGAGGCACGCGCTCCCCGAATTGTTCGCGTTGCCGAGCGGCGCAGTCGATCTCGTTCGCCGTGATGGGGATCGCGAGCAGTGGTTGACCGCGCTCGAGCGAGGCGGCCAATGAGCGCGACCTGCGTCGCGACGAGAGCGCACTGCGTTTTACCTGCCGATGCCGCGCAAGCGCCCTTCTTTCCTACCCTGAGCGAGCGCGGCTTTTCTCTGCTAGATAGCCAAATCATTCGCATGCGAATCATTGGCCGCTGGTGGTGGTACTCCGTCGCTGGACTGCTCACGATTGGCGGCGGCTTGCTCGCTTGCGGAAGTCAGAGCGACGAAGCGGGCACGCGGGGTTCGGGCAACGCGACGGCTGGCTTCGCGAGTGTGGGCGGCGCTGGCGTCGGCGGTGCTATCGTCGATCAAGGCGGAGGTCGTGCGGGCGCGTCGGCCGGCTCGAGCAACAGCGAAGCTGACGCAGGCGGAGGAAGCACCGGGGTCGCTGCTGCCGGTGCGCAGACTGGCGGTGCTGCGGGTTCGGGAGCCGGGAGCGCAGGCAGCGCGGGTGCGTTGGCTGGCGCAGCGGGTTCCGGCGGCGGCCTAACGAGCTGTGACGCGCCGCTCTCCGATGGCGACATCGCGAACCTGACGGCCTCCGAGCAGGTCGAGACTTACTCGATCATGGGCAGCACCGCGACCGCCCTCCGCAGCAGTATCAACGCCAATCGCGGACACGAGTACGACGCGCAGACGAACTGGTATATCGAATGGAGCTTCGAGAACTGCGCGGCGCCAAAGTGGAGTGTCTCACTGACCATCGACTACAGCATGCCCAATTGGAATGCCCCGGCAGGGGCGGATCCGGTGCTCGTTGCTCAATGGCGCAGCTACTTGAGTGCGCTGTATTGCCATGAGTACGGGCACGGCAAACTCGGACTGGACTGCGCCAACCGAATCTATGACGACCTCGCCGGCGTGCCGGGGAACGACGACTGCAGCGTCGTCACGACCGCCGCGAAGGCGCGGTTCCAGGCCATTTTGAGCGACTGTCAGGCGCTGGAAGCGAGCTATGACGCGCAAACGAATCACGGCGCCACCATGGGCGCGGTTTTCCCGCCATAGCTTGGCTCGGCTTCAGTGATCGACGTGCGGATGAGCGCCCGTTTGCCGCTCGACTTCGATGGCCCACTTCGAGGTCGGATACTTGTTGACCATCGCCTCCGCCGCGCCGCGGCCCTCACTCGGCATGCCGAGTCGGTAGAGGCATTTCACTTCGGTGGCGGCGAATTCTGCCGCGAGTGTCCCGTTGGGCCAAAGCGCTTGACCGTGCCGAGCGAGTTCGAGCGCTTGCTCGGGGTCGGTGTCTTCGAGTGCATGCATGGCAGTTGCCAGTGAATCTTCGGTCGGCTTTTCGGGCACGACCGAAGGCTTCGACGGCGGTGGGGGCGGCGCCGCAACCACCGACACTGCTGAATCGCTCGGCACGGACCGCGTTTGCACCTCACTCGGCGCTCCGCCACTTCCGCGCGGCGGCACCGGCTTCGATTTGCTCCCAGTCGAGAGAAGCACGACACCGCCCAACGCGAGAACGGGAACGAGAACGAGCAACGCCCGTAGCTGCCAGTTCATTCAGCCGCCAAGGACGCGGCTGATCATGGACATGTCAGATCCGCGGCGTGCGCTGCTTTGAGATTGTTCATCGGGGTCTGCATCGCGGGCCAGATCGTCGAAGCGCCAGACATCGGACCAGGATTGTCCACGCTCACGTACTGCCAGGCCCAAGCGCCCGCGTACTGGTTGGTGTAGAGCGTGGTGTAGAGATCAGCGCTGGCAACGCCGTCGGTCAAGTCGGTCCAGAACTCGCCGATCACGACCTTCTTGTCGAGTCCCCAATAGCTCGAGGGGTGCGTGAAGGGGCTATTGGCACTCGCGCCGCTATACGTATTGTAATAGTGCACCTGATAGAAATCGAGCGTGCCATTCGGCTTGCTGCCCGCGGTCGTCAGCGCGGAATCGGACCACAGATTCTTCCCGTGTGAAGGCGACAGCGTGCTGAAATTGTTGGCACCGTTGGTTACGAGCGCGCCGGGATCGGCGGTGTGAATCGCGCTCGTGAACCAGTTTGCGGTCTTTTGAAGATTTACGCTCGCGGTTCGACCGCCCGACGGGTTGGTCCAGCCGCCATTGTCGCTCGACATGCCCTCGGGTTCGTTGAAAATCTCCCAGGCAAATAGCCCAGGATAGCCCTTGAGCGCGGTCACCATCGGCGTCAGCACATTGTCGATGTACGCCTGACGATTGACGTCGTTCTCCAAGAGCAGCTTGTTGTTGGCGAGCACGGTCGCGTCGGTCGTTTGTCCCGAGTCCAACATGCCGAACGACCAGAGGCTGATCACCAAGCCGACGCCTTCGGCTTTTGCGGCATCGAGGATCTTCTTCAAATCAGCGATATTTTCGGCCGAGATTGCCTTTGCCTTGCCGCTTCCGTCGTAGCCGGGCGTGGTCATCCCGGTGGTGTGAAACCACCAACGAACGGCGCTGCCGCCGGCTGCTTTCACGTTCTTGAACAACGCGGTAAACTTGTCGATCTGCGGGTTCGGAATGTCGGAGGCGAACTTGAACCACGCAACGTTCACGCCGCTGGCGAATTTGGGATGGCAAACACCACCGTTGGAGCCGCCCATGTTCGCGGCACCGGCCATGTTCGCTGCGCCGGCCATGTTCGTCGCGCCTGCAGAGCTCGTGGAGCCGCCCGAGGTCGGGGCACCGCCGTTGTTGGTCGAGCCAGCGACGCTCGTTGAGCCGCCCGAGGTCGGGGCACCGCCGTTGTTGGTCGAGCCAGCGACCGTGACTAGGCCAGCACTACCCGCGCTTCCGCCGGTGTTGCCGCCGCTACCGGTGCTTCCACCCGTTGTGGTTGCGCCGGCGCTGGCAGGATTTCCGTCGTCAGAGCTGCTGCAAGCAGCGAGCGACAACAGTGCACAGAGGGTAGCTACGCACGACGAAATCGTCGGCTGACGAAGGTAGGCTGGCAAGGACACGGCGGAACCCTACGACGCGCGAGATCGACGCGCTAGGCCGCGCACGCAGTGTTCGATTTGCAAAGGACCTATCCAAACCCTGAGACAGCAGGTCGTACTGTATTTGTCGCGCGTTGCGAGAATCCCGTTGGTGATGCAGCGTCTTCCGGGCTCCCCATCGGCTCTTCGGCGCGGCTACTCGCTCGTAAAGCCCCGTAAAACTGCGGAAGATCGCCGGCGCGGGGCACACTCGGGGGGAGGGTGTATTCTGGCTCGGGATGACGAACACAACACCACATCTCGAGCCGCTTTGCTTCGTCCTGATGCCCTTCGGCAAGAAGCGCGATCCGAAAGGCGGACCCGACATCGACTTCGATCGCATCTACGACGCGGCGATTCGTCCAGGCCTCGAGGACGCGGGCATGGAGGTCGTACGAGCCGACCTCGAACGCACCGGTGGCGTCATCCACAGGGCCATGTTCGAACGCTTGCTGCTTTGCGACTACGCCGTTGCGGACCTGACGACGGCCAACGCCAACGTGTTCTACGAGCTGGGCGTTCGACACGCCGCGCGACCGCGCACCACCGTCGCCGTGTTCGCGGACAATCACGAGCTGCCCTTCGATCTCAAGTACCTCCGGGGCGTTCCGTACGCGCTCGGCGAGCGGAACGCATTCAGCGACGCAAATGCGCAGGCGTTGCGCAACTCGCTCGCAAAAGCGCTGAGGACGGCGCGCGAAGTGGCGGTTGCGGACGCTGCCGCCGACAGCCCCTTGTTCCACGTCTTGGAAGGGTATCGACCGGTCGATCTGGCGCACCTCGTGACGGATACCTTTCGCGAGCGCGCGCGCTATTCCGAAACCCTGAGGCAGCGCATCCAGGCGGCGCGCCGTGCCTCGGCCGCGCGCAACGAACTGCAGACGATCGAAGACGAGCTCACGCGAGACGTCGATGCCGTCGAGCTGGGCGGGCTCGTGGACTTATTCCTCTCGTACCGCGCAGTCGAGGCCTACGACGCGATGATCGCCCTTTACGAGCGATTGCCCATCGAGCTCAAGCGAACGGTGGTGATACGCGAACAGCTCGCGTTCGCGCACAATCGCCGCAAAGACGGCGCGCGCGCGCTCGAGCTGCTGGAGCAGGTCGAGGCGGAGCGAGGCCCGAACCCCGAGACATCCGGCTTGATCGGGCGCATCCACAAGGACCGCTGGGCCGACACGCGCCAGAGCGATCCGATTGCGGCCGAGGGTCACCTCGAGGCCGCGCTCGAAGCCTACCTACGCGGCTATGAAGCCGATTGGCGCGACTTCTACCCGGGCATCAACGCCTTGACTCTGCTCGACGTGCGCGGGACTGCGGAAGACTTGGCGCGACGCGACGCGCTGTTGCCGGTCGTCAAATACGCAGTCGAACGACGTTCTGCGGGAGTGAAGCCCGGCTACTGGGAGCACGCCACCGAACTCGAACTCGCAGTCCTCGGCTCGGACCGCGCGCGCGCCCGAAAGGCGCTCGGGCGCGCGGTGTCCAGCATCCGCGAGAGTTGGGAACCGAAGACCACGGCCAACAATTTGAGTTTCATCATCGACGCTCGTCGCGCACGCGGCGAAGATGTTGGCTGGATCGAGGAGCTCACTCGCGAGCTCACTAAGCCGCGGTAGGCCAAGGGCGGCGGCGGCGTCGTGTTCCTGGGCCAGCGAGGGCGCCGGCGAGAAGCGACACGGGATGTGCGCCCTCAATGGGCGCACATGGGCGGGCGCCCATCGTAGACGTGCTCTTACCGGCGCACGCGCTCATCGAGAGCGCGAAAATCGCCACGTCGGTGGCAGAAGCTCACGCGCGATAGTGCAACGCACCGACGCGCAACATGGTGCGCCCGAGTGTCCATGATCGTCAGTGACACATAGGACGATCTTCGTCGCTCGACTGCCATCGTCTGAGATCGACCGACAGCGTGCGCTCGGGCATCGTCACGCGGCGTGCGGCTCGGGGAGTGTCGCGCTCAGAGTCGACACGATTGGCACAATCGGCGACAGACAAAAGAGGTGGAGTATGCTCCGAAAAAAGAATCCAGGTGCTGGTTCCAGGGCGACGCTTGCGCTCTCGTTTTCGTTCGCGCTCGCCGCGAGCGCGGTCATTGCCGGATGCGCGTCCGGCGATGAAAGCGTTACGAACGATGGAAAGGGCGAAAATTCAGACACTTTAGGCAACGCACTCGAAGGCGCTCAGCTTCCGAAAATCGAACCGCTCGCTGCGGTTCAGACGTTGATCCAACGCCTGCCCAAGGAGCTGTCGACCGGCGAAAACGTAGCCGTGCACATGAAGCTCCCGCCTCCAACCAACCCGAAGCTTCGCGAAAGTCTGGTGCGCTTGCTCGGGGAACCCGAAAGTCCGCTCATCGTCTACAGCTCGGACGCGCTGGAGAAGCTGGGACGCATCGCGAAGAGCCCCGGGAGCGGCTTCTTCACGACGTTTCTACGGCTCGACGATGCGGAGCTGGAAGATCGCGCAGCGATCGAAAAGCAGCTCTCGCAAGCGGAGCGCCCAACCGACACCACGCTGGTCTTTTCTGGCCGTACCCCCATCGCGATCACCACGGCCTTTCCGTTCGACCTCGGGAGGTTCCAGAACGGAGGCCTCGTGCCGCTCGGCGTTTGCCCAATCCGCCCGACGTCCGAGCTCGCGCGCTGGAACGAGTCGCTATTGGTGACCGATCCGCAGGTCGTGCAGGACCCCACTCGCACGAACGACGCCTGCCGCACCAGCGCCGGCAATGCCAATGGCGTTTGGACCTTCAAACACCTCATGGCTGAGCTGGCGGCCGCATCGGGGTTGTCGACCCACGACTTCGTGGTCGACTGGCTCAAACAATGGCTGCACCCCAGCACCGTCAATGACGACGTGGTGGCCGCGCGCCCGGCGATCTTCGCGAAAGTGATTCAACCCTGGGCCAACGCGAGCGGCGTCACCGCCACGCTGCTGAGCGGACCTTCGGGGACCTGGGGGCTCAAGCTGAGCGGGCCCTTGAACCTCGATATCGCGCCGTTCCGGCTGTCCGCGATCGTCAATCGCATCGATCTCGGAGAGACGGTGAGTGGGCCGTCGTTTTACGGTGGAGGCGTGACCTCGGATCCGAAGGATGCGGGTGAGCTGCGGTTCGTGTTCGGCGTGCAGAATCTCGCCAACTGCACGGTCCTGCCGTTTTCCGTGATTTTCGAGTATGGTGTTCCGATCACCGGATGTCAGAACGTGCGTAGCTGGGCACGCAACTGGATCTCGCTGAACTACCCGAGCAGCGGGCCCGCGTTCGGCCCCGCGTGGAACGCAAAACTCGAGAACTTGACCGAAAAGGTGGTGAAGAGCGGGGCTGCTCCGAGCAAGGGAAACATGAGCGCGCTGAACCAACTTCGTACGAACGAAGTCGCGCTCGGACAAACCTCGATCAGCACCTTGCCTCCGATCGGCATCCGGCCGCTGATTTATCCGCCCTGGGAGCTGCGCGAATTCCGGCTCACCGACGAGCAACCCAGGCTCGGCACGGACCTCCCGATCAACGGTGCGCTGCGCCCGCACACGGTCGCGAAGACACCGGACGACGGCGCGTTCTTCCCGACACCCAATGCAACCGTGGACAACTTCGTCGGTACGACGGTCCTGAGCAGCGTTCCCTCGTTCCCGCTCACCCTGCCCGATGATTGCCGCTCGAGCTACGACGTGCCCTGGAGCACGTTGGGTGCGCCATTCCGTGGCGGCAACTCGCTCGCTTCCGGAATCTTCGGAGCGTATTGGCAAACCTCGGTCACCCCGCCCGATAATCGTGAAGCGTGCGCGCGGCACGAGTTCTCCACCAACACTTGCAACGGTTGCCACACGCGGGACACGGCGACCAAGTTCTTGCACGTCGACCCCCAAACCATGCCAGCCAACCTGTCCAGCTTCTTGACGGGCGGACCGACTGGCGTGTTGGAGGTGGCCGACCCGGAGTATGGCGGCCTGATTCCAAACTGGAAATTTGCCGATCTCGAGCGCCGCTTCAATCGGCTGTACGACATCGGCTGCGCGCAATGCGGCACGCTTCACTTTCCGCTGCGAGACGTGCTCGAATTCCTCAAACAACGAAACGTCGTGATTCCTGGTGACCCGATCGGCCCCGGCGATCCGCCACCTTTCGAGATTGGCCCGGTCACGGACCTCAAGGTCGTCAACGACTTGCTCGACGTGGCTCCGAAGTTCGTCGACAAGGCGCTCGACCAGAGTGTTCAACTCGAGGGGATCGGGCGCCCCGCACAAATCTGGAGCGAGTAACCAGCGGCGTCCCGCGCGACCGGCACGAGGATGGCCCAGCGACTTTCGATCGCTCTGCGACGCAACGCGATCGGGCTGTGTCGTCCTCTGCTGGTCGTTGCGGCTCGCGCGCGGCGACTCGACCGCGAGCTACGCGACGAGCTGCATGCGCCACGCCCGCTTACCCAAAAACTCTCGAATAACTTGGCGCGCCATCACGCTGCCTCTACTCAGCGGATCTGAGGACTGGAGGAATCAGTGCCGACGGGCCGACCCGCTCGCAAGTACTGACGATCATTGGAATCGCACGGAGGCATGGTTCTTCCAACGTGTTTTGTCATGCCGCCGAAAAGTCTACGTTTGAAACGCCTGCCCGCATCGACGGTGCGCAGTGTCGCCTACTACTGGTGCGCGCTCGCCTTGCCGCTCTTCGCTTGGCTGGCGATCCCGAAAGCATCGCTGCTTTGCGCGAGCGCACGCGCCGAAGAACGGAGCACGACCTCCGCTTTCGAAGATCGTGAGACTTCACTGGCCCAAGGCCGGCGCATCTTCGACGCGACGGTGAGGCCACGGTTGGACGCCTACTTGGCGCCCAGTGCAATCGAACTCGGGCAACGCGAATGCAGCGCCTCGACCCCCAAAGAGCCGGTGCGCGGCGTACTCGATCGTGCGGTGGTGCTTGCAGCCAGCGAACAATTGAACCTGCCCATGGGCTCCGGGAGCGTGCTGAGCGTCGCAGGGCGTCACTACCTCTTCTGTCTCGAACCGCACTATCACCCCCCGGGTGGAGGCACCGCGCCCGAAGGCTGGCACAAGGGCGTCACCGTGTATCGCGCGCAAACATCGGTGGATCGGGACCGCGCATCGAACGCGGATCCGATCTAGGCCGATGGCTCGTGACGAATCTGGTTTTTGATGGGTAGCGGGCGCGGACGACAGTTGACGGCCCAAAGCCCTCGAGCCGTCGCGAACGAAGGTCGGCGATGAGCACGCTGATCTCGTTCGTTGTCGATCGTTTGCGAACGAAGATGTGGGAACACGACCTCGGTTGCCTACGTGACTTGCGACTCTGAGCTTTCGAATTGCATGCCGCCGCTGACGTGAGGCTCAGCGGCGGCGTGCTTCTTCAGCTCAATCCACTCACTCGCGGCAGACAGCCGTCGTCACGTACGGCTTGGCGGTGGTCGGCAGCTGGCCCACCAGGCCGAGGTACGCGCGGCAATCTTCATTCGTCTCGCAGCCAATGAATTTGCAGAACCCGCCATCGCAAACCGATTGCGCGCCGCAGGATCCGTCATTTTCACACGGGATCTTGCAGGTCTTGTGCGCTGGATCGGTCTCGGAGGGCAGACACTTCAAGAGGCGCGGATCTTCACCCGTGGGCGTCGGCACGGACGCTGACGTCTGATTGTTGCCAGTTGCGGCTAGAATGCACTCACGGTCGCTCTTGCAGCCGGCGTACTCACATTCGCCGCTGTCCATGTTGCACTCGTAAAACGCTCCGCATTCCTCGTTGTGCTTGCAGCGCGCGTGGCAAACGCCAGCATCACAGCTCTTGTCGTCGCCGCAGTCTTCGTCGGCCATGCATTGGATGCACTGCCCTTCCGAACAGAACGGCGCGGCAGTGCTGCACTCAGTATCGCTCTTGCAAGATCGGTCCGCGACACAGCGCTCGTCATCACAGCGCAATGTGCAGAGATCCGTGCAGTCCGGATCGGTGCAGATCGCAGCGTTGGGATTGTAGTCCGGATTGGTACAATTGCAGGTGCGGCTCGGCTTCGTGCAGGTCGGAGCGGTCCCCGTGCTGTAATACGGACAGTCGGCATTGGCGGTGCAGCTAACCTGTGAATAGGAGCAGCTACTGCCGACGCACAGATCTTGACAGTCCGTCGCGGTGGTACAAGTCAGGCCGCTCAGAAGACCGCTACATGAGCCGGTCGCCGCAGCGGGTCGACAAGTACCGCCTTGGCCGCCGCAGGCCGAATCGCTGGTACAAACCTGCGCCGTGCTGCAACCAAGAAACGTCGACGTACAGGTCGTCGCGCGCGCGTTACACTTCTCGGGGATTTCGGTCGGCTTGTCACCGCAGCAATCCGCGGTGGTGGCGCACTCGATGCGATCGCAGTGCTTGGTCGCGACGCTGACCGAAAACTCGTTGATGCCGCAAATGCCATTGAGACAAGCAAGGCCGTCCTGACAATCGTTACGCGCCTGGCAATTCTCGCCGCGCTTACCGCGCGTCGACGGCTCGAACTTCGTCGGGTCTTTGTTGCAGCCCAAAAACGAGAACAGCGATACGACAGACAACAGTGCAATAAGTGAACGTACACCCATCATTTAAGATCCCTTCTCATCGACCCAAACCCCAAATAGCCAAAGCGCATTCGTGCGCGGCGTTGAACGGCAACCTAGCCGATTGTCCCTCACTCGGGGAGAGAGTTTTAGCGCCTACTCCGGCCTACCCTCCTCACTTCACCGCGGGCATCTTCGAGTTATGATGATTGTGGAACCGCACTGTCCGCTGGAGGTCAGGCGTGAACACGCGACACGCGCCCACATTCAGCGCAATCGCTGCTCGGGGCAAACACCCGTTCGCCTTGAACGTTCTTGATAAAATTCACCGAATGCGTGTGAGCGAGTGCTGCTTTCCGAAGCTACGACGTTCCTCGGCGGCAGCGCGGCGAGACATCGCTACTTCCCCGTATTTCTAGCCTGCTCGGCGAACGACCTCGAAATCGAGTTTGCCAGACGGATTGAGAAGCGGAGCGACGCTCCAAGCTCGAGTTCGGAAAGCTCTTTGGCTCGAGCTTTCGGCCGTCCGGACCAACGAGCGAACCGACGCACCCGCCGCCTCGGCACCCAATGCCACGAGGCTTCCCTCGTTCGCTCAGCTCTTCGTCGAGCCGATTCAGACCGGTGAAGTCGTCAGCGTGAGCGAGTGGCGCTGCCTGCAAAAGCACAGTTACGAGACTGACGCCTGCGCGGCGAAACAATGAACCGCGCCGTCGGTCTCTAAGAGGCGACCATTGCGGATTTCTCCATGGGCGCGCTGGGGCGGCGCGCTTGCCCAAAAATCAATTCGTTTCCTCGAGGGCCTTGCTTGTCGATAGAAACGTACTGTGTTTGCACAGCATCTTCTTCAGCCGCCGGGCCGCGCTTTGCCGCACAGAAGCGTACTGTGTTCGCACAGCATCTTCTCAACCAACCACAGCGCGCTGCCGCAACACAAAAAAACGTACTGGTTTGCACAGCATCTTCTTCAGCCGCCCGCCCGCGCTTTGCCGCACAGAAGCGTACTGTGTTTGCACAGCATCTTCTTCAGCCGCCTGCCCGCGCTTTGCCGCACAGAAGCGTACTGTGTTCGCACAGCATCTTCTCAACCAACCACAGCGCGCTGCCGCACAGAGGCGTACTGTGTTTGCACAGCATCTTCTCAACCAACCACAGCGCGTTTAGCAGCGAACGTTACCCGAACGCGTCCACCTTCTCCAACCGAACCGCGCAATGCTTGTACGCCGGTTGCCTGGAGTACGGGTCGAACGCGGCCAGGGTGAGGAGATTCGCCGTCGGATAGTGCATCGGCACGAAGACTTGCCCGGGCCGGACGACGTGGGTCACGTGCACGCGCGCGCGGTATTTGCCGCGGCGTGATTCGACCGTTACCCATTCATTGGGGCTGAGCTCGAGCTTGGAGGCGTCGACCGGGCTGACCTCGACGTAGGGTTCGCTCGGGTAGAGTTTGCGCAATACGGCCGACTTTCCGGTGCGAGTCTGGGTGTGCCACTGGCTCGAGCTGCCGCGGCCGGAGAGCAACACGAAGGGGTATTTTTCGTCGGTCGGCTCGGGCACGGCGCGGGGCGCTTCGAAGATCAGGCGCGCGCGTCCGTTGGCGTGAAAGAAACGACCGTCTTCGAACAGGCGGCGCTCGCTCTTCACCTCGACGTCTTCACCCTCCTTCAGAGGCCATTGTACGCCGCGGCGATCGTCGAGCATGTCGTAACCGCTGATGCCGGTGATGTCGCACGGCTGCCCGCGCGAGAGCTCGCGCATGATGTCGAAGGCCGCCTCGGGTGACGACCAGGCGCGGAACATGTCGCCGCAACCCCAAGCGTCCGCGATCAGCTTGAAGATGTAGAAGTCTGCCAGCGCCTCGCCGGGCGCGCGGGCGACCTTCTTCAACAGACCGATGCGCCGCTCGGAATTGATGAACGTCCCTTCTTTTTCGCCCCAACCGGCGGCTGGCAAATACAGATGCGCGCGGGTGGCCGTCTCGGTGGAGGTGTACATGTCCTGCACCACCAAGAACTCCAGCCGGCTCAGGATGTCTTGCGCGTCGGCCTGGTTGATCCACGAGTGCGCGGGGTTGGTCGCGACCACCCACAGCGCTTTGATTTTACCGGCAAGGATGCGCTCCATGATTTGATCGTAAGCAAGCCCTGTTTCCTGCTGAATCAGGCTTTCGTCGATTTGGAGGATGTTGGCCACCTTGGCTCGATGCTCGGGGTTTCCGAAGTCGTGCCCGCCGAGTAGGTTGGTGGTGTTGCTGAACAGGCGCGAGCCCATCGCGTTGCATTGCCCGGTGATGGAGTTGGCGCCCGTCCCTGGGCGGCCGATGTTGCCGGTGATCAGCGCGATGTCGATCAGGGCTTGCGCAAGGCGAACGCCTTCATGGCTTTGGTTCACGCCCATGGTCCACCAAAACGACACGCGCTTGCCGCGCCCAATCGTTTCGACCACGCGCTCGATCACGTCCGGGGCGAGGCCGGTCGCTTCACTGGTCGATGCGAGATCGTAGCCCGCCACATGAGCGGCGAAAGCTTCGAAGCCATCGACGGAGCGCGCGATGAATTCGCGATCGAGATAGCCGCGCTCGATGAGGCGGTTGGCGATCCCGTAAAACAGCGCGAGATCGGACTTGGGAGCGAGCGCGAGGTGCTGGGTCGCGGCCATGGCGGTCTCGGTGCGACGCGGATCGACCACGATGATCTCGGGACTGTGCGGATTCTTACACACGCGCTCCCAGAGGATGGGATGAGCGATGCACGGATTCGCACCGACGAACACGAGCACGTCCGATTCCTCGAAGTCTCGATAGCTGTAGGGCGGCGCGTCGAAGCCGAATGACTGTTTGTACGCGACCACTGCGGTTGCCATGCACTGGCGCGTGTTGCCATCACCATGCACAACGCCCATCCCGAACTTGGTGAGTGCGCCGAGCAGCGCCATCTCCTCGGTTGGGATCTGGCCGGTGCTGAGGAAGGCCACCGACGCGGGTCCGTGCTTTTTTTGGATGGCCTTCATGCGCTGGGTGAAGGTGTCGAGCGCAACTGGCCAGCTGACGGGCGCGAGTTCCCCGTGAGCATTCCGGAGCAGCGGGACCGTGCCGCGATCCTTGGCGCGCAGCGGGGCCAGAGCTTCCCAGCCCTTCGGGCAGGCCATGCCGATATTGACCGGATAGTCGCGCGCGGGTGAGAGGTTGATCGCCGCGCCTGCCTTCAAATGCACTTCGAGGCCGCAGCCAGTCGAACAAAAGCCGCACACGGCGGTGGTCGTCGCGTCCGGCGCCAAACGTTCCGGCACTTGCCCGAGCCCGAAGCCGCCCGGGGTGCGCACCAGTTGCCTCGTGAGCGGGCCATCGGACTGATGCAGGATTTGTCGCGCCAGCTCGGCCGGGCCCGTCTTTACTGGATGATTCATGTCAAAAAGCCCCTGGCATCTTCGGAGCAGAAGACGCTTTGAAAAACAGTGCGCGTTCGACCATTTCACCGAGCAAGAGCCCGAGGAAGGAAGCGCTCAACACGACGACCGTGACCACGCTACCAACCGCTGAAGTCCCTCGCAGCTGTTCGGCCAGCACGAGCGGAAGCAGAATTCCAGAAACCAGCGCAAACCCCGCGCGCAGCGCCGCGACCTTCTTCAGCTCGCCTCGGAGTAGCATCGCCGTGCGCTTCAATTCGGTGAGCTGCTTGTCGTACAGGTTGGCCATCACCGAGCCGTCGACGAGGAGCTTGGTGGCGGTTGCCGCCGCAAGCGCCCAACAGAGCTTGACGCCCGCCAAGCTGAACTCTTGAAATCGATCCAGCGCAGCCGCTACGGCGCAGGAGGTGACGAGCGTGGTTGCGAGCCCCAACACCAAGGCGGTGAGCCCAAAACGAACCATGGTTCGCCCCGCGCTCCACCAGCGGCGCCCGGTGACCGCGTACAGCATGACCGAGCACAAAATGCCGAACAAACCGCTGGTAACGACGGCCCAACCCAGCCCATCAACCAGTTTGCCGCGCAGCGCGGCATCGACACCAGGTAATCCGATCTGACGATCGACGCTCGTGTACCAACAGAGCAAGGTGTACAGCATCGCGCTGCCGGCGAAGGCGCCGAACGCCAAGATCTCGCGACTCAGCCACGAGGTTCGCAGTCCGACCACCGCGCGAAATGCCAGGTGCGGGCGCCCCAGGTGCAAAGTGCTCGCGCCGAGTGCCAACAGGCCCATCGCGAGCCCGACCAGCGCGTGGTACGGACGTGACTCGGTGACCCACGCGCCGCTCGACAGGCGTTCGAGCGCGAAGTCCACGACGAACGCGCCGACCGAGAGCTGAGTGAGCACCAGCATGATGACCAGGGGGAAGTGTTGATGCCCCTGGCGGACCGTGTAGAAGTCCGCCGGTAGCATGTTGCGCGGAAAAACCCGCTCCGTCACGTAGCTCGTCGTGGGCACGGTGATGCCGGGCGAGGGAGCACCGGGTAAGAAGGCATCGACTTGCGCCTCTTCCAGCGCGCGCGCCACATCGACGATGCGAATCGAGATCGCTTCGTTCGGGCAAGCTTGCACGCACGCCGGCGCTTCACCGCCCGCCAGGCGATCACCGCACATATCGCATTTGCGAACGATGCCGCGACTCTTCGAGTATTGCGGGACCTCGTACGGGCAAGTCAGCGTGCAATACTGACAACCGATGCACTGGTCGTCGAGGTGGCGAACGATGCCGGTTTCCGGGGATTTTTCATAGGCGTTGACTGGGCAGCCCTTCATGCAGGCGGGGTCCAAGCAGTGGTGACAAGCCGTGGTCACCGTCTGCTGAATCGGCACTGCCGGCGTGCCACCGTGCAGGAGCCCCACCGAGCGCCAAGTTTCGGCCTCCGCCTCGTCGAGGCCGTTCAAATGATGACAAGCACTCACGCACGCCTTACAGCCCGTGCACGCATCGAGGTCGACCTGAAATGCATATTGCTCGCCGGAGCCAGGGCGCGTGAGCGGAATCAGTTCTTTGTAGTGCTGGTGATTGGGCAGCTCTTCGGCGGCGTGCCGACGGGCAAATCGCTCCACCGCCGTGAGGTCCTGCTGCGAGCGCAGGTACTGCGCGACCAAGGGTAAACGCCGCTTCGTTTCCGACGCCTCGGAACTCGGAACCAAGAGCGCTGGGCTCGCCGCCGGGATGCTCATTCGCTCTCACTCTATGGGTAGAAAGGCGGTGGTCAATGAGCAAGTCTGTCGTTCGTGACACGAAACCAGCGTGTTTTTCGAGAAACCATCCCGACAACGATCTGAAACATAGCCGACACGATGAGCGGAACCCGTCAGGCTCGATTGGCCATCAGTCGGCACGCTCGCCACGCAGTTCGATGCTCGAGCTCAGATACGAATACGCAGCGTCGCGCATCGCTACCAAGCGGGCACGCAGCACTCGAGTCGGAGGACGGCTTCGTCACTTCGAAACGGAGTTCAGAACTCGATCGGTCGTTACCCAATGGTCAGTGTGGGCTACAGCGAGCAACCGCCACGCCGCGGGAGCACCAGCCAGCGCGACGATGGTTTTGGGGGAACGCGCCCGGCCCACCGCCGCGCAGGGAGAAATCCGCGCGGTGCGGCCCGTACGACCACGAGCGCCGACTTTGAGCGTCGAAGTCGCAGGATCGGTGCGCGAGGGGTCAGCCCACTTTCCCCTCGATTTTCCAGCAATTCAGGGCGTCGTCACCCAGCGGGCCAACGAAAGAAAAGAAAAGCGCTCGGCCCCTGTCACGCTTGGCCTGGCTGGCGCCCAGACAAGTAAGCAACATCGAAAACCTCCCTTCTTCAGGAGAATGAGCCATGTTCACGAAAAGAATCGCCGCTGTCGCGCTGGTCGTCGTCTCTACCTTGTCTGCCGTTGCCGTTGCGGCGCCAGCCGGCGCGCACGCCGACTGCGTGCTTTCCAAACACCGAGTCATTCAGGTGCAACCCCTGCGCGTCATCGAGCGTCAGGGTCGGAACACGAGCGAGCGGCTCGCCGGCGCACGAGTGTTCGTTCAAGCCGAGCCCGGCCTCACCGCCGAGTGGCTCCAACTGACGCTGCAACGCCACATCGCATCGATGCACGGAACGATGGCCGACTGCCCGCTCGACAGCCAGGATGTCCAGCTGAAGGTCGTATCCGCCGGAAATGGATTCTCAGTCCAGATCACGGGGAAGACCGCTGCCCAAGCCCAGGAAATCTTGCGCCGCGCTCAATTGTTGGTCCGTTGAGCACGGAGTAGCTTGCTGGTCATCGCCCACGTAGCAGCGAGCTGCACGCATCGATGAGCACCATCCCGCACGCCGAACTCGATTCCCTGCTTGCCCGACTGGCAGAGGGGGATCGAGCGGCGTTCACGGGCGTGTTTCAGCTACTCTGGCAACCAGTCCTGCGACTGTGCACGAGCATGCTGAAGAACGAGGCCGACGCGGCAGACGCGGCTCAGCAGGCTCTCGAAAAGGTGTTGGTCCGCTGCTCCGACTATGATCGCAACCGCCCAGCGCTACCTTGGGCGCTCGCGATCGCCGCTTGGGAGTGTCGCACCATTGCTCGCAAGCGAACCCGCCGGCGCGAACTATCCGAAGATGCGGCTCCGGAGCTCGGCTCCGACTCAGAGAACGAGCTCGCTCACCGCGAACTCGTCAGCGCGGCCATCGCCGCGCTCGGCGAGCTTTCGACCGAGGATCGCGAGGTGCTCGTGGCCACGTTTTGGGAAGAAGCGGCGAGCGTCACGGGCGCAACCCTACGCAAACGACGCGAACGCGCGCTGAAGCGCCTGCGCGACACCTTCAAGAGGCTCTATGGACTCGCTTGATCTCGCCAGAATCGAACGCCGAGCGCGGCTCAAGTACGAGAGGTCTCGCGTACAACGGGCTGTGCTGGGCTTTGCTCCGTCGCTGGTCGTGGTCGCGGTCGCCGCGCTCGCCAACAAACATTCGAGCGCGACCGTCGGCTTTGGCGCCGCGATGTTCTTCGTTGGTGTCGCGCTACTTTGGTATGGCCGAGAGCTCCGCCGCGCGGTGCTGCCTGGGTTGGCAATGGGGCTGTTGCCGCTGACGCTCGCGCTCTGTGCCAATCACCTTGGGCATGCTTGCATGGGCGAGCATTGCCTTTCGCTCTGCATTCCCGCCTGCACGATTGGTGGCTTGGGAGCCGGCATCGGCGTTTCGCTGGTTGGCCTACGGTGGAAGCAGGGCCTCGCATTCTGGGCCGGAGCCGCGACGCTGTCTTTGCTCACCGGCGCCATGGGCTGCTCCTGCGTCGGATACACCGGCATCGCGGGGATGGTCCTTGGATTCGGCCTCGGGCTAGTGCCGGGCCTCGTTCGTCGGGTCAAAGGCGTTTCCTGACGATTGCCATCCAGGGGCCAATGCGCGCAATCGACGTCAGCAGTAATTCATCTGCAATCGGCGCTACCGAGCGTGCTATACCTCGTCTCGACATGCGGCAGCTCGCTGTTCGATTGCAGCTCTTGCTGGCAGCCGTAATTGTGCTGTTGGCCGCCGCCGCGTCCGATCGCGCGTACTACTTGTGTAAGATGACGGGGCGCGCCGTCGCCGAGTGCTGCTGCGCGCAGCCTCCTCCGTCGCGGGCTAGCCGCAGCCGCGTGACCGCGCGAGCCGCAGACTGCTGCGAGTTGCTCGCCGCCAGTCAGCGGCCGGTCGCAACTTCGCACCAGGCTAACTTGCCGGACGTTCCGCTTGCAGCGGTCGCAACGGCGCCGGCATTCGCATTCCCAGAGCCGAGTTCTCGACTGGTGCCTATACGCCGGTCCCTACCGCGCACAGCACCGGCGGCCATCGGCCCACCCATTTTTCTCTCGCATTGCGCACTATTGATTTGAGCTGACTCCTCGCGCTTGCGGTCTTGCCTGCGCGCATGTCCACTCTCGTTTTGCGGCTCGGAGCATGTCTTTTGCTCGCCGCGACTTCGTCAGCGATCAAGGAGTCCGCTCATGATTCGTGTTCCGTTCGTTGGGTGCGGCGTGCCCGTGCGTGCGCTGTGCACCAGCTCGTTCTATTGGCTGACGGCTTGCGCCGGTAGCGCAGGCGGGAGCCATTATCAGGCGCAGACCGCCGAATACGACCGTAGCGTCGCCCTCTCCCCGCAAGCGGCGCACGAGGCGCGCGCTCGCGATCCAGCGCTGGGAGCTGAAGTGCTGGGAGGCGAATTCCTCGAACGAGAAGGATTCGTGCGCGCGGTGCTGGCTCGCAACCCGAGCATCGAATCGGCTCGGCAGGGCTGGCGCGCGGCGTTGGCCAGGGTGCGTCAATCCGGGGTCTTCGACGACCCGATGGTCGAACTTCAGCTCGCTCCGCTCTCGCTCACGAGCTCCAAAGTGCCGCTCGGCTACGAAGTCATGGTCAGCCAGGCGTTACCCTGGTTCGGCAAGCGTTCGCTGGACGCGTCCGTCGCCGATGCCGAGGCACGAGCCGCAAAGAGCGACTTCGAAGGCACCCAGCGCGAACTCGCGCTCACGGCGCTGACGCTTTACGACCAATACTTCGTCACCTATCGCGCGCTCGAAATCCACACCGAGCACGTCACGCTCATGCAAGCCATTCGCGACGCCGCCAGCGCGCAGTTTTCGTCCGGGCGGGGCTCGGCGCAGGATGCCCTGCAAGCCGAGGCCGAGCTCACGCACATGGAGCACGACGCCGTGGTCTTGGGCTCACAGCGTGAAGTGTTGGTCGCGCAGATGAATGAGCTACTCCATCGCCCCCCGGAGGAATCTCTGCCTCCGCCTCCGGCCACGCTGGAGGTCGTGCCAGCCGAAGCCGAGCGCAGCACGACTCAGCTCGAGGAAGAGGCCGTGCACGGCCGGCCCGAAATCACCGCCGCGCGCCACAGAGCCCGCGCGGCTCAGGCGCGCGCCGATCGCGCCGACCGCGACTCGTACCCCGATCTCAAAGTGTCTACTTCCTACAACTCGATGTGGGAGATGCCGGAACACCGCTGGATGGTCGGCGTCGGCATGAATCTGCCAATTTTCAGCGGGAAGCGCGCCGGCATGGCCGAGGAAGCACGCGCCATGCAGGTCCAGTTTCAGAGTGACGCCGCGCGCATGTCCGACATGGCCCGCACACAAACCTACGTTGCACTGAAGCAGTTGCAAGAGTCGGAGCGCGTACTGCAACTGTTCGAAACTCGCCTGTTGCCGATCGCGCGCGAGCGCATCGACGCGGCCCGCGCCGGCTTCATCACCGGCCAGAACCCGTTCATGGCAGTGATCGAGGCAGAGAAGAACCTGCGCAGCGTCGAGCTCGATTATCAAATGACGCGCGCGGACTACTCCGGCCGCCGCGGTCAACTCGACCGCGCGCTCGGCAAGATACCCGGCTTGAACTGGAAGGAGAGCGACCGATGAAACCAACCGCAGGACGTCTTCCCGGCTGGGTGAGCAGTGTGGCCTTCGTGGCGGCGCTCGTCATCGCTGGGCTGGTGTTTCGGCGGCAGCTCAGCGCCTGGTTCGACGGCACGCCCGCCGCGACGCCCGCGACTAGCGCAGCGGCAAGCTCGGCTTCCGCGCATCCGGAACATTCGCAAGCCCATGGCGACGAAATCGATCACTACACCTGCTCGATGCATCCGTCGGTCAAGCAGCAATCACCGGGGAAATGCCCGATTTGCGGCATGACGCTCATCCCCGTCACCAAAGCTCAGCACGAGCTGGGCGAGGTGCTGATCGACGAGAAACGTCGACAGCTCATTGGAGTGAGCACTGGGGCCGTGATCGAAGGACCAATGCAGCGCACGTTCCGCGCCGTCGGACAGGTCACTTATGACGAGTCGGCGATGACGGACGTCACCTTGAAAGTGAGCGGCTACATCACCAAGCTGCTGGTCAACCAGACCGGTCAGCACGTGAGCAAAGGACAACCCTTGTTCACGCTCTATAGCCCGGATCTGTACAGCGCCGAGCAAGACTTTTTGCTCACCAACCAGAGCGCAGCAACGGCAAGCACGGGAGCTACGGGAGGAGGGACGACTCGCGTCGAAATGCTGGGCAAAGCGTCGCGGCAACGCCTCCACCTGCTCGGCATGAGTGACGCGCAGATCGACGAGGTCGCGAAAAACGGCGTTCCTTCGGAGAGCTTCTCCGTGCCTTCTCCCGCGAGCGGTTTCGTGATCCAGAAAGAGGTGGTCGAGGGTGCTTCGGTCTCGGCGGGCATGCGGCTCTATCGGATCGCCGCACTCAACAAGGTGTGGGTCGAAGCCGACGTGTACGAGGCGGATCTCTCGCACGTTCGCGTTGGGCAAAGCGTTTCGGTCACCCTCGACTATTTGCCGGGCCGCAGCTTCGACGCGAAAGTCGCCTACATTTACCCGTACTTGAATGCGGAAGCGCGGACCGGTCGCGTGCGCGTCGAGCTCTCGAACAAACAGCTCGACCTGCGACCGGGCATGTACGCGAGCGTGAGCCTCTCGTCCGATCTCGCCCCTTGCGTACAAGTTCCGGCGACTGCAGTCGTGTATACCGGCCCGCGCCGTCTCGTGTTCGTCGATCTGGGCCAGGGTCGCTTCCGACCTCAAGAGGTTCGGCTCGGTACCGAAGCCAACGGGATGTACGAGGTCATATCTGGGCTATCCCCTGGCGATCGAGTCGCGACCTCCGGCGTCTTTTTGATCGCCGCCGAGGCGCGCATCAGCACCGCTGCCAAATATTGGGACAAGGCGCCAGACGAGGCACGCGGCGAGTCGAGCGCAGCGCCAGCAATGTCGAACCGCGCCGTCGCCCCGGCCGCCGTAGCCCCACGGGTCAAGCAGCGTTCGTCGAACTCGACACCGGGCACCGCAACCCCAGCGAGTGCGGCGCCATCCCGTCCAGCCAGCCCCGAAAGCAGTGCGAGCGCAGCCAGCGCGGCCACACCCACAACGACTGTCTACACTTGCCCGATGCACCCGGAGGTGCGCAGCAACGCACCTGGCCAATGCCCGAAGTGCGGCATGACCCTCGTGCCGATGAACGGCGGAGCCAAGCCATGAGCGACCTTCCGCCCGGCGACGGCGCCGGCAAGGGCTTCATCGCGCGGCTGATTGCCGCAAGCGCGCACCGACCACTCGTGGCCATCCTGTTCGTCGCCGCGCTCACCGCTTGGGGATGGGTGTCTTTGCGGCGCGCGCCGCTCGACGCCATTCCCGATCTGTCGGACGTTCAGGTCATCGTCTTTACCGAGTGGATGGGACAAAGCCCCGATCTCGTCGAGGACCAAGTAACCTATCCGATTTCTTCAGCGCTCATTTCCGCACCGAAGGTGCAAGCCGTCCGCGGGCAGTCCATGTTCGGCATGTCCTTCGTGAACGTCATCTTCGAGGACGGCACGGACATCTATTGGGCACGCAGTCGCGTCCTCGAATACATGAGCTCGGTCCGCGCAAAGCTGCCTGCCGGCGTGAATCCGACGCTCGGTCCAGACGCGACCGGCGTGGGTTGGGTTTTCGAGTATGCGCTCGTCGACAAGTCGGGCAAACACGACTTGCAGGAATTGCGCTCACTGCAGGATTGGAACGTGCGCTACTCGCTGTCGAGCGTGCCCGGAGTGGCCGAGGTCGCGAGCGTCGGCGGTTTCGTCAAGCAGTACCAAGTCAACGTCGATCCGAACAAACTGCTCGGCTACGGCATCATGATGGATGAAGTGGTGCGCGCGGTTCGTGCCTCCAATCAAGAGGTGGGCGGCCGCGTGATCGAAATCGCGGGCCACGAGCAAGTGATCCGCGGTCGAGGCTACGTCAAGAAACCCGACGATATCGGGCAGAGCCCGATCAAGGTCGTCAACGGCACGCCGATCCGAGTCCGAGACATCGCGACCGTCAGCTTGGGGCCGGACATCCGCCGCGGCCTAACCGAGCTCAACGGCGAAGGCGAGGCTCCCGGCGGTGTGGTGATCATGCGCTACGGCGAAAACGCGCTGCACGTCATCGAGCACGTGAAGGAGCGGCTGCGCGAGATTCAAAAGAGCCTACCCGCGGGCGTACAGGTCGTGACCACCTACGACCGCTCGGAGTTGATCGTAGAAGCGGTACACACACTGCGCCGGACGCTCATCGAAGAGATGATCGTCGTCAGCGTGATCATCTTCGTGTTCTTGCTCCACGCGCGCAGCGCGTTGATCCCGATTTTGACGCTGCCCATCGGCGTGTTGCTCGCGTTCATTCCGATGGCGCAGCAGCACCTGACCGCAAACATCATGTCGCTCGGCGGCATCGCCGTCGCGATCGGCGCGATGGTCGATGCGTCGATCATCATCATCGAGAACATCCACAAAAAGCTGTCTGAGTGGGAAGCGGGCGGCGAGAAGACCCCACGCGCCGAGGTGATCATCCACGCGATGCAGGAGGTCGGTCCTTCGATCTTCTTTTCGCTGCTCGTCATCACCGTCTCGTTTTTGCCCGTTTTCACCCTGGAGGCGACGGAGGGCCGCTTGTTCAAGCCGCTCGCCTTCACCAAGACCTACTCGATCGGTTTTGCGGCGCTGCTCGCAGTCACCCTCACGCCCGCGTTGGCGGTGCTGTTGATCCGCGGCAAGGTGCACGACGAACACAAGAATCCGCTCAATCGTTGGCTGATGGCGGCATACGCGCCGGTCGTGCGCTTCGTCGTCGATCAGCGCTGGAAGGTGCTCATCCTCGCCGTGCTCGCGATCGTACTGACGGTGCCGATCGCATTTCGGCTGAAAAATGAATTCATGCCGCCGCTGAATGAAGGCGTGCTGCTCTACATGCCGACCGCGCCTCCCGGCATGTCAGAAAATGAAGCCGCGGTGCTGCTGCAGGTGGTGGACCGAGAGCTCAAGAAGTTCCCGGAAGTGGTCAGCGTATTCGGCAAGCAAGGACGCGCCGAAACGGCGACCGATCCAGCGCCGCTCGGTATGGCTGAAGTCACGGTCGTGCTCAAACCACGCGAGCAATGGCGACCGGGCCTCACCTGGCAAGCGCTGCTCGCGGAGATGGACGAGAAACTACGCTTTCCCGGCATGCCGAACGTCTGGTGGATGCCGATCCAGACCCGCACCGAAATGCTGGCGACCGGCGTGCGCAGCCCACTCGGCATCGAGGTCTTCGGCGACGATCTCGATACCATCGAGCGGGCTGCCATCGACGTCGAGCACGCCGTTTCGGTGATCCCAGGGACGCGCAGCGCGTTCGCCGAGCGCTCGACCGGAGGATTTTACATCGACTTCGAGGTCAAGCGCGAAGAGGCCGCGCGCCAGGGCCTGACCGTCGCCGACATCAACATGGTCGTCGCCCAGGCCATCGGCGGCGAAAACGTGTCCGAGACCGTCGAAGGGCGGCAGCGCTATCCCATTTCGGTGCGGTATGCGCGCGAGTTTCGCGACGATCCGGAGATCCTCGGCCGGGTGCTCATCGCCACGCCCACCGGAGCGCAAGTCCCGCTCTCCCAAGTCGCGAACATCCGCAGCGTGCTCGGGCCACCGATGATCCGCAGTGAAGGCGGCAAGCTCGTCGGTTTCGTGTTCGTCGACACCGATCGCCCAATCGCCGACTACGTTGCCGAAGCGAAACGCGTCGTCGCACAAAAGGTGCAGCTGCCTGCGGGGACGCGCCTCGAGTGGGTCGGCCAGTTCAAGTACTTCGAGCGCGCCAAGGAGCGCTTGAAATGGGTCATTCCGCTCACCCTCGCGATCGTTTTCGCGCTGCTCTATTTCAATACCTCGTCGATCGTCGAAACGATGATCGTCATGCTCGCCGTGCCATTTTCACTCGTCGGCGCCTTCTGGCTCCTCTACCTGCTCGGCTACAACATGAGCGTCGCGGTCTGGGTGGGCATCATCGCCCTCGCTGGCCTCGACGCCGAAACGGGCGTGGTGATGCTGCTGTACTTGACGCTGGCCCACGCCAAACACCAGCGAGAAGGGCGATTGCGCGATCGCCATGATTTACGCGAGACCATCGTCGAAGGGGCGGCCAAGCGCCTGCGGCCGAAGCTGATGACCGTGGCAACGATGATCATCGGCCTCATTCCCGTGCTCTGGAGCAGCGGCACCGGCGCCGACGTCATGAAGCGCATTGCCGCTCCGATGGTAGGCGGCCTGGTCACGTCCTTCTTGCTCGAGCTCACGGTGTACCCGGCCATCTTTGCGATCTGGAAGGGGCGCGGCTTGCCTGCGGCTCAGTGAGCTGCAGTCGGGGAACGGCGCAGCACACGAGCCAGCCCGAGCAGCGCCAGCGCGTTGGCGATGACGATCAGCGTCACCGTCAGAGTGACGCTATGCTCGTACGCCGCGCCCAAGACGCCGCCGGCGATGAGCAGTCCGATCCCGCGTACTAGCGAAAGCCAACCGAATGCGAGGGCGCGGGAAGTCGATGGCACGAGCTCCGTCAAGGCCGCCTTCACGGTCGAATCGAGGATGCCACTAACCATTCCCCAGACCGCAACGCCGACCCAGACGAGCCAAGCAGAGTCGGCGAACGCGAGGGCTGCGCCGCAGGCCGCGATCGGCACCGCCAGCAAGACGCGTGGGCCACGACGATCGTAAACGTGCCCGATGGCCAGTCCCGTCAGACCATCAACTAGCATCGCCACGGCGAACAGCACGGGTACCGCCGCCTCAGACAGCAAATGTTTGGTCTGCGCGTGAAAAGCAAGCAGCGGAAACGAGGCGATCCCGCACGAAAGAACCGCGATCGCAGCGACGTATTGCCAAAAGCGTGCGGGGAGCGCTCCGCGAACGACGGCGGACGATTGCTCGTTGGATGGCTCGCCGCCAGCCGGAGCCGCTGCAACATGCAACGGAGGCTCATAAACCTGCGGATCGGGCACCCGCGCTCGCAACCACAAGAGGATCGAGAGCACGGCAACGCCAGGTGCGGCGAGCGTGGCGAAAGCAAAGCGATAGTCGTGAGGACGCGAGACCAGCATGGCCGCCAACAGCAGTGGTCCCGCGACCGCGCCAAGCTGATCCATGAACTGATGGACCCCGAACGCTTTCCCGCGACCCGTCGCTGCAGAGGCGTGCGAGAGCAAGGTATCTTTCGCAGGTGAGCGCACCGCCTTCCCGAGCCGTTCCCCTCCGTAGAGGAGCATGGCGCCGATCAAGCCCCCGCTCGCACCGATCAGCGGCACACTCAGCACCGTGAGGGCATAACCGGAAATCGTCCACAGCCAATAGTGGCGCGTGCGTGTCACCCAATACGCGGAGCCCAAACGCAAGCCGTAGCCGATCAGCTCACCCGCACCCGCGACCACGCCCACCAGCGTGGCAGAAGCGCCGAGCGTCGCCAGATACGGCCCGATGATGCTCCGGGCCCCTTCATAGACCATGTCCGCAAACAAGCTGACCAAGCCAAACGTGAACACGAACGTCCACGGTCGAAGTGTGGCGTTCTGCGTGCTTTCGTTCGAGTCGTCGCTCTCGACCATCGATCGGGAGGGTACTTGGACCTCGCCGCTTCGGCAGCAAAGATCGCCGCGCCGCTACGTTCGCGGCGGCTCACGAACGCCTCATTCGAGCCATCCGTGAGCCGTCCGCTGAACCTCGTTTGTTTGACCGATCAATAAAATCCGACGCCGAGCCCGGCGTAGATCAACACGCTCAACGGTTTGTCCGCGGGCGACGCGCCGGACAAGCTCCCTTCTTCGAGCACTCCGTCATTGGGATTCAACAGCGCAGCCAAACCGCCGAAAGCTCGAAACAAGAAGTAATTGCGGCGGCTCTCGAACCCGACGTCGGTGTTGAGCCAATAGGCATGCTCCCAAGTTCGCTCGGGTGGCGGAGTGCTGTGGCCCATCGAGCTCATTGCTCCAGTGGCCCAGCCAAATGCGCCGCCCGCGCTTGCGTCGTTCTGTCGAAATGGCGCGCTGCTGAGACCGGTCGAGAGCGTCAGGGCTCGGGTTTTCCCGAACAGGGGTCGAGCCCGCAACCAACAGGCGTATTCGGGACCATACCCATTGCTACCGACACCACAGCCGAGCCCCAACTGCGGCACGAACGCGAACTCGCTCGCGATGCCGATCGCTCCGATGGGTGTTGCCACTCCCAACCGCAGCTCGAGCGAAAAGCGGCGCTCGAACTCGCTTGGCGGCGTCGCCCACGCGGGCGCTGACTCGACCGGTTCGGCAGTGTCGTCATTCGAAGACAGAGTGTGAACATTCGTCGCCAGACTCGACCCCGAAAGCGCCAAAATCAAGGCCGGGAGGAGCATCCCGCCGTTTAGAGCAAGCCGCGTGCCGCACCGCTCGCGGCCGCCAACGCTCGAGCCAGAGCGCCTTCATTCGAGCGCGTCGTCGGCGAGCACTGGTTTGGGTCACGCGTCCGACCCGCGACGGCATAGGGAGAAATCCGCGCGTGACGATCAAACAAAACACGATCACTAACGACGACGAGCCGCGTGCAGCGCCGAGGTCGTCCCGCTCGGATCAGTCCATCTTGTTCGATACCTGGCTTCGTCTCGAGCCGCCTCGTTGGCGCGTTCGCCCCTATGTCGAGGGGTTCGTGGGTCCCAAGCTGTTGGACACCCGGTACTCGCTGTCGTTTCCCGGTGGCAGTGGCACGGCAAGCGTGAACGACCAAGCCACGGCGTCGAATTATGGTTTCGGCGCCGGACTAGAGGCGTTGCTCGCGCGAGCGAGTGACAATCCAGGCTCGGCGCTGTTCGTCGCGCTCGGCTTCCGTGAACTGTATGGCGGGCACGCCGCCTTCCACTCGCGCGGCCGATAGCAGCTCTGCAGCTCAGGCGGTCGACTTCGACGTCCCAACCCACTCGACCCTGTTCCTGTTGGGGTTTCGCTTCATGCGCGACAGCGCGAGCGGCCAACCGGTACGGCGACGCCTTGAACCGGTCAGCGGCAGAAATGCTTCTGCCTTCCCTTTGCGCGGCGGAGTATCGTCCCGGACGGAAGGTCTTCACATGCCCAAACTCTATGTCATTGCCGTGAGCACCCGGCCTGGTCGAGCCGGTTTTCCCCTAGCTCAGTGGATCACCGACCGCGCGAAGGCGCACGCTGGGTTCGACGTCGAACTCGTCGACCTCAAGGAGGTGAATTTGCCGATGTTCGACGAGCCTCGGCATCCGCGTCTGCGGCAATACGAGCACGAGCACACGAAGCGCTGGAGCGCCAAGATCGACGCCGCCGACGCATTCGTCTTCGTCACCCCGGAATACAATCACGGAACTCCGCCCTCGCTGACCAACGCGCTGATCTATTTGGTGCACGAGTGGGCACACAAGCCAGTGAGTTTCGTGAGCTACGGCGGACCTGCCGGCGGCACGCGCGCCGTCCAAATGGTCAAACCGATGCTCGCAGCGCTCAAAATGGTCGCTCTGATGGAGTCCGTGATGGTCCCAACCTTCACCCACCACATCGACGAGCAGGGCGTCTTCCGCGCGAACGAACTACAGGAGAGCCACGCTCACGCGATGCTCGATGCGTTGCTCAAATGGGACCACGCGCTCGCCGCAATGCGGATGTAAAAACAGCAATTCGGTCGCTCGATGACGTCTTGCGATTGGACGATGCAGCGCCCGAGCTGCGCTTTTGTGTGCGCTCGTGGGTTCTGCCCGCGCTGCGCGCGGTAGATCAGTCTCCCACCCGAACGACAAGTCGAGCGAGAACGGCGTCGGAACCGATAGCGTGCCCCCCACGGCATCGAGCGCAGGTTCAGGCCGCGAAGGACATTGAAGCCCGCAGAATTCTCGTATCTTCGAAAGAGCAAGCGCGATAGGATTTCGGCCAATGCGGAATTGCAACAGTGGTGTCATCGCCGTCGCGATCGTTCTCATGGGCTTCGTTGGCTGCAGCAACGACGACGGCGATGGGCTCACCCCCGCGCAAAAGCACGGCGTTGGCGCGGCCTGCGCGACCGACGCGGACTGCTTCGTCGGCGATACGGCGCTCAAGTGCCTGACATTCAAAGGCGGCTACTGCGGACTCGAGGGCTGCCAGGCCGATACGGATTGTCCGTCAGGCTCCGGCTGCGTCGCCCACGATGACGGCAGCACGTATTGCTTCTTGCTGTGTACCGACAAACCTGAGTGCAACTACACTCGCCCGCCCGAGATCGAGTCGAACTGCACCTCGAAGGTCGATTTCGTGAGCGGACAAAAGGATAGCAAGGCATGCGTGCCGCCCAGCTGAGTCGCTCGAGCGATTCACGACGCACTTTCGTTCGGGTTCAGTTCAAGCCGTTGTCACACATGCAATAACTCGGTGGATCCCCGGCGAGATTGGGCTGGCAGGTGCCCTGACCCACGATGCAGGAACACGCAGCGGCGGCACCGCAGGGGTTCTGCGTTGCACACACGAAGTGGCTCGGGCCAGGACCACCATTTTGGAACACACAGACCTCCCCTGCCGAACAACCACCGCAGTTGCCCGCGCCAGCGCCTCCGGCTCCCGATCTGCCAGCAACGTTTCCTTGGCCGCCTTGATTGGACGCGCCTCCTTGGCCCGCGGGGGTGCAATCGTTAACCTCCCAGCCACAGGTGCCGTTGGGGTTCCGAAGACAGCGACCCGTTGGTCCACCGATGCCTCCGTCTTCACAAACCCAATTGGGGAGGCCGAGCGCTGGACCGCAATCTGCCTTCGCACATTCGCCGAGGCCGGCTTGGCCGGCACTGGTTGCGCCGGCGCTGCTCGCCCCGCCTCCACCCTGATTGGCACTGCCAGCGGTGCCCGCGCTGGCCCCTGCCGTGTTCATGCCATCGCCTGAGCTACCAGCACTCGCGCCGGCCGCAGCGGTGCCGGCGGCACCAGTCGCTCCGCCCGCGTTCGAACCCGCACTCGAACCAGTCCCTCCGCCGGAAGTGCCACCGCAACTCGTAAACACTCCGACCGCCAGCGCCAAAGTCGGAATCAAGGAAATACAAACTGACTTCATGGCAGGCTCCCTCGCAAAAGAGCTATTCCTAGCATAACACGCCAAAACGCGAGCCCGCCGAAACGGCCAATCCGTGGCACATCGCGTTATGGCAATTCGCCTCCGGCCGTGAAACACGATGATTGCGAGACAGCTGCCCGCCGAGCCGCGCAGCCCGGCGGGCAACGCAAGGATGAACTCAAGCGCCGGACATCGGCAGGTGTTCGAGCAACTCGATCGAATTACCGTGATTTTCGAAATGCGGGTGCCCTTCGAAGATCTTCTTCGCCGCGTCAGCAGAGTCGGCCTGGACGATCGAAAAGCCGCCCACGAAGCCCTGCCCGCTGCTTCCTTTGAGCACGGTCGGCGCGTCGAGCGGCGCGCCCAATTCGACGATCGACGCCGCGGAGCGTTGGGCCCAGCCGCGCCAAGCAGCCATCACGGTTTGGTTCTGCTCGGGGGTCGCTTTGGCCATGCGCTCGGGGGTAGAAACGGTGGAACGATAGAGAACTAGGAACTTTTTCATCGCGGACTCCTGCTGCACTGGTCGAGAACACCGTGTCCTCGCCCCTATGGCGGCCGAGCGGCGAGCAGATCGACACCGGCTCGGAAAAAAGTTGGGCACCTGAGCCAGCCGCGCAGCTTGGTTCATACGAAGACGGTACTCGGCTCGTTGCCGGGCGAGACTCGCTGACGAAGAGCTGGTCGTCGCGAGCGACAGTCAGTAACGCCGCGCCGGCAGTGCCTCCAGCACCGCGAGCTGAATGTCGCACAGTTCAGCGTCCTTCAAGGTGCGTGGGCTGCTCGGCTCGACTTCGAACCGGTCGCGAGCGCGACCTTCGACGGTGCGGATCTCGCACGCCAGAATGCGCATCCCTTTGACGTGCAAAGCGCTGCTGACGGCGTGTAGCAACCCGTCCGAGTCTGGAGCATCGACCACGAGCAGGTAGCAGCCGTCAGTGAGCGATTGGCGCTCGAAGTAGACGCGCGTCGGTTGCAGCTCGACGCTCGGCACGCTGGTCGTACTCTTGCCCATGTCTTCGGCGATCAGCTCGCTCAGTGATTTTTCGAACGAGTGTAGTTCGTCGCCGTCGAGTTGAGTCGCGACGCCATCGGAGCCAGCGGGCGCTCTCAGCTCCAAAAAATCGACTGCCTCGACTCGGTCTTTGCCCACCTCACGACAGAATGCGCGCGCGCTCTGGATGGCCAAGCCTTGCGCGAGCAGCGCGTCCGTCACCAGCGCCAAGAGCCCGGGGCGATCTTCGGCGACCACGCACAAGAGCGAGCCTCTTTCCGACTGACAGAGCTCGGCGTGCACCAGCTTCGTCCCCCGTCGCGCGACGATGGCCGCGTGTTCCGCGGCCTCTTTGGCCTGATAGAGACGTTCGTAGGCGGCGGGCATCGTGGCGACGAATGGATTCATCTCACTCCAGCCATAGCGGAAGCAGGATGGCTCGCGAATGTCGTCGATGTTTCTGAACGCGGCGCATGACTCAGGAAGTACGCAATTCGTGGTCCAGTCGCGCGTATCTCGACGCGCTCATCACGGAGTTGGGACCGCGGGGTCGCTGCGCGTCACGATGACTGGAGCCCCCCGGGGATGACGCTAGCCCCCACGAGGATCGCGAGGAGCTGGACCGCGCGTCGACGCACGCCGCGCACGTCGCGCACGTCGGGGCGACCGTGCAATGGGCCTCGTGACAGATGAGGTGCACGACGACGGACAGTTGGGAGCGGAGCACATTGAACGACCGCCGCAGCTCGTCGTTCGACGGGTGGGCACAGCCGCGAGTGCAATCGTGCGCCGACTCATCA
>Ga0164307_10000135_pt1 | contig 32431 bp, 23 predicted proteins | sample Whisoiple_243_MG_FD_110214 | JGI IMG/M metagenome (GOLD analysis project Ga0164307, IMG submission 110214) | Soil microbial communities amended with fresh organic matter from upstate New York, USA - Whitman soil sample_243_MG | ecosystem: Environmental > Terrestrial > Soil > Unclassified >...
GCAGACACCGCGACCGGACTCTTTGGTCAGGTGAACTTTCTCGAGGGCAACCACGAACCCACGACCGGCTCATCATCGGGCACGACCACGCCCGTGGCGCGCGAGCTCCGTTTCTACGCGCCCGTCACCCCCGACTCGGTCGAGCACGATGCCGCGCACCCGTTTGTCGCGGGACTGTATTCGAGCGTTCGCGACCCCCTGCGAGCCAAGACCTACTCGGGAACTGACGGCAAATACCGAATCGCGTTGAGCCCCGGCAAATATAGCGTCTTCGTCGAAGACGGGGAAGCTTGGTACTGCAATCAGGGCAGCGGTGAAGGCCTGTGCGTGGTCAATGTGCCGGAGTCGGGCACCCTCGAGTACAAGATCGACATCACCTACGCGGCAGCGTTCTGATCGAGCGCTAGCGCTCCTGCGCTTCGTCTCGGAGCACCGCCATCGCGCGAAAGAAGGTACTGTGTTCGCACAGTACGTTTCGATCTTCCCGGAGGTCGCGCGCCGCGACGCCAACAGCCCGAGTACCTGCAGCCGTCGCGCGCGCTCCTGCTGCTTTTGCCCGGGGCTTCGTCATTGCTGAGGCGCGCGCTTGCTGGGCTTGGTTCGGCTGCTGCCCTTCGGGCACCGGGTCGAGACCACTCGTCGGCAACGTCCCAGCGAATCGAAGGAAGTCGAGGAGACAGCGCCCTCTCGAACGTAGTTGACTAGGAAACAATCGGGTGCTAGTTTCCTAGTCAACCATCATGCCCCGGTCCGCACCCAGCTCCGATCTCACCTCGCACGTCGGCTTTTGGCTGCGTTACGTGTCCAATCACGTGTCGCGAGCCTTTGCGCGAAAGGTCGAGGCCCACGGCGTGACGGTCGCCGAGTGGGTCTTCATGCGCCAGCTCCTCGACGTCGAGTCACTGGCCCCGAGCCGCCTCGCCGAACGCATGGGGATGACACGCGGGGCGATTTCCAAGCTATCGGAGCGGCTCCTCGCGAAGGGCCTGGTGGCGCGCAAGGACGACCGTAGCGATGGCCGAGCCCATACGCTGTCACTGACGGTAGCCGGCCGCGCACTCGTGCCGAAACTGGCCGCGCTCGCCGACGCGAACGACGCAGAGTTCTTCGATCACCTGACGCCGAAGGCACGCGCCGAATTGCTGCGTATTTTGAAGGACATCGTTGAAAGGCGGGGCCTCACCGGGGTCCCCGTCGACTGACAGCATCACCAACGGATGCACTCACCCTTCCGAGTACTCGACCGACCCATCAAATAACTCACGAATTGAAAGGAAATCCCCTGCCATGGACACGAACCAACGAGCGACCGCACAACGATGTCTCGAAAGCGCCGAGAACGGCACCATGACCTTCCCACAAATCGTGGGCGCGTTGATCGAGGCCGGCTTCGACGGCTATCTCGTCGATCTGCGGCGGGGGCAGACCACGTACTACCTGCCCAGCGGCGAAGCCCTCGAGTTGCCAACGCATGACAGCGCGGTCGCCGTCGCCGCGCGATTCGACACGGGCGTGATACAGACCGCAATCCGCGAGGCGCAGGCGCTCGTGCCCGGCTACAGTTACCGAGGCTTCTGCGATAAGGTGAAACACGCCGGATGTGCAGGCTACTTGGTCTCCTTCCTCGGCCGCCGCGTGTTGTACTTCGGGCGCAGTGCGGAAACCCACGTCGAACACTTCCCGCGCTAGACTGCGAGCGCTGCGCCGGCTTTTGCTCGTGGCTGCTGCTTACGGCGCTGGCTCGAACAACGCGGACGTCGCGGCGCCGAGATCGGTCAGCAAGTCACCCTGAAGGGTGATTCCGTCGTGGCTCTTTGCGCGTGACTCAATCACCATTTCGGTTCGGAGTAGGATAACCTCTGAGGCGGGCCTTGGAAAATCCTCAGAAACTCCCGATCGAACGCGTCAGCCCCGCAGGCGTAAATCCCGGGAATTCTGGCGCGAACTCCTTCGAGCGTCGCGATATCGTGCGCCGTGGCGGACGACGCGCGAAAAAGAGCGTGACCGGCTTCACTCGATTCCTGCGGAGCACGAACGGCTGGCGGATGCTCTTCTTCGCGCTGCTCACCCTTTGGGCCGCCAGCACGCACGCCGCTGCAAAGCGGAAGCCGCAGGATTATGGAGGGCCACCGCCGCCCACGGTTGGCCCTGCGCTCTTATGGGTTCCGCGGGTGGTGTTGTTTCCGCCCTGGCTCGTCAGCGAATATGTCGTGCGCCAACCGATCGGCGCGCTGACGCGGACCGCGGAAAGAGATCAGTGGCCAGAACAGGTGATTGGGTTCTTCACCTTCGGAGAGCGCCGCCAAATTACCTTGTTCCCGTCGGCGCTCTTCGATTTCGGGCTCAAGCCGAGCATTGGTTTCAACTTCGGCTGGAAGTACTTCATCGCCGAGCCGAACTCGCTGCGCGTGCATTTCGGGTTTTGGGGTCCCGACTGGGTGACTGCGCGCGTCGTCGATGAATACAACCTGAGCGACTCACAGGCGGTGAGCTTCGAAGGGCAATTCGTGCGTCGTAAGGATCTTCCTTTCTACGGCGTCGGGCCGGAGAGCCCGAGCAGCCCACGGCTGCGCTATCAAGCAATGACCTCGCAGTTCTCCCTTGGGTATCGCTATGATTTCTGGCGCTCCAGCGCGCTGACCACTCGCATCGGCATGAGAACGCTCAGCTTCGGGACGGGCACTTGTTGTGGTTCGCAGTCCATCTACGATGCGGTCGCGAGTGGCTCGATCCCCGAGCCGCCGGGCCTGGGTGATGGCTACATCGCCGAATTTCAAGGGCTCTCGCTGGCGTTCGACTCGCGCCGCCCGCGGCCGGAAAACGGCTCCGGCGTCCGTTTGGACGGACACGGCGAGGGCGTGTTCGCTCCCGCGGGCGGGTCACACGAAACACGCGCCTGGATGGCATATGGCGCCAGCGCGGGCGCTGCACTCGACGCGGGTGGGGGCCGAGTCTTCGGGCTCGGCGTCAACGCGGAATTGATCGACCCTTTGCGCGGAACGGTGCCGTTCACCGACCAGGTATCGCTCGGTGGAAACAAGCCCATGCGCGGCTACCTGCAAGGAAGGCTGATCGATCGCAGTTCACTCGTGGCGAGGGCGCAATACACTTGGCCCGTCTGGTACTACTTGAACGGCGTCGTACAGGCCGACGTGGGCAATGTCTTTGGTCCCCACTTCGACGGTTTCGAGCCAGCTCTGCTGCGCTTGAGCACGGCCATTGGCATTCGCTCGAACGGTTCGCCGGATTCAGGCCTGGAGATCTTGGTTGCCGGTGCGACGGATCCCCTTGGCAACGGGTTTCGCTACTCCTCTTTTCGCCTCGTGATTGGCTCCCACCATGGCTTCTAGACACTCGTCGCTTCGCCTCGCATGCTGGCTCTTTGCTGCGCTCTGGTCGTCCGGGTGCGTCCATGATCCGCGCACGTTTCGGCTGCGCGCGCCGGTGTTGCGCGACCAAGATCTCGACACCGTTCGAGTGGATTGCTCGTCGAGCAGTGACGAGCGCGGTCTCCCAGCGGCCGCCTGCGCGCCCGAACTCTACGAATCGTCGTTTTCCTGGGATGCAGTCGACAACTCGATCTTTCGCCCCGTGTCGAAGTTCTTTCAGGTCGACTCGTACGGCGAGGCCGAAAACGTGAACGCTTTCGACGAAGTTCCGGACTCCAGTTGGTTCACCAATCGAATCGGTGCACACCCGATGACGACCGCCGAGGTCGCGCACGGTTATTGTGCGGAAGGGCCCGAGCTCGAGTCCGACCCGCCCGCTGGAAGTTGGCTCGTCGACCGCGGCAAAGACAATGGCGCAAACCCTGGATTCCGGGTCAACATCCATGGCCAGAAGTACCTACTAAAAACCGATGACGCTCAGGCCGAACGAGCCACCGGGGCGGCGGCGATCGCCGCGCGTTTTTACTACGCTGCTGGTTGGTGGGCGCCGTGTGACAGCGTTGTGTATTTCAAGAAGTCAGCCCTGCACTTGAAGCCGGGACTGACCATCAAAGCCAACGTGGGCCCCGCCAGACCGTTCGACCAAAAGCGGCTCGACGGCATGCTGGCTCAATCGGGGCGGCGCGGGGAATTGTATCGCGCGGTCGCGTCACGTTGGCTTCCCGGCGTCCCGCTCGGGCCGTTCACCTACGACGGCAAGCGTGATGACGATCCGTCCGACGTCATTGCCCACGAAAACCGCCGCGATCTCAGGGGGGCACGTTTGATTGCCGCCTGGCTGAATCACTTCGATTCACGCGAGCAGAACAGCATGTCCACTTGGATTGCCTCGCGTCCCGACGATCGAACGAGCCCCGGCTACGTGCGCCATTGGTACATCGACTTGGGTGATTGCTTCGGCAGCGAGTGGACCATCGATGCAGTGTCGCGATCGCTCGGTCACGCGTACCTTTTGGATTTTGGCTATATTGGCGAAGATTTCGTGACTTTCGGTGCGATCGAGCGACCCTGGGAGCGGGCCCAACGCACGCCCGGCGCGACGAACTTCGGCTACTTCAGCGAACGCGATTTCGATCCAGAACAGTGGCGCGGAGAGTATCCAAACCCCGCGTTCGGGCGCATGACCGAGCGCGACGGCGCGTGGGCCACCCGCATCATCGCCCGCTTTGCGGCGGAAGACATTCGAGCGGCCGTTGGAGTAGGGAACTTCACGAATCCGGCACACACCGAGTTCTTGGTGCGTGTGTTGCTGGCCAGGCAGCATCGCCTCCTCGAGCGTTACTTCTCCAAGCTCTCGCCCTTGGCGGACCTACAAGTCAATGACCGCCGCGTCTGCGCGACGGACCTGGCTCGCAGCACAGCCACGTTTCCGACCTCGGCGTTCGCCTATCGTGCGGAGCTGCGCCGCGGCAGCGCCGACTCGGTGGACCTTCAGGTGCTCACCGGAGCAATGGGCCAAATATGCGTCGAGCTCGGACAGTCGCGCGTCGCGCGTTCGCTCCCTGACGACTCACCTGAACGCTACTTGAAGCTGCGCGTTCAAAACGGCGTCGCGCCCGGTCCGCTCGTGGTCCACTTCTATGATCTCGGAGCGGAGCGAGGCCTACGCTTGGTAGGCATCGAGCGTCCGGGGTCCTGAGGCTTCGGATGCTCGTTCTGAGAAACGCTTGCCAGAATCACACTCGCTTCCTCGAACGGCACGCACACCTCCGGCTAGGGCTCGGAGCAAGCGGTGCGCGCACGCCAGCGAGCGTGATCGCGGACGCGATAGTGTCCGGTGGCGAGCTCGTGGGATCGCCGCTCGTGTTCAGCCGCGTTGGCAGCGGCGGGTTTTCTCGCAGCTCGAGAATGCCAGCGAGGAGCGGTAGAGGCAGGTCCGCAGCGCAGCGCCTAGATCGACACCGGGAATGCGCCGGCTCGCTTTCGCCCTACTTGCCTTCGAGCGCACGCAGCCTGGCTTGGAGTTCATCGGCACGGGTTCGCTCGGCGTCGGCACGGGCTCGCTCGGCGTCGGCTCGGGTGCGCTCGGCTTGGGCTCGAGTGCGCTCGGCTTCGGCACGCTCTTGGGCGGTGGGCAGCGCTTGGCCGGAAGGGTCGAGCCAACGCACGAAACGCCGTTCGAAACGGCGGTACGCGGTCTGTCGCAAGCCGAGCTTCAGGCCCAAAGCGGCAACTTCGAAGTCGCCGTTGTCGTCTGCCAACAGCGGCGTGTATTGGCGACCGGTGTCATCGAGCTTGAAGCCTTCGAGTCGCTCGGTCTCGGGATCGAAGATGAAGTACGCGCCGGTGTGCCAAATCTGCGAGTAGATACGCATCTTCTCGCCGCGGTCGATGTGAGCGGTGTTTTCGGATGTCACTTCGATCACGACGTCCGGCAGCCGACCGCCCTCTTCCCACGCGACCCAGCTCTTGCGTTCCTTGGTTCCATCCACGTCGAGCACGACCATCACGTCCGGCCCGCGAAAATCGTTATTTCGGACCTGATGCGCGCTGAAGTACACGAACAGGTTGCCACCGACGACGAAGTCGCGCCGTTCCGCCCAAGCGTCGAGTAGCGTGTCTTTCAAGAGCGCATCTTGCGCGTCATGAAACAACGTTTCCATCGGCTCACCGTCGTCGTACGGGAGCTCGTCTTGGCCGGGCATGGCTTTGCCACTCCAACGGGCAGGGTCGAGCGCTTGCGGCACGTTCATCATTTATCACCGTTCCCTTCTCGCCTCCAGGTCTAGGCGCTCTTCGGGCGGCAGAGCGCTCGGTTGCGCGATTTCTGCAGCCAAATTAGAGGGCTGGGATAGCAGCGTGCCGATTCGCTGGAACGCGCTAGCGCACGTCCATCGGCGTTCGCGGGCTCAGCGCGCCCGTTGTCTCAGGCGGTCGATGCTCATCGCGACCACGATGATGAAACCGGTGAAGATTTCCTGCACCCAATTCGGCAGGCCGAGGTGCGTGCAGCCTGCTTTGATCACCGTTAGCAGCAGCGCGCCGACCAAGGTCCCGGAAGCCGACCCTTGCCCACCTGCGAGGGAGCCGCCGCCGATCACGACCGCCGCAATCACCTCCAGTTCGAGTCCGACGGAGTCGGTGGGATCGCCAACGGTGAGCGTCGAGAACTCCAACACTCCCGCAAGACCGACCAAAAGCCCGCTCAACCCGTACACGAAGAGCGTCGTTTTTGGGATGGAAATGCCGCACAAGCGCGCGGTTTCGGTGTTGGAGCCGACGGCCACGATTTGGCGGCCAATTTTTGTGTAGGTGAGCAAGCCCACGCCGAACAGCGTGGCGATGAGCATCAGCCACACACCAGGGGGAAAGGGCAGGGAGGAAGCGTGGCTTTGCATCAAGCTGTCCAAGCCACGCGGGTCGGCGTCGATCTTCTGTTCGTCAGCGATGCCTTTGGCCACGCCACGCAGCATGCTCATCGTGCCCAACGTGACGATGAACGGGGAGATCTTCAGGCCCGTGACGAGCGCACCGTTGCACAGGCCGAGCGCACCGCCGGTGAGTACACCGAGTGTAGCGGACGCAAGTGGTCCCATGCCCGCACGTAGGCACTCGGCGACCACCACGGTCGTCAAGGCCACCGCGGAGCCCACCGACAGATCGATGCCGCCGAGCACGATGGTGAAGGTCATTCCGACCGCTGCAATCCCGACGACCGCGGTCTGGCGCAGCATCGTCTGCAGGTTGCTTTGGCGCGCGAAGGTGTCGGGCGCTAGCACCGTGAACAAAGCGTACAACGCGAACAGCGCGAGCAACGGCCCGAGCCAGGGAGTGCGGAATAGCCGGCGAATTTGCGTCATCCAGTGGCCTCGAGCAGAAGAGCGTGTTCGGTGAGTTCGCTCGCGGGCCGTGCGGGCCCGAGCTTGCCGCGCACCATCACCGAGATGAGATCGCAGACCCCGAGCAGCTCCGGGAGGTAGCTCGAGATCATCAGCACCGCGTTGCCGCGCGCGGCGAGATCGTCGATGATGCGGTACAAGTCGGCGCGGCTGCCAACGTCCACCCCGCGGGTGGGTTCGTCGAGCAAGAGCACGTCGGCGCCGTGTTGGAGTAGGCGCGCAAAGCAGATCTTTTGTTGGTTGCCACCCGACAGATCGCGCGCGAGCTGCTCTGGGCCGCGCGCGCGCACGCCTAGGCGTTCTAAGTAGCTCTGCGCGATGGCCGCGCGCTTGTTCGGGCTCACGAGTCCGAACGAGCCGAGCGAGTCGAGCGTCGAGAGCGTAATGTTGTCGCCCAAGCTGAGCGCTTCGGCCAACCCTTGTCCCTTGCGATCCTCGCTCAGCAGATCCACCCCTTGGGCCAAGCGCCTTGCCGGGGAGGCCGGGCCAAGCACTCCTTTGACGCGCAGCGTGCCGCTTTTCACTCGGTCCAAGCCAAAAATCGCACGTACGAGCTCGGTACGACCCGCGCCGAGCAGCCCGGCGATGCCGAGCACTTCGCCCTTGCGAAGGCTCAGCGAGGCCAAGATGGGCAGTCGGGGGCCCGCGACATCTCGCAAATCCAAAACGACTTCACCCGGACTCCGCGCCGAGCGCGGAAACAGCTCTTGCACGTCGCGACCGGCCATCAGTTTCACGAGCTCGCCGCGCGCGGTGCCCGCAATCTCGCCACTGTGCACGAACTTACCATCGCGCAGCACCGTGTAGCGGTCGGCAATGCGCTCGACCTCTTCCAGAAAGTGCGACACGTACAACACGGCGATCCCGTTCTTGGTCAGCTCGCGCACGACGCCGAACAGCCGCTCTGCCTCGCCCGAATTGAGCGTGCTGGTCGGCTCGTCCAAAATCAAGATCCGGCACTCCGCCTGTGCGAGCGCGCGCGCCAAGCAGACGAGCTGTCGATCGCCTTGACCCAGATCGCCCGCGCGTTGCCCCAGATCGGGGAGCTGTGCGCCCTCGGGCAGAACGCGCGCGAGCGCGGCGCCGGCACGTCGGTATTGCTCTTTGCGATCTAGCCAGCCGAAGCGAGCCGGCAGGGCGCCGAGCAAGATGTTCTCGGCCACGCTCAGATCGGGGCACAGCGCTGGCTCTTGAGAGACGAACGCCACCCCCAGTGCTTGCGCTTGCTGCGGCGTACTCGGCGCGTACGGGCGCCCCAAGAGCTCCAGGCTACCGCTGTCGGCGCTCTGCGTGCCCGCGAGGATCTTGAGCAACGTGCTTTTTCCCGCGCCGTTCTCGCCCAACAGCGCGTGCACTTCGCCAGCGCGCAAGCTCAGCTCGACGTTGGAAAGCGCTCGAGTTGCGCCGAAGCTCTTGCTCAGATCGGCGACGCGGAGCAATACGGGGGCCGAGCTCTCGGTCATGCCTCGACTCGGAAGGCCGTCATGGGGCGTCGAGCCACTTGGCCAGGTTTGGTTTCACCAGCTCGGCGATCTCGGGGCTCTTCAGATTGTCGCGATCGACCAACGTTGCGCCGGTGTCGATGCGCGCTTCGATCGGTTGCTTGTGCAAATGGGCGGCGAGGGTTTTGACCGCGAGGTAGCCCATCTTCATCGGATCTTGCAGCACGAGCGCGTCGATTTGGCCCGCGTTCACGCCCGCCACGAGCTTGTCCGAAGAATCGAAGCCGATGAAGTGCACCTTACCGGCAAGCTCCGCTTTTTGCAGCGCGAGCAGCATGCCGAAGGTGGTCGACTCATTCGGAGTGAAGATGCCGTTGATCGTGCCTTTGGCTGCATTCTGCGCGAGCAGCAGATTCTCGCTGGCCGCGTGAGCGGTCTCGGTGGTTGCGCCCGCGTAACGATTTTCGGAGGCGATCTTGATCTCTGGGAACTTGCGGATCGCCTCCAAAAAGCCTTCCTCTCGATTGTAAGTGCTGGCCGAACCTTCTTGGTACCGGAGCACCAACACGCTGCCTTTGCCGCCCAGCAACTTTCCCATGCGCTCGCCCGCGAGCCTGCCGGCGGCGCGATTGTCGGTGGCGACGAAGCTGACGTAAGATTTGTCCTTCAGGTCGGAGTCGAAAATGACCACCGGCACTTTGGCGTCGGTCGCCGCTTTCACCGGTGCGCCGAGCGCCGTGTCGTTGAGCGGCGCAAGCACGATGCCCGATACTCCCTGTGCGGTGAAGCTCTGCACCAGGTCTACCTGGGATTTGAGATCGTCTTCTTTGAGCGGCCCTTTCCAGATCACCTCCACGTTGACCTCGCGGGCGGCCTTCTCCGCTCCCGCGTGGACGGCTTTCCAGAACTCGTGCGTCGTCCCCTTCGGGATGACGGCGACGCGCGGCTTTGCCGGCGCGTCCGCGGCAGCACCGCCGCCAGCGCTGCTGTCAGCTTTCTTCTTGCAGCTCACTGCGAGCAGCGTGCACAGGCACAGTGCCCAGACCCAAAACCCTTGTGTCTTCACGATAGTCGGATTCTATGCACAAAAGTGAACGAGCAGCTCGGCCCTGAGCTGCTCGTTCGTCGGTAACCGGCGGGACCCGGAGAAAGTCCCGCCAATCGTCAGTGCCTTTTCAGCGCATGGGCGGCGGGCTGGCAAAGCCGCCCGGAAACGGGTTTGCGGACTCGCGGCGCTGGAGTTCACGCTCGGTCCAAGGCAACACGCTGCCGCGCTCGTGGAAGAAGGCCACGCCAATCACACCCACGTTTCGGTCATTGCCCTTGCGAGCGGCATAGGAATCTTTCACCGCCCCGAAGCGGAACGCGGCGACCGCGGACTGACTGCGGCGGAAGCCGTCGATCTGCAGGGTGCCCCATGGGTCGATCAAGTAGCCACGCTTGCTGATGTTGCCGTCTTTCCCGTCGATCACATCGAGGCCGTCGACCGTGGCCACCGCTTCGAAGCGATTGCCGGTGTGGTTTTCGATTTGAATCACGTAACGCTGGCCGTCTGCACCGGCGACGTAGTCTTGACCCGCGAAATACGCGCTCGGCAAAGGCGCGCCACTCTCGTCGAGCAAGCGCACGCTGACAGCGCCTTGCGCCGCTTCGACCCCACTCCGATCGAAACTTGCATAAGAGTTGCCCATCCGTCGCGCCATCGCTTGAATGCCCGCGTCATCGTTGTAATTCAACGCGACCACTGCGAACGGTCGCGAGTAGTCCGCGCGTTCGAACGGTGCATTCGACACATAGCTGGTTCGCGTTTCGCCCCAGGTGGTGCCGAGGCCCGGGCGCTCCTCGGCCTTTTTTTCTGCGGGTGGTTGATATGCGGAACCCGCGGCCGAGCCTGGGCGAGAGGCACGCGGCGCGGCGGCCGGCGCGCTGTCGTAGTTGCCGCCGCGGGCGGTGCCCGCCTGCGGCGCTGGCGCGGGCAATTCGGCCTCACCACTCGGGCCCGCGGCGAAGCCGGGACCGCTCGAATCGTTGTTGCTGAATGGCGTGCTCGGTGCGGAAGGTTCGGGTGCGGAAGTGCGCGCACATGCAGCTACAGGTAGGAGCAACAGACAGGCCAGGAATTTGCTGAGTTTCATAGTGAGTTTCTTCTCCGTTCGTTACCGACGAAAGGGAAACGAGGCTCACCGGCTCGACCTTACAGTCGCCCGCAGTCTTCCGAACCATGGCGGGCATGGCTAGGAACGCACTGCCTGCTACCACTAGCTTAGTGCAGTAGCGACGGACTAGGCTCGTCTTTTAGAGGAGGTGTCGAATGCGGCGTTATTTCATGCTCGTGGTTGCGACGACGGCGGCGGTGCTTTCAGCGATCGGCTGCGGCAGTGACAGTGATGGGGGCGGCGATGGTGGGAACACGCTCACCCAATGCTTGGGCAACAACGCCGAGTTCACGCCCGAAGAATTCCTGGCCCAGACGGCAGACGGCAAGGGCTGTTCGTCCGCGAGCGACGTGAACACGGTTTGCTCCAACGACATGCCTTTGGTCGCGGGCACGTGCGGCAAGGGCTGCTTGGGTATGAGCGATGAAGCGACTTGCGTCGCAGGGTGTATCCAAGACGCGGTCACGCATGGAAACTCCAAACCGCTCAGCAACTCATGTCTGACCTGCTATGGGGCGGACGTCGACTGTGCGCGCACGCAGTGCCTCGTTCCTTGCGGCCTAGGTCCGACGAGTGCGGAGTGCGCCACCTGTCGCGTCGAGAAGGGCTGTGCAGCCGCGTTCTACGACTGCAGCGGTCTTCCTCAGCCCACCGGAGTTCCTGGCGCGGGCGGGCAAGGCGATTTCTGAGCCAAGCTTCCATCATGAGCTTCATCAAGCGAACTCTGTCCGCATTGGGCGTGCTCGGACTCGCGCTGGGTGCGCCGCGTAGCGCACGCGCAGGCGGCTACGACACCCCCATGCTGTACAGCGCGCGGCACATGGGCATGGGTGGTACCGCGATCGGCTACGTCCAAGATCCTTCGGGTTTGTTTCACAATCCCGCCGGTCTCGGCCAGGTCGAGCGCGGTGAAGTTCTGGCTGACTTCTCGTTGCTCGTCGGTGGAATTCACGCAAGCCCTGGGGCAGCACCTGCCGGCAAAGACATCGACTCGGAGACCACGATTGCGCCGTTCTTCTTGGTGGGCGGCGCGTATCGCGTGCACCCGATGATCGCCCTGGGCGTCGGTGTGTTTCCGATCGCCTCCGCGGGTGCCACCTACAAATACGGCAGCGGTAATTTTCAAGACAGCACCGAGCTCTTCTTCTTGGAGACGACACCCGCGATCGCCTTCAACCCGCTGCCGAATTTGCGCTTCGGTCTCGGCTATCGCATGACGTACGTGCACCTCTCTCGCTATCAAGGCGATCCGGACTCCGGCTCGACACCGATCATCGACTTCAAGATGTCGGGCTGGAACTACGCGGGGTTTCGCGCGGGTGTGCAATGGAGTGCGCTACCGTGGCTGCAGTTCGGTGCGGTGTTCAGGAACACGGTCAACACCAAGGTCACCAACTCGCACGGCATCGCGCTGCTGACGGAGTACACGGATATCTCGACGCACTTCAAGTTGCCCGCCAAGCTCGGCCTCGGCACCCGCGCGGACTTCGATCATTTGGGGCTGCGCGCGTCGCTGGCCTTCGACTTCGAGTACGCGTTCAATAGCCAAAACAAGGGCGATCCGCTGGAGGGAACGCCGCCCGCGGGCTCCGGCAGCCCCAATTCGGTGGCCAACATCTTCGAGTGGAAGAACTCGCAGACCTACCGTGTCGGCGTCGAGTACCGCGTCTTGCATGACGCGACCGCGAACGTCGATCGCGTGCCCTTGCGCGTCGGGTACGTGTACGACACACAGGTTGCGAACGCGACTTATCCCACGGCCTTCGGCACGCCGCCGGGACCCACACAAGTGATCACGGCTGGCACCGGCTACAACGGCGGTAAGTGGCAAGCGAACGTCGCGTACGCCTACCGATTCGGGCACGGAGCTGTGACCAACCCGGACAACATCGCGTGCGCGTTCTGCAGCTACGCGGGCAAGGACGACTACAAGATCCACCTACATGGGATGTATGTGGATGCGAGTTATCGCTTCTGAGTGAGGGTCACCGTTCGGGCTGACCGCGCCGTTCGTTCAGGGAGCGAGGGGATAGTCGGTGTAGCCCTTCGCACCGGGCGTGAAGAAGGTGCTCGGATCGGGCGCGTTGAGGGAGAGGTCGTCGCGGAAGCGGCGCACGAGATCGGGGTTGGCCAGGAACGCGCGACCGAAACCCACCAGGTCGACCTTGCCCTCCGCTAGGGCGCGAATTGCCGAGTCCTTGTCGAAGCTGCCGCCCACGAGGAACGCGCGGGGACGCCAGGCTTCGCGCAGTTGGACTTTCAGTGCCTCGAGCTTTGGGTGCGCGCCTGGGCCGCCAAAGCTCAACCCGAAATGATCCGCCACGTGTAGGTAGGCCAGGCCGAGTGGCGCCAATGCCTTCGCCAGCGCGAGGTACGTCTCGTCGATTTCGGGATATTCACTCATGCCGCCGTTCTTGCCGTAGGGCGAAATACGCAGCGCTAGCCGATCGCCGCCGATGGCGGCCGCTACCTCGGTCGCCACCTCGACTAGAAAGCGCACGCGATTTTCCAGCGAGCCTCCGTAGCGATCGCTGCGCTGATTGGTGACTGGGCTGAGAAACTGCTCGATCAAATAACCATTGGCGCCGTGCAGCTCGATGCCGTCGAACCCGGCCGCGATCGCGTTCTTCGCTGCGTTCACGAACTCGCTTTTCGCTTGCTCGATGCCGGCGGCGTCGAGCGCCTCGGGCGCGCTGTGCGGTTGCTGACCTTGGCCGTCGGTCCACATCTGGCCTTCGAGCGTGAGCGCGCTCGGCGCGACCACCTTTGCGCCCGCGGTCATGTTCGCGATGTGACTCACGCGTCCCGTATGCATGAGCTGAGCGAAGATGTGGCCCTGCGCGTCGTGCACGGCTTTGGTCACCGGCGCCCAAGCCTCCACCTGCTCCGCGCTCCACAGCCCCGGGATGCGCGCGTAGCCTTTGCCGTTCGGTGACGGCGCGATCCCTTCCGTGACCAGCAACCCCGCCGATGCGCGCTCGCCATAGTAAGTCGCGGTCAGCTGGCTCACCTTGCCGTCGACGTCCGCGCGGCTGCGGGTCATCGGATTCATGACCAAGCGATTCGAAAGGGTGATTCGGCCGAGGGGGAACGTGTCGAAGAGCGTCGTCATGGGTTATTGTCCTACTAGATACGCTGAAAGCCTTCGTCAATCGAAGTTCATACGTCCAAAAGCGTCAGCCAAGCGTCCAGCGTGGCTACGAAAAGCGCGCAAGCAACTTTCGACTCACGGCATCGAGCTCGCTCGCCATCGGCACCAAATAGCGCATGCCGTGTGAATCGCTGATCAAATGCCGACCATCTTCCAACGGACGCACGTGATCGTCCTGATCGACGACGAATTGGCGCGGTCCGCGATCGGTCTCTACCTGCCAACGCGAGAGCGTCGCTTCCTGAACGATGCTCTGAATCTGTCGCACTTGCGGTAAGAATTCACTTCTCTCCAGCGCTCGCTGCAGAACCGACCGCGCTGGCGCGGGCAGCACGTCGAGCGTCGGTAAGCACGCGCGCTCGAAATGATGTTCGTCGACCAAAGACACGAACTGAGCCGGCGCACTCAGCGGGAACGCGCGCCGAGCAGACACAGCGACCGGTTCAGCGCCCGGTGTGAGCGCCCAGAGTTGTCCGTCTTCGTCGAGGCGAAGCTCGAGCGTGGAAGGCTCGAACAAGGGCAAGGGCTCGTGGGCTCCGTCGCCCAATGCATCCTCACTCGGCGGCGCGCTCGATTCGCCGGTCTGGGTCGCGCTTTGCGCGCGCCACAACTTTGCATACTCGCCGTCTTTCGCCAACAGCTCGGCGATGCTGCCCATCTCCGCCACGCGCCCGTTCTTGAGCACGATCAGCAAGTCTGCCTTGCGCAGCGTACTCAGGCGATGCGCAATTGCGATCGTCGTGCGTCCCTGGACCACGTTGTCGAGCGCGCGTTGGATCTCGCGTTCCGTTTGGACGTCGACGGCAGAGGTCGCCTCGTCCAAAATCAAAATCTTCGGATCGACCAAAATCGCGCGCGCGATGGCGATGCGCTGGCGCTCGCCGCCAGACAGCGATTGTCCGCGCTCACCGACCAAAGAATCGTATGCCTCCGGCAACTTCAGCACGAACTCGTGGGCTCGCGCCGCGCGCGCGGCGTGAATCACCCGCGCAGGGCCCGCGCCCGGTGCGCCGTACGCCACGTTTTCGCCAATCGTCCCGAAGAACAAGAACGGATCTTGAAGCACGATGCCGATGTGCCGTCGGTAGTCCTCGAGCCCAATGCGCCGAATATCGATGCCATCGACCCGCACCGCGCCGGAAGAAGCGTCGTAGAAGCGGCAAATCAAATTCGATACGGTGCTCTTGCCCGAACCCGTGTGACCCACGATCCCCACCATTTGGCCAGGCTTCACCGTGAAACTGACGTCGTTCAACACCAAGCGACTGCCGTAGCGAAACGACACTTGCTCGAATCGAATCTCGCCTTCAACCTGCGAAAGAGGCACCGGGTCCTTCGCGTCGATCACGCTTGGCGCGCGATCCAAGATATCGAACAACCGTTGCGCGGCGGCGGCGGCGCGCTGAGTGACCGTGAGCACGCGACTCATGCTCTCCACCCGCGTGTAGAAGCGGCTGATGTAAGCGATGAACGCGGTCAACACACCGACCGTGATCTGGTGATGCAAAATCTGCCAAGCGCCCACCGCCCAAACCACCAACAGCCCCAGCTGATTGAACAGCGCGACCAGCGGCCAAAATGAAGTCCACAAGGTATTGACCTTGTTGTTGTTGGCCACAATCGCCTGATTGGCCTGCGCGAAGCGCTCGATCTCGCGCCGCTCTTGAGAGAACGCTTTGACCACGCGGATCCCCGGGATCGTGTCCGACAAGATGTTGGTCATCAGCGCCCAGGCGCGGTTGCCTCGCAAGAAGCCCTGCGTCAGCGCGCCGCGCACGCGCATCATGAACCAGGCAATCGGCGGGAAAGAGGCCAGCGCAGCAGCGGCCAACAGCGGATCGAGGATGAACAGCACCACCGAGGTCCCGAGCACCATCAACACGTCGGTGATGAAGTCGATCAGCGTGTCGGACAAGAACGAGCAGATTCGGTCCGTCTCCGAGCTGATGCGGCTGATCAAGTCGCCCGTGCGCTTGCCGCCGAAGTACTGCAAGCTCAAGCGCTGCAAGTGCGAAAACGCGCGATTTCTGAGGTCCGCGCTGATGAGCTCGCTGACCCAAGCCAGCACCGCGCCTTGCGCCCAGGCCAGCATCCACGCCACCACCGCCGCTACGCCCAGCCCGCCGAGATAGATCCACAAATCACGAGCGGCGGATTCGAGCCCCGCGCCGCGCGCTTCTTGCCACGGCACGAGCACGCGATCGACGAGCGGCAACGTCAGGTACGGCGGAATCAAGCCGACGACCGTGGTCGCCAGCGTGAGCCCCAAACCAAGCCCGATCTTGCCGAAGCGCGGCCGCGCAAAGGCGAGCAGCCGCCACAACGGGTGCCCGACTGGCGCACTCTCCGAGGGCAGCGCGAATTCGTCGTCGGCTTCGGCGTCGGGCGCGATCGCGCCATCACTCGGCCTCCCGCGCGCGTCTTCGAACGCGCGCACGAACTCGTTGCCGGCCGCGGCGAGCGCGAGCGTGTAGCGCACGCGCAGCACTCGCTGTCCGTGCTCCAAAACCAGTAGCTCGGTCAGTCCCCCATGTTCGGACCGCGCCACCTCGAGCGAACTCGTTAGCGGGATCGCGCGAAAGGTTCCGGTTTCTTCGCGAACGAGCAGACGCGCGTCGCTGAGCAGCACGAGCCCGTCCGCAAACCGCAATGTGTCGTCCACGTCGGGTCGAAAACCGTGCAGCAACTTTTCATTCGGCAACAAGTCGAGCCCAGGAAAATGCGTGGGCAACAGCGGTGCAGTGACAGTCATGACGGATCGCGCGGCACTCTAGCTCGAACGGAACTGTACGCGCTCCTCACCTGGTCTACTTCGTCGGTTTTGGCTTTGATTGGGCTGCCCCGAGCGAGTTTCGGCGCAACACGGCCTGCGTGCTCGCGCTGCGCGCTCCGCGCGCAGGCGCCCCCCGGCGTCCGGCTCCGCCGGAGCGGGGGCGCAAAAAACGCGCCTCGCGCATTTCGGCCTCTCTCTCGCTCGATTGGCCGACGTAGCTGCGCGAAATCGCCGCGTCTTCCATTTCACGTCGCGCGGCGCATGAAAGCCGAGCTCGTGCGCACGATTGGAGCGTGTGGGCCGCGCCGAATCGTGGTCGGACATCTCAAGCGTCTTTAGGCGGACCGAACCACGTCGACAAGGCGTCGTGAAGGCCCTCGTCCGTGCCCTCGCCAACCCACGCAACATAGCCATCCGGCCGAACGAGCACGGCGTTGGGAGCGCTGACCGAGCCGATTGCGGGGAGTTCCCACGGACCGACATAGTTCGCATCCACCCGCTGCACGCGGTCCGCCCACGGAGCGATGTCGTGCGCCCCCGACCGATCGAGATTGAGCAAGATCGGCCGCGCGCGACGGAGCAGGCTGAATGTTGTTTGAACGCTCTTTTCGGTGACCAGATCCAGATCCGGCATGCGGCGCCCGAGCAGCGGATGCCCAGGGCCCAAGTCGTAGTGAACGTCGAGCCCCGACATCATTGCTGCGTAGCGCTTGCGGGGTTCGTCCATCTGCAAAAGTTCGGCCACGTTCTCGCGCAAGGCGTTGGTGCGCTCGTCGCCGCGTCCGAGCGCGGTTTGGGCCATGGTGAGCTTGAGCACGCGCGCAGCGATGGGGTGTCGCTCGGCGTGATAGGTATCGAGCAGGCGAGTTGGCGATTGGCCCCTCACCACTTGGGCGAGCTTCCAACCGAGGTTCACCGCGTCTTGAACGCCGATGTTGAGCCCTTGTCCGCCGTTCGGGGCATGCACGTGCGCGGCGTCGCCCGCCAAGAGCACTCGGCGTTCGCGATATGAAACCGCTTGTCGCGTGGCGTCGGTGAATCGAGAGAGCCAGGTGACGTCGTGGACCCCAAAGTCGGTGCCCCAGACGGCGATCAGCGCGGCGCGCAAATCGGCCAGGGTCGGCGCGTCGCCCTGTTTCACTTGCGGTTCGATCGAGACCACGCGCACGCGCTTGCCGTCGTCGATGGTGCCGAGCGCGTGAATGCCTCTTTCGTCGCGGCGGATCCCGCGGGGCGGCTGCTCGCTCATCGAGGCTTCGGCGATCAAATAGCTGACCGAGGGCTCCCAGCCCGCAAAATCGATGCCCGCGAGCTTGCGGATCGAGCTGCGGCCTCCGTCGCAACCAACGAGATAGTCCGCCTGCAGCGAGCGGCCGTCGGCGAGCTCGACGTCGACTCCAGTTTCATGCTGAACGAACCCGGTCACTTCGCAGCTGCGATAGACCTGCACCCCGAGTTCATCGACCCATTCGGCCAGAATGCGCTCGATGCGATCTTGGAAAAGCGCGAGCCCGTACGGGTGGCGAGTGGGAAAGTCGCTGATGTCGAGCGGGATCGTCGCGAAGCCCGCTACCTGCATCACCTTGCCCTGCGCAAGAAATCGCCCGGCGACTCCTCGCTGATCGAGCACTTCGATCGTCCGTGAGTGCAAGCCGCCCGCGCGCGAACCGTCGAGATCTTGGTTCGCGCGCCGCTCGACGATCGCCACGTCCACGCGTGCGAGCGCGAGCTCTGCCGCCAACATCAATCCGGTCGGGCCACCGCCAGCGACCACCACTGAATGCGTCGTCATGGCAGTTACTGTGCGGCACGACCCGGGACTTGTCGCAAGCCCCGGTCTCTGGCATACGTTGGCAGTGGGAACAGGGCGGAGCGGCGCGTTCCGCCTGCGGCACGCGCTTTTGCCGCGTTTTTTGCGCGCGCGCCGAGCTCGGGGCGGCTAACGCGCCTCGAGTAACCCAACCATCGCTTCCGCGACGCCGCTGGCCGAGGCGGGATTTTGTCCGGTCACCAGCCGCTCCGAGACCACCACTTTCTTCTGCCAGTTCGGTGCCCCTTCGAAGTGCGCGCCGCGCTCGACGATGCGAGACTCCAAGAGGAAGGGGACCACGGTGTCGAGCTTGACTGCGCGTTCCTCGTCATTGGTGAATGCACTGACGGCTTTGCCGGCCAGCAGATACCTACCATTCGACAAACGCACGTTCACGAGGCCGGCAGGCCCATGGCACACGGCACCGACCACGCCGCCGGCCTCGTAGATCGCGCGGGCGGCGTTGCTGAAGTCTTGCGCGTCCGGAAAATCCCACATCGCGCCGTGGCCGCCGGCGAAGAACATCGCCGAATAGCGTGCCGGATCGACGCTGCTCGAGGCTGGGCTCTCGCCTAGCTGGCGCGCAACTTCGACGTCGTCGAGGAAGCCAGCGCTGACGGCGTCGCTGCGATCGACGCCGTCGAGTGGCACGCGCCCGCCGCGCGTCGACACCAAGTCGATCGCGTAGCCTGCCTTGCTGAATACGGCGTACGGATGGGCGATTTCGGGTAGGTAGGCCCCGGTGGGCTCGCCGGAAGTCGTGCCTTTTTTGTCGTGACTGGTCAGGGCGATCAAAATGCGTTTCGTCATGCCTCGCATTGTGCGTCGCGGACGCGCGCTCGAGTAGCCGTGGGCGCGATGAAACATTTGTACTATGAAGGTACAAATGGCGCATTCTCCGCTCGCCGGCACCTTGCCGAACTTGGAAGCTTTTTGTCGCACGTTCGAGACGGGCAGCTTCAGCAAGGCGGCACAGGTGAGCGGGGTGACCCCGCAGGCCACGAGTCGCAGCGTGGCGCGTCTCGAGCAGGCGCTGGGGATCACGCTGTTCCGACGCACGACGCGCAGTCTTTCGCCGACGCCGGCGGCGCGCGACTATTATGACCGTTGCGCGCGAGCGCTCGCGTTGCTGTCGGACGGCGAGCGACAACTCGAAAAGCGCGGCGGCGTCGCCGAAGGCCAGGTGCGAATCAGCGTGCCGACGACGTACGGGCACCACCGGCTCTTGCCGGCACTCGCGAGCTTTGCCGAGCGCTATCCCAAAATCAAAGTCGACATCGGCGTGTCCAATCAGAACGTGGATTTGGTGCGCGGCGGCTTCGATCTCGCGATCCGTCGCGGCACGATTCGAGACAAGACCTTGGTGGTGCGTAAACTCGGTGATTTTTCGCTCGGCGTGTATGGCAGCAGCGCCTATATCGCACGCGCTGGCATACCGAAGTCGCTCGACGACCTCGCACATCACGAGTGCGTGACCTTCGTCATGCCGAGCTCGGGTCGCGCGCTGCCTTGGTCGTTCGCGGGCGGTAAATCCTTCGTGCCGGCCGCGCGCTATCGATGCATGGAGGATGTGCTCGGCGTGCTCAGCCTGGCCAAGTCGGGGCTCGGCTTGGTGCAGGTCTTCGACTTCTTGGTCGAGGAGCCGCTGCAGCGCGGCGCGCTGGTCGAAGTGCTTGCGCACCTGCGCGGTCCAGGTCGTTCCTTTTCACTGGTGTACCCCAAGCCAGTCAAACCGACGCCAGCGGTCCGAGCGATGATCGATTTCATCGTGCAACACGCGGGCGCGCCCGGGCGAACTGGTACATAACTAAGTAAGCCTGCATGCACTCACCTGTGGCTGGATTATTCCAGCGACGAGCGCTCGCAACGGTGCGTTTCCTTTGGAATCGCGGGTGCCTTCAACAACGCATCGAGGGATGTTTTTTTTTGCACGTGGGCACTGGATTCCAACGTTGCGACCCTCGGTTCGGAACGCTCACGATCCTTAGCGTCGGATGACACTTCGATTGACCCACTCTACTCAACGCATCGAGCTTCGCTGGCCCACCCTTGCAACCTTGGCGCTGTGCACGTTGTTGCCCGGCTGCCCGATGACGGACAACTACTTCATCGACCGGTCGTCTGCGGGCGCCGCGCAGATGATGACCAACGGGGGTGCCTCTGAGCTCAATACCTCTGGGGCGTCTTCGATCGCTGGCGGGCCGGAGGCCGGGGGATCCATGGCGGGCGGTGCGGAGGTGCATCCGGCTCCCGGGTGCACCGAGCCGGTGTGCACCGATCCATCGGGCGGCGGCACGGACGCTGGCGCGGGCTCCCCGGATGCGGGCAGCGGCAGTGACGCGGGTAGCAGCGACGCGGGCGGCGCGAGCGCGGGTACGGGTGGTGCCGGCGGGAGCGGCGGGCTCACGAACGGCGGCGGCTCCAACGGCGGCAATTCCAACGGCGGCAGCTCGATTGGCGGTGCAGGCACTGCTGGTGGCCCGACGCTGCCGCAACCCGCTTGCGACGACGGCGTGTCCAAGGGCGACGCCTGCACCGGAAGCAGCCTCCAATTTTGCTACAAGGGCTGCGGCCCCGATAACGTCGGGTATAAGCCATTGGCCTGTCAAAGCGGGATGTACGACGAGACGCAGTCGGGCTGCACCTTCCCGGCAGCGCACGACTACTCTTGCTACAAAGTACCCCCGAGCCTACCGACGGAGTGTCCAAGCGGAACTCCCCGCGGGGGGCGCGCCTGTCAGCTCACTACCTGCACGGTGTGCTTTGGCGGCTCGGTTTGGAATCCCCAGTATCAAGACTCCACGGGGATGACCAAGCAGGGTTACTGCGTTTGCTCGGAAGCGGGCGTCTGGACCTGTGGCAGCAGCAACGGGTCGTGGCCCTGCCCAGGGAATGTGGGTTGCCCCTGAATCCCCGGACCACGGAATAGAGAAGCGTTAAAGAAATCCTCCGCGCTGCTGATTTTGTGGGGCAGCTAGCGCTAAATCGCGAGGACCGCTAAGCATGGCGCCGCTGCCAGCCCGTTTGGGTCCAGATCGCCATGCAAATCAGCGCACTGAAACGCCTCGTCGGCCCCAGCATTTGGGCGAACTACCCGGTCATCGAAGCCTGGGTGGACTTGGGCAAGTACGAGGACTTTCCGTCCAACACCTTGCCCGGCTTCAACGACAAGCTGAAACGTTGGCTGCCCACGATGGTCGAGCACCGCTGTACGATCGGCGATCGCGGTGGCTTCTTTCAGCGGTTGGACACTGGGACCTGGCTCGGGCACGTGCTCGAACACGTCACGCTGGAGATCCAATCGCTCGCTCATGCGCCCGTTGGTTTCGGACGCGCGCGTGAGACGAGCGAACGCGGCGTTTACAAAGTCGCGATCGAGGTGCTGGATTTTCGCTTCGGCGAAGCCTGCCTGAAGGTCGGTCACGAGATGATCATGGCTGCGGCAGAAGGCCGTGACTACGACCTGCCGGCCGCGTTGCGCAACCTGCGTAAGCTCGCCGATGACTACTGCTACGGACCCAGCACGCAGGCCATCGTGGACGGCGCAAAGAAGCGCAACATTCCGACCCTGCGTCTGACCGACGGCAATCTGGTTCAGCTCGGTTACGGCAAAGCGCAGCGTCGGATCTGGACCGCCGAGACGGACTGCACCAGTGCAGTCGCCGAAAGCATCGCCCACGACAAGCAGCTGACTCGACAATTGTTGACGTCCGTGGGCGTGCCCGTGCCTGCCGGGCAGAGCGTGGCGAGCGCCGAAGAAGCGTGGGCAGCGGCGCAGGAAATTGGCTTGCCCGTGGTGGTCAAGCCGCAGCGCGGCAACAAGGGCCGAGGCGTGTCGATTCAGCTCAGCGATCGCGAGTCGGTGCTGAATGCCTATGCCATCGCGGAAAAGGAGTTCCCTACGCCGTCGGTGGTGGTCGAGCGCTGCGTCCCAGGGCGACAGCACCGCGTGTTGGTGGTCGGCAACAAGGCCGTCGCAACCAGCGGCGGGCAGCCGCAAACCCTTCAGGGTGATGGGGTGCACAGCGTCGCCGAGCTCGTCGCGATTGGAAATGAAGATCCGCTGCGCGGTGACGATGTGACGCAGCCGCTCTCGCCTCTGGTGCTCGACGCGATCGCGCTCGATTTGCTGAAGCGTCAGGGCTTGACCGAGCGCTCGGTGCTCGCGCCTGGCGCGACGGCGCTGATCCGCCACAACGGTGATTTGACGATCGACGAAACCGATCGCCTGAACCCGGAGACCGCGGAGCAGTGCGTGCTCGCGGCGCGCTCCGTCGGTCTCGACGTCGCGGGCATCGATCTGATCGCCGAGGACATCTCGATTCCGCTCGAGGCTCAAGGTGGCGCGGTGGTGGAGGTCAACTCCAGCCCCGGTTTGATCATGCACTTGAAGCCGCTGATCGGCTCACCGCGACCAGTCGGGGACGCGATCATCGGGCAGTTGTTCGGCCCCGAACAAACCGGCCGAGTGCCGCTGTGTGCGGTGTCCGGCACCAACGGGAAGACGCTGGTTACCGGCTTGATCGCCGAGATGTTGAAGGCTTCCGGCCGTAACGTGGGTCAAGTGAGCTCCGAGGGTCTACGCGTCGGCGAACGCGTGTTGGCCACGGGCGACCGCTGCAACGCGGAAAGCATGCGTCGCGCCTTGATGAACCCGTACACGGACGCGTTCGTGTTCGAAGTCTCGGAGCCGAACGTGCTCGACGAGGGCGTGCTCTTCGACCACTGCGAGGCCGCGGTGGTCACCAATCTCGGCTCTGGCGATCACCTGGGCAAGAAGTACGTCGACGAGCTGATCACGATCAACAAGGCGGTGCGCGCGCCGGTCGACATCCTGCTGCCCACGGGCCACGCCGTGCTGAACGCGGACGACCCGAGCGTGCTCGAGATGGCCACGCACACCAAGGGCAAGCTGTTGCTCTTCTCGCGCACGGCGAACTCGCCTGCCGTGCTCGAACACCTGAAGAATGACGGCCGCGCGGTGCTGCGCGACGGCGATCAGATCGTGCTCCGACACGGCTCACTCCGAATCCCGTTGCTCGAGCTCACTGGGTTGCGTTGCCCCGTGCTCGGCTTGCCCGCGTTCTTGGTCGACGATCTGCTGGCGGCGGTCGCGGGCGCGATCGCGTTGGGAGTGAGTGCCGAACACATTCAGGCGGGCCTTGCCGCATCTGTAGGGAAGGGCGGCATCGCCACTTTCGAGCTCCCGAAGAGCGCTGCACGTCCGAACGGCGCGCTGATCGTCGTGACGCCCGCGCGCAATGCGTCTGCACTCGATGCGTGGGGCCGCCATCTGAGGGAGCAATTCCCGGGTCGCCGTGCGCAGCTATTGGTCGATCCGCCGGCCGACTGGCGAGTCGCCGATGCGGGTCCGCTGCTCGAACAACTTAGTCAATGTTTCTCAGGTATTACGGTCGCGTTGAATTCTGAAGCGAGGCCATTCGTCGAAGCATGCGAAATGGCGCGCTCCGGGTTGCATAGCCGGCCAACAGGCCAGTCATCCGACATCGCGGCATGCCTGGATCAATTGCTCGAGGGTCCGAACAACGCGGACCTCATTTGCGTCTGCCCCGCCAATCCCGCGGGTCTGCTGCGTGCACTGCAGCATCTAGAAACAAAAGGTCTGAGCCGCGGGATCAGCAGCGGCCTCGTCTCCGTAAGACATTCCCGATGAACATCGAGTCGATTCGCGCCCTCTCAGGCTCAAACCTTTGGTCGGACCAACCGGTCCTCGAAGCCGTCGTCGTTCTCGACCACCAGGGCTTCGGTCCCGACACGCTGAGCCGCCTCTGCGCCGGGTTACCTGCGGATTTGGGTGCAGCGCTCCGTCGTGATTTCGTGGCGGCAGAACCTGCTGCGTCTTGGGCCTCGCTCTTCGGGCGCTTGGTCGTTTTGCTGCAGGCAGCTGCTGGCTGCCAAGTCAGCTTCTGGATGGCGCGCCCGCTCAAGTCCCGCGGTGAGTATCGCATCGCTGCCGAATACGCAGAAGAGTCGACGGCGCGCCGCGCGCTCGAGCTCGCGCTCGAACTAGTCCACGCCGCGCGTGACGCGCAGCCGATCGAGCTCGACTCCAAGATCGTATCACTCCGTAAGCTGAATGAGGATGCGCGCCTGGGGCCGAGCACCGGCGCCATCGTGCGAGCCGCGCTCGATCGCAAGATCCCCGTGCGCCGTTTGACGGGCAGCTTGGTGCAGTTCGGGCAAGGCTCGCGTCAACGTCGCATTTGGGCGGCTGAAACCGATCGCACGAGCGCCATCGCCGAGTCGATCGCCCAAGACAAAGAGCTCACCAAGTCGTTGCTCGATGCCGTCGGCATTCCGGTTCCCAAAGGCATGCCGGCGGCATCCGCTGAGCAGGCTTGGGCAATCGCTCAAGAAATCGGCGTGCCGGTGGTCGTGAAACCGCGCGGTGGTAATCAGGGTCGCGGCGTCTCTGTGCGCCTCCGAACGCGCGAAGCGGTGATGTCCGCGTTCGAAATTGCGCGCGCCGCGGATGGTGAAGTGATCGTCGAGCGCCACATCGAGGGTGCTGATTTTCGCATGCTCGTGATCAATGGCCGATTGGTGGCGGCTGCTCGTCGCGAACCGCCGCAGGTCATCGGCGATGGCAAGAGCACCATCACCGAACTGGTGGCGATCGAAAACCTCGATCCCCGTCGCGGTGAAGATCATTCGACCTCGCTGAGCAAGCTGCTCCTCGACGAGATCGGCCGTGAAACCTTGGCTGAGCAATCGCTCACCGTCGACAGCGTGCCGGCTCCCGGCGCGGTCGTGATTTTGCGCCGCAACGCGAACCTCAGCACGGGCGGTACCGCCGCCGACGTCACCGACACGGTGCACCCGAGCGTCGCCCAATGCATGGTCGAAGCAGCGCGCATGGTCGGCCTCGACGTCGCGGGCGTCGACCTAGTGTCACCCAACGTCACCGAGCCACTCGAGCAGAGCGGCGGCGCGATCGTCGAGGTGAACGCAGCGCCCGGTTTGCGCATGCACATCGAGCCGTCGAGCGGCCGCGGTCGCCCTGTGGGCAAGGCCATCGTCGACTCCATGTTTGCTCCGGGTGATGACGCGCGCATTCCAGTCGTGGCGGTCACCGGAACCAACGGCAAGACCACGACGACTCGCTGCATCGCGCACCTCTTGCAGCAGCGCGGTCTGCGCGTGGGCATGACCTGCACGGACGGCATCTACGTCGAAGGTCGGCGCATCGACACGGGTGATTGCAGCGGCCCGAAGAGCGCGCGCGCCGTGCTCGCCCACCCGAACGTCGACGCAGCCGTGCTCGAAACCGCGCGCGGCGGCATGTTGCGTGAAGGGCTCGGCTTCGATTGGTGCGACGTCGCCGTCGTGACCAACGTGGGCGAGGGCGATCACCTCGGAATGGGCGGTATTCACACCGCCGCCGAGCTCGCACGCGTCAAGGCAATCCCGGTGCGGCGCGTGTCCGAGCGCGGAGCGGCCGTGCTCAACGCGGATGACCCGCTCGTCGCGTCCATGGCCAGCCTGTGCCGCGGCGCGGTCATCTTCTTCAGCCGCAACGCAGATTCCCCGCGCATGGTCAGCCATCGCGCCGCGGGCGGCAAAGCCGTGACCGTGCGTGACGGCTACATCGTGATCTGCTCCGGTCGCGACGAGCGCCGCGTGGCCCAGGTGGATCTGTTGCCGCTCACTCACGGCGGACGCATCGGCTTCCAGGTCGACAATCTGCTGGCGGCCGTCGCAGCGGGTTTCTGGCTCGGGCTCTCGGTCGACGCGCTGCGCTTCGGCGTGCAGACCTTCTCCAGCGACATCGGCACGACGCCCGGCCGTTTCAACGTGCTCGTTCACCGCGATGCGACGGTGATCTTGGACTACGGGCACAATGCATCGGCGCTCTTGGCACTCAACGAGGCCATCAGCAAGATGCCGCATCGCCGCCGCAAGGTCGTGTACACCGCGGCCGGTGATCGCCGTGACGAAGACATTCATCGCCAAGCCGAGATCATCGGTGGCTTCTTCGATGACGTGTACATCTACGAAGACCAATGCACGCGCGGCCGCGCCGATGGCGAAATCATCGGTCTGATGCGTGAAGGGATGCAGCGCGCCAAGCGCCAACCCCGCCGCATTCTGCAAAAATCCGGAGAGCTCGCATCGATCGCGGCGGCCATTTCGAGCCTCGAGCCGGGCGATCTGTTGCTTTGCCAGGTGGACCAAGTGGACGTCGCGCTCGACTTCGTGAAGGGCCTGTTCCGCCAAGCGGAGGCGCGCCCGGTGGTCCCGATGGGCCAGTTCGCGGCGGCTGCGCTGGCCGCACTGGGCATCATCGGCGGCTGATCGCCACGCCCGTTTGCGGCTAACCTCGCGAGCACCGTGTCCAAGCGACCTCGCACGAGAAAGAAGCCGCGCCCCAAGCCCGCGTCAGCAGCCGATGGCGACACCCCTCGGCGAACCGCGCGGTTGACTCTCCAAACGCTCGAAGTCGCGCGAGGTCACGATGGATTTCTGCGCGGCAAACCCGAGCCCGCGTTGCTCGTCGCGGCCTATCGCACGAACGGCTCGCTCCCGGCTTCACTCGTGGGGCGGATGTTGCTCCGCGCGCGCCTCGAGCGCGATATGCCGTGCGCGGTCGAGCTCGGACCGCGTGAGCTCAAGTACGACGCGCGATTCGAAATCGCGGAGCGGCTGCTCGTGCTCGCGTTCGCCGTCGAAGAGAACAGCGGTGACGGCGTAGCCGCGCTGTATGCGGCATTCGAGAACCCGGCGCAGCTCTTGCTCTACACCGCGAGCGAATCAGTTCCGAGCCCGCTCTCGCTCGAAGAGTGGGCCAAGCGCGAATGCCGAGCGCCCGCGGCCCACGCGGTCGAAGCGTTGCTCGGCGGCGAATCACTGGAAAAGAGCGCTGATTCCGACCAATTCATTGCGGCGTCTGCGTTCAGCGTGGCGGCACACGCGCGCAGCGACGAAGGGTGGCGTTTGCCATTCGTGGGGCGTGACGAGCGCAATGATTGGACGCTCTTGGCTCGCCTGCGCGTCGATTGATGCCGCGCTACCGCTCGGTCGCGTGTCGCCGCGGCCGGCTAGTGATCGGTCGCTGGCTTCGCGCGCTGCTTGCGTCCGTTGATCCAGAACAAGATCGCGGGCAAGAGCAGCACCGCGGCGAGCAGCGTCGTGACTTCGCCGGCTGCGGCAGTGAGTCCGAAGCTCTCCGTAGCGCCGTTCATCGAGAACATCAACGCGACGTATCCCAGGGTGGTGGTGAGTGAACAGAGCACGACCGCGCCGCCCGTTTCGACCAGGGCTTTGGGCAGCGCTGCGTCGGTCGTGAGCTCGCGGCGCTTCATGATGTTCAGCGCGTAGTCTGCGCCGACGCCAATGCTGATCGGCAGCGTGACGAAGTTCAGAAAATTCAGCTTGATGTGGTCGAAGTACAGAAACGCGACCAACCAAGACAAGCCGACGATCAGCACCGACAACGTGAGCAGCCCATTCTTGCTGCCACGGAAGGCGATGAAGATGACCGCGAGCGTGCCAACGAAGCTCAGCAAGATGGCCTTGGGCGCCTCTTCCCGAATGGATTGCAGGACGTCGGCGAAGATCACTGGGTCGCCGGAGCCGTAGACGACGTCACCGTTCGGCAAATGCGTCTCGCGGAAGGCGTCGGCCCAGCGCTGCAGGTAGCGCGCGTTGTACACGCTCTCACCCGCGGTGGGTACGATGTACACGATGCGCCCGCGCAAGCCGTCGTGATCGATGAACGGGCGGGCAATCGCGGCTGGGAGGTCGTCCATGCCGATCGGCGTCGGTTCTTCTGGGATGTACTCGTTGATCTTGGCGTAGTCCTGGTCGCTCACGAAGTGGCGCTTGTGGCCGCGCTCCACGCGATCGCGGATTTCGCGCAATAGCTCGATCTTTTTGGGTTGGTCCTTGGGCAAGATATCGAAGATCGTGACTACCTTTTCGAACGGCCTCACGTCCCGCGGAACCGAGTCGCGACGCTTCAGCAGCGCAGTCACCAGCGGTTCGACCTGATCCACGCGATCGACCACGATCGCTCGGCCGTCTTGGCCCGCGCGGCCCACGACGTCGTCGACGCGCCCTGCGAGCGCGCCCGCCTCGGTTTGCCGGTGTGCCTTGCCACCCAGCACCGTGCGCAGGTTGTACTCCATCGGGTCTTCGGCAAAATAACGGAAGGAAACGACGAGGGTCAGGATGCCGCTGACGAGCCCGAAGAGCGCGATTGCACGCGGGGCGCGCTCCGCCAGCCACACGAAGGGGTAGCCGTAGAATCCGCGCGCCTTGGAGCGCCAGCTCGGGCCACGGCCGAACATCGGTCGAATGCGCTCGGTGAGCGCGAGCAGCGCCGGCAAGAGTAGGTAAGTGGCTATCCAGCAAAGCGTCATGCCCATGCCGCCGATCGCGCCAAAGTGCTTGAAGCCGCGGAAGTTGGTCATCGCCAGCGAGCCGTAGGCGACCATCGCGGCTGCGGCCGCAGCCAGCGTCGCGATGTGCGTTTCGCGATGTGCGGTGAGAATGGCCTCGGCGATCGACTGCTGGGCACGGCGAGCCTCGATGTAGCGCGCCATGTATACGATGCCGAAATTGATGCCGTTGCCGGTGATGATGCTCACCATCAGGCCGCTGGCGAGATTGAGATAGCCGATGCCCAGGTAGGCGCCGGCAAACGCCCAAGTGCAACCGACCAAGATTGTGAGGCCCATGCAGGCGAGCACGCGAACCCGCAAGAAGAACAGCAAAATCGCGGCCAAAATCATGACTACGCCGACGCTGCCGATCTGCACCATATCCTGAGTGATCTCGTGCTTGGTCTCGGCGGCCGTGATCAGGTTGCCCGAATAGCCGACCGTGAGCTGCGGATCCCAGGCCTGCGGATTGAGGTCCTTGACCAACTTCTGGATCTGGGAGCGCAGCTCGAATGCCAGCGGATCCATGCTGCCGAGCGGACTACGCACGAGGAGCACGCCGTAGGTGGCTCCCTTCGATTTCCCGATGTAGTAGCCGTCCGTCCCGGGCTGCTGTTTTTGAGCCTCCTCGATCTTCTTCTTGAAGCGATCTTCCAGCGCCTGGGCGTCGAGCGGTGGTGGTGGCGCGTCGTGCTGGTTCGTCGCGTCACTGCCCGCGCCGTCGTCCAGGCCGAGATCCATCCCGCCTTTCTTTTGAACCTCGTAGTCGTAGCGATCGACGACATCGTCGTGGATCTTTTGAATGTCGCTCAGATCTGCGTACAGGTGTTTGTGCGCGCGGAAAAAATCCTGCACTTCGCGGGAGCCGGTCTGGACGGAAGTGACCAGCTTCGGATCGAGCTTTCTCAGTTGCGGCGCCAAGGTATCGACGAAGCGCTTGAGCACGTCGATGTTCTCGCTCTTTGCGACCACGCTCAGTGTCGAGCCGGTGCCCGCGTTGGACGCCACCTTGCCGCTCAGCCGTTCGGCGATTCGACGCGCTTCGATCACGCTGCGCTTGCCGTCCGGCAAGAGCTCGGTGAACTCCGTGCGTAGGCTCAATTTCGAAGCCAAAATCCCGGTCGGGAGCAAGGTCGCAAAGACCAGGAGCAAGACCGTCAGCGGCCTTCGAGTTTGAAACTCTCCCAATCGAACCAGCAAGCGTTCCAGCCACGAGGGTCGCATCGTGGGCGAAACTACACCGCTTCCCCGTTGAACGGACCTGTGAAAATTTCTGGCCATCCGGCGAGTGAACGGCCAGAAATCGCGGGTCCCTCGGCCAAAGGTGGGGCCTAGCGCCGCACTGGGTCTTTGGACAACTTGCGCTGTAGCGAGCGCCGATGCAGCCCCAAGAGCCGCGCCGCTTGCGAGATGTTGCCGTCGCAGTCACTCAGCACCCGCTGAATGTGTTCCCATTCCACGCGCGCCAAGCTCGGCACCTCGAGCGGGCTGCTCGGCGTCGTTGCGCTTTTGCCCTCGAACGCGGCGAGGATCTGATCGATATCGACGGGTTTGCTCAGGTAATGCACCGCGCCAGCGCGAACGGCTTCGACGGCAGTGGCGATGCTGCCATAACCGGTGAGCATCACGATCACACTCGCCGGATCGATGGCGTGCAGTTCACGCACGACATCCAAGCCGGAAGCGCCAGGCATTCGCAGATCGACCACGGCAAACTCGGGGCTCTCTTGCTGCGCCAAGCGAATGGCTTCCCCGGCGCTGTGCGCGGTGCGCACGTCGAACCCCCGATCTTGGAAGGCTTTGCCCAAGCGCGTACGAAACACATCATCGTCGTCGACGACGAGTACCGAGCGCGCTGCGCGTTCTGAGTCAGTGGTCATGCCGTGCTCCAGGGTTTGAGCATGTCACGCGGAACGGTCAACCGCGCGACGGTTCCGCCGCCGGGGCGCTCGTCCAACGTTAGCTCTCCGCCCATTTTTTCCGCGAATGCGCGAGCCAAAAATACGCCCAGGCCGAGCCCGCGACCAGGGGCTTTCGTCGTAAAGAATGGTTCACCGACGCGGCCCTGGGCGTCCGTCGGGATGCCCGGTCCGCGATCGAAAATCTCGAACGCAGCTTGCTCCGCCTCGAGCCGAGTCACCAGCCTCACCGGCTCGGTTTTGCCCACGTCGGCTTGGGCGTCGAACGCGTTGCGGACCAGGTTGGCCAAGACTTGCACCAATAGTCGCTTGGGCGCGACGATCTCCGAGAGCTCGCCCTCGTGTTCGAACGAAAGCTGCGCGGCGCGCGGTCCGAGCGCTTCCGACAGATCTCGCTGCATGCCCTGCACGCTGATCGCCGCCAACATTTCACCTGCGTCTTCACCCGCGCGGGCCGCCATTTGCTGCAAAATCTCGCGACAACGCTCCACCTCTTGGCGAATCAGGCGCGCGTCGGGCACGAGCTCATCCGCGCTGCGCCCCGCCTCCAAACCGCGTTCGAGCTCCTTGGCCACGAGCGCGATCGTGGCCAGCGGCGTGCCGAGCTCGTGCGCTGCGCCGGCGGCGAGTGTACTGAGTGAAGCGAGCTTTTCGTGTCGAACCGCGGAGCGCTGCAACTCGAACAATTCATGCTCGCGAGCCGAAAGAGCGCTGGCCACGCGTGACACGAAATGCACCACGAAACCCGCGGCTAGCGAGTACGCGAGCCACATGCCCTGCAAATGCATGCTGGATGCGCCATGGTGCATGTGCATCGCGTGCGGATCGATGGCGTGCGACGGCAACACGAACAGCGAGCCGAACGCGAGCGAGGTCAGCGCGGCCACGAGCCAGGCAGGCCGTGGTGCCAAGAGCAGCGCCGCCAGCGCCACATGCACCAAATAAAATACACTAAAAGGGTTAGAAGCCCCGCCTGCGCTGAGCAATAGGCCGGTCAACGTCAAGACATCGAGCAGCAACACCCCCGCAAGCGCATACGCAGAAGGCTCGCTCTTGCGCAACCAAGCCGTGAGCGCGAGGTTACTCAGCGCCGTGATCGAAATCAGCGCGGCGATCAGCGGTAGCGGCAACGAGACGCGCAGGACGAGGCCCGCGAGCGCGACGATCGCGAGTTGTCCGGCGATCGCGAGCCAACGAAGGCGCACCAGCCACGCGAGGCCGATCTTGGGCGCGGTCGCCACGGAAGCTGGGGTCTGAGCAGTCACGCGCGGAGACTAGCAGAGCCGCTCAGGGCGCCGGGCTGCGACCAATTGCCGCGCATTTGGCGCGGCAAAAAGCCGCGACGCGCGGACAGAGAGCAAGAGTGTGGAATTCCCTCAGTTTCGTTGACACCTGGTCAGGCTGCCTGGAGGGCAGCGTGTTGGGTTTCTATCTCGTGAGGTGTTTTGTAGCCAAGCGTGGAGTGCAGACGCTGGCGGTTGTAGAAAAC
>Ga0164307_10000138_pt1 | contig 32340 bp, 22 predicted proteins | sample Whisoiple_243_MG_FD_110214 | JGI IMG/M metagenome (GOLD analysis project Ga0164307, IMG submission 110214) | Soil microbial communities amended with fresh organic matter from upstate New York, USA - Whitman soil sample_243_MG | ecosystem: Environmental > Terrestrial > Soil > Unclassified >...
CAAACGATCGCCATCATGTCGATCGGAACGGCTGCATTCCGCGAAGAATTGCTGGCTGATTTGCGGTTGTTCTGGAACGCCGTCGGAGCGGGTGAACCGAGTATCGAATTCGTGCCCGTGGGCCCACAACCGGAGGATGGCGCGTCGACTCCGATCCAGCGCTTCGAAGCCAGTATGGGACCGGCTTGGATCGGCGCCTTGGTGCCAGCCGCCAAGATCATCGTCTACGAGCTCGATCCGGATTTGCCCGATCCCTGGTTGGCGGTCGTGGAAATGGCGGTCAGCGATCCACGCGCACCGAACATCGTGTGCATGACCTGGACGTTGCCCGAGGAAAACTACTACCGGCAATTCAATCGCGGCTCGATCGCCTTGGCGCTGGCAAAGGCGGCCGCCTATGGCATCACCGTGGTCGCTGGCGCGGGCGACTGGGGAGTCTATGATGGCCGTCCTGGGGCGGCGTTGGGTCAGGGCGAGGAGGGCAAAGTGGCTCGCGCGGCGTGGCCACACGCCACTTTCCCGTCCAGTGAAGATCTCGTGCTTTCGGTCGGAGGGACGCTCGTCGCCTCTTTGAATCCAGCGACCGAAATCGGCTGGAGTGGGCCGCTTCCGCCGGACCCTGCGCTCGCCAAAGAGTTGCCGTTCCTGTCGCTCGCGACCAGCGGTGGCTTTAGTGAGCGTGTGCCCGTCCCACGTTGGCAGCAGCCGGTCGTGGTCGGGCTCGGCTCGCAGCGCAGCTACTCACGTGGCACGAACATGCCGGCGGTGTTGCCCTACGGCCGTGGCTTCCCGGACGTGGCACTGATGGCTTCGGGGCCCGCACTCTCCGTGGGCAGTGACGGTGCCATCGCGGCGATGGGCTATCGACTCGTCATTGCCGGCCAATGGATTGGATATGCGGGCGGAACCAGCATGGGCGCGCCGATTTGGGCGGCGATCATCGCTGTCGCGAATGAACGCCGGAGCTTGCAGACACAACCGCCGCTCGGTTTCGCCAATCCGTTGATCTACTACTTGGGCCGCACCTCGCCCGACAAAGGGCAATACGCAGTCCTGCGCGATATTGCCAGCGGGAACTCGGATATCCAGTTTCGGGTCGTTTCTGCACAGGGGCGCTCGGAGCACCACACCCTCGCCGGATATTGCGCGAAGTCACAATGGGACCCCATTACCGGCCTCGGTGTGCCCCACGTGCAGAACCTGACGGACGCATTGCTCCGATATCCTGCGAGCTTTCAAGCGTGAGTCGCTGAAGGGGCGGCGTCCGGCTCAAAACCCCGGATCGCCGCTTTGAGCGGCGCGACCGAAATTGTCGATCTTGAGTGAGCCATCATCTTCGGGTTTCGGCGGCAGCACGAGGTAGTGTTTGCCGCCGACGCCGTCTTCCAAAGCCTGATAGGTCACTCCGTCCGGAATCTTGATGTGATACTCCTCGAGTACCTCGTTCGCGTTTGCGAGCAAACGGGCCTTGAAGGCGGGCTCACTCCAAGCCCTGGTGATGATCTTGAGCCATGTTTCTTGCATTGGTCACCTATTGGGTCTGCGTTGTCCTATGAGCGTCTTGCGCGGGCTGAGGTCGCGTTCGAAAAGTCGATATTGCGGCTTCGATTCCTGCCGAATGAAAGTCATCGTCCAGAGCGGGGTCGAAGTAGACGTGGGCGGTGAGGTAGCACGCCTTGACGATCGCGCGGCGATCGTCGGCGCATAGGCCTGACGTCGTAGTGACGTTCGCGTGCACGTGACGGCTATCGCTGCCGAGCGCGCTGTGCACGCGCAGGCAGCGGGTGGCATTCAGGCCTTGTGGCAAGGCCTGCTCGATCGCGCGCACCTCTGCCGGGCCGCGCAGGAGCGCCAGGCGTTCCAGCGCGTGAGCGTAACCGACGCAACCGACGGGATCGTCGGCTGCAGCCAGCCGTTCGAACAGAGTGACCCAGGCCGCTGCGCGCGGTGGTGTGAAGGCCTCGACGAGGTCGTGCGCTCGATAGCCGAGCTGGCTCAGATCGCGGAGTGCCAGCTCGTCGTGACCGGCTTCTTCAACCGCCTTTTCCTCGGCCCAGCGAGCGAGTTGCGTTCGACCCTGAGCCGCGAAGCGCTGCGCAACGAGCGGCAAAAGCCGACGCGTGGCGTGTGTCGTGTGATAGTAGCCGGCGAGACGGTAGGCCCAACTCGGCACGCTCAGTGCCCGAGGTGAGCATTCGACCGTGGCTTGCGGCGCATGCAACGCGCGAGCGGCCGCAGCAATCGCGCCTTCGAATAGCCAACGCGTCGTTTCCGACGAGCCTTCGCCACGCATGGGTGCGTCGAATGGGTTTGCGCCGAACGCGGGCGGCACGTGCAGGTAGGCTCTCGTCGCCGTAGCGATCAGCGTCAGCTCAGGCGAGATTTCGAGCCATTCGAGCATTGAGTTGTGTCGGACTTCGAATTCGACTTGGATTCGATCTTTCCAAACGTAGATCGAGCGAGACGGAACGAGTAGAGCACAGGCCGACCAACCAGGGAAGAGCGAGGAAGCGGCGAGCAGCGATGCCCCAACGTGAGTACAAGGATTGCGTGGTGATTGGCGGAGGCCCGGCGGGCAGTGCATTCGCAGGGATTGCCGCAAAACACGCCCCAAACGCTTCGATACTCGTTCTGGAGAAGGCGCGCTTCCCGCGCTGGCGAATCGGAGAATCTACCATCCCAGTAGCCAACACCGTGCTGCGAGAGCTCGGAGTCTACGACGAGCTTTACAACGGAGGCGCGGTCAAGAAGGTCGGAATTACCTTCGTCTGGGGTAGGGATCGAGTCCCTTGGAACGCGGACTACCTGCAAATCGCCGGCGATCGAGGGGAACTCGGTCCAGAACGGACGATCGACGTGCTCGGCCAAGATCTGAGCACGTTCAGCGATCGCTTCACGCCGAGCCGGATGCCGTTCGTCGGCTTCAACGTGGAGCGCTCAAGCTTCGATCAGATGTTGCTCTCTCGCGCCCGTGAGCTCGGTGCCGAATGTCGAGAAGGCGTCGGCGTCGCCGAGATTTTGCGCGAAAATGGCGCTGTGTGCGGCGTTCGTTACCGGGACGAGCAGGGAATCGAGGGCGTCATCGAGACGCCCTTCGTGCTCGACGCCAGCGGGTTGGCGGCGTTGTGCACGCGTGGCCAGCGCGTACGCGACCCCGAGATGAACAACTTTGCCGTCCACGGTTACTTTTCTGGCGCAGAGTGGAAGAGCACGCTCTCTGGCACGCGCGCCGCTACGACGGTTTTCATTGCCAGCGTCCCGCTCGGGTGGATTTGGTACTTCCCGATTGGTGCTGATTTGATGAGCGTCGGATTCGTCACGCACCGGCGGCATTTTCGCGACGCGCTCGCCGGCCGCGATCCCGAGCGACTCTATCGCGAGGCGCTGGAGAGCTGTCCGGAAATCAAAGAGCAGCTCCGGTACGCGACCTTGCGTGACGACATTTTGCCGCAACAAAAGCGGGTCGGCGTCACTCAGGACTGGTCTTCCTGGGCAGAGTCGCCGGTCGGTGACGGCTGGGCCGCGGCTGGTGACGCCGCGGTGTTCGTAGATCCGATTTTATCGTCCGGCGTCACTCTCGCGCTGCAGAGCGGACATCGCGCGGCGTACACCTGGCTCACGCAACGCGGACGACCCGAGCTCGACACACGGCAGTTGTGGCAAGCCTATGCCGACTATTTACGCGGGGAGGCTTTCTCGTTCTTGCAATTGGCGCGCTTTTTCTACGGCAACAATCGCTCGGCCGAGTCGTGGTGGTGGGAAGCGCAGCGACTCTTGAATGCTCGCGGTCGCCTCGAGCTCGCGCCACTCCAGGCCTTCAGTTTGGCGACGGCCGGCTTTTTTCCGATCCCGCGTGCGATTGGCCTGGAAGTGGTCGCACCGTTGCTCGGCAAGCTGGCGGGTGGCGCGGACTTCCACCGAATCCACGAGAATTTGGGGCTCGAGCGGCACCAGGTCGAGCTCGATTCGACCCTGGTTCCGAATGGCCCATTCGAGCTTGCCATGCGGACCGAGCCCAATCCAAACGGCAGCGGGAAGCTCGATATCTATTACGACCTGATTAGCCGCGCTCCGGAGCTCTCTCACCGCATTGCCGCGCTGCCCAGTCGCATTCCGCCGGAGCTCGAGCCGATCGTGCGCCGGATGCAGTCACCGATCGTCGTCTCCGAGCTCATCGCACGAGCCGTGGCGCTATTGGCAACGAAGGAACGGTCGCCGGAGCAGATTCGTGAGCTGAGCTTGGAGCTCGTGCGGCGCGCTGTGGTCAAGGGCTTCGCCCGGCTCGAGCGCAGCGGCTAGTACTCGGCCTCGATGCGAGCACGCACGGGTGCTGACTCCTGAAACACGGGTTCGAGCTTTCCCGTCGAAAAGGGCTGTGGTCTACTCGCCGCCACGAGAATCTTCAATAGGATCGAAAGTGAGCGACGCTGATGATCGATGAGCAAGCACTCAGGCAGTTCGGCGGGTTGATCGTTCGATTACAAGAACGCAAAGACCTAACGAGAGAAGAAGCGCGCGACGCCTACCTGCAGATTTGGCGCAATCAGCAGCCGGAACTCCAGCAAGGAGCGTTCATCGCAGCGCTGCGCGCGAAAGGTGAAACCTTGCCCGAGATCTTGGGGGTGACCGAGAGCCACAACGTGGAATGGCTCGCCCAATGCGGCGGGGAAGTGGGCGCACCGGAGCCGCACTTGGGTCTGCTCGGCGTCGGCATGGATAGTCTCAAGTCGATCAACGTCACCAGCGGAGCGGCCATCATTCTGGCTGCCGCCGGCGTTTACGTGCACAAAGTCGGCGCGCCGGGCATGACGGGTGTGACCGGCAGCCACGACGCGTTTGCGGTGCTCGGCGTCGATCCGGATGCGAGCGTTGCGAACACGCTGCGTTCGGTGCGAGAGTGTCGGCTAGGCTTCACGTCGGGTGTGGGGCAGGCGGCGCGCGGTACGGGCATGTTCCGCGTGTTGAGCCAGATGCGCTGCGGGACCACGGTGCACCTAGCTGGCCCGCTCGGCTTCCACAGCAATGATGAACGGCGCAAGATGATCGGCGTGCCGCATCCGGCGCAAATCCCGCTGGTCGCGGAGGTCATGCGCCAGATGGGCTACGAGCGCGGCCTAGTTCCGTGTGGCTCGTCGCAAGAGTTTCCCGATCGCTTCATGGATGAGTTCAGCACTCTGGGCGTGACTCGCTTCGCAGAGCTCCGCGACGGGCAAATCCGCGAGTTCGAGTTCAAACCCGAGGACGCGGGGCTCGAGCGTGTGAGCTACGCGGACATCGCCGCCGCAACGACCCCCGAGGAGAACGTGCTGCGCCTGCTCGCGGTGCTGTCCGGCAAAGGCAGCCGAGCGCTTTCGGATCTGGTTTGTCTAAACGCCGGTTTCGGCCTGTTTTTCATGGAAAAAGTGAAGGATGTGCGGGAGGGCATCGAGGCCGCGCGCAAGGCGATCCGCAGCGGTGCTGCGGTGGAGCAACTGAAAGCCACGATCCGTACTCAGAACCCAGAACCGAGTGTCGGCCTGGGGCGGCTCGAGAGCTTGCTGGCTCGCGTCTGAAACGAGAAGCTGGGCCGCGCTATCCGTTCATTGCGGAGCGCGCGGCCCAAGCAATGTGGCGAGCAACGGCACTCTGCCCGAACAAGCGAACTGCGGCCTCGTGCTTGCTCGGGTCGAGCGCGACTCCCGTGCCGCAGGCAAGCCGATTCATGAACGCAAAGCACGCGGCGATCAGCACGGCATCGAGCACCTCCGCCTCGCTGTGGCCGGACGCGCGCACGCGCTCGTAGTCTGCCTGGTTACTGGCTTCGGGAGTGAGGCTGAGCTGGGTGACGAACCTCAAGAGTTCCACCTCGCTTTTTTCCAGGCCAGGCAGCAAGGCCAGCGCATCCCAGGCTCGCTCGTCTCCGTCATGGAAACGCCCAGCCAAGGCGGGCAACGCGCGGACCAGGGCCAAATAGTCGTTCTCGTTGGCCGCCCAGAAACCCTGCAGATAGCGCGCGTGAGTCGCGAGGCAGAAGAAGCAATCATTGAGCGCCGAGACCCAAGTCGCGATCAGCTCCTCGCGACGCCGACCGAGGCTCGAGGCGCCGAAGGCCAACGCGTAGTTCAGTCCGAGCACGGCCTCGAACGCACGCGGACTGCGTTTCAACACCGCCATGACTGGCGGTACTTGCTCGGTGCGGCGACGCCAGGGCTCGGTCAAGCGCTCGAGCTCGGGGGTGGCCGTGTCGTCAGGGACCGTCAGCCAGGACATCGCGCCTTCAGCCCTCGGTGTCCTTCAACGAGTGGGCGAGTCGGAAGCCCACGAAGAAGTACACGTGGTTCGGCTCGAACCAAAAACGATCGGCGCAGCGCGCGCTCACTCGCCCACCGTACCACGCGCCACCGCGCACCACGCGCAGCGGCGATGCCGAACTTGCACCGACGGCGGACGGCGTCTCGGTCCAGTCGCGCATGTTGCCTGCCATGCCGCGGACGCCATAGACCGACTGGTCATGTGGGAACGACTCGACTGGAACGACTCTGGGTCCGTCTTTGGTCGACTCGCGAATGTTGCATAAGCTAGCGTCGAAGCGATCGCCCCAGGGGAACCAGCGACCATCGACGCCGCGTGCCGCCTTTTCCCACTCGCGGGCGCTGGGCAGCCGGTACGTTCGCTGATCTTTGGTCGAGCGCCATTGTGCATACGCGACGGCATCGTACCAACTGACGCTCGACACCGGTGCGTCGAGCTCGGCGACGTTTTCAGGCAAATGGGGCTCGAATTCGAAGCCGCGTTCGGCGTGATGCAGCGCGTAGCTGCCGCCGTCCGGGGCGCGACGAGGTGCGCGCTGGAGTGCCAGCGCGAGGTCCGTCTGTGCCAGATCGTTCAAGAACTCGAGGTACTCCCGTACCGTGACAGGGTGGCGCGCGATCGCGAACCCGGCTACGTGAGGCTCACTGCGCGGCAAGCTCCAGCCCTCACTGTCGCCGCCCTCGATGAAGGTGCCGGCCGGGACTTCACAAAACCCCGGTGCAATTTCGGCTGGGCGATGCAGCCGGATCGTGCCGACCCAATCGCGATTGCGCGAGATGTGCACCGGGTAGATGAGCGGCGCGTAGCCATCCAGCTCGACGTGCACCACGTAGCTGCCAGGGCCCAGCGCCTGCTCTTGCAGGGGTGTGGCGCCAGTGAATACTGGCGAGCCCGGTTGGAGCAGCAGATTTCGCTCTTCGAGCCGGCAGATTCGTACGCGCGCACCAGCCGGCTGGGTGACGAGGGAAATAGTGCCGTCACCGGCCAAGCGCTTGCTGTATCTGCCGTCGTGATAGCGACGCACGAGGCGTGAGTAGAAGCCGACCTGGTCGGGTTGCGCTGAGTTTTCGGCCTCGATCAGGCGGTCCCAATAGTAGTCGGCGAGCAGTTGGCGGGCGGCGGTGTTTTCGCGCTCGAAGCCGAGCGCCTCGGTCAACACGCCGACCACGTCCGTACTCAAATCGATCAGCTGGCGCCGTCCGGCGCGGACCGAGTGATCGGCGTCGTACAACGCACGTTTCTCGTCAACGCTTTGCCAGCTCTTGAAGCTGCCCTCGAGCTCTCGACTCTTTTGCTCGAGCTCGGCGACCACTTTGCGCTGCAGCTGGTAGACCCGAAGTAACTCGCGCGCCTCGGCGACCTTCTCTTCTGCCAAGGTATGGCGGCGAACTCGATCCGTCTCAGTTTCGAGCCACGCTTGGACCGCGCGGTAGAGATCGCGGACTTGCGGTTGGCGCTGTTCCGGTAGCTTCGCCAACGCCTTCAAACAGGCCTCCTCGAGCTCGAGCGGAATGCTTCGGTCGGGGGCCACGGTGCGCAGTGGCGGCGGCGCCGCCGTGAGCACCTCTCGGCACAAAATGAGCGGGTTGCTGCCGTTGAAGGGTCGCTGCAACGTCAACATCTCGTACAAAATCACGCCCAAAGCGTAGATGTCGGCTCGCTCGTCGACGGCGGCACCCGCCCACTGCTCGGGAGCCATGTACGACGGCGTGCCGACGATTTGACCCGGCATGGTCAGTCCGTCGCGTTGCGAGTCCGTGTGCACGCCCGAAGCGGAGCGCACCTTTGCGATTCCCCAGTCCACGACCTGTACCTCGCCATGCTCGCCGAGCATCACGTTGGCGGGCTTCAGATCGCGATGGATCACTCCCTGATTGTGGGCGTAGGAAACGGCTTGGGTGATCTGCAGAAAGATCTGCATCAACCGCGTGAGGGAATACTCCGCGACGATCGCCGAATCACCCGTGCTCAGGCAACGCAGCACGTCGTGCAACGAGCTACCGCGGAGGTAGCGCATCGTGCTGTAGGTCGAGCCGTCAGGCCCGAATTCCAGCGTGTAGAGTGGCACGATGTTCGGGTGCTCTAGTTGCCCGAGTACCTGTGCCTCTTCCAAGAACCGGCCGCTTGAGCCGTCCGGATCGAGGTGCTGGACCTTGAGCGCGACACTCCGAAGCAACGACTGATCCCGCGCGAGATAAACCGTGGCCATCCCACCTGCGCCAATCTTGCCGAGGATGGAATAGTGCTTTGGGTCGATGACGTCGTTGAGGTGCCGTGCTTCGGAGCTGGAAATCGGAGCGGCGGAAATTCGCTCGGAAGTCACCGAGATCGGCGCCGGCACTTCACCCTCGCGCAGCGTCCCTTCCGCAGCGAAGGAGCCCCCCTGTACGAACGACCCCTGTAGTGACACCGTCCCGTCGACGGTCTGTTGTCCTTCAGCCGGCGGGGATGAATCGATCGTTTTCGAATCGATCGGGGGCGAACGAAAAGCAGTCATGCGTTGGCAGAAAACGTTGTCCCTAGAGTAACATAGCCCCTGCGCTCGGAACCAAGGTTCTACCGAAGGTTTTTGTCAGCGCGCCGTTTCATCCGTTCGAACTTGCCCTCGTTCTACTCGTCTTTTGCTCGCTTTCATGGCTGAAGCATGGGCGAAGCGTCAGGAAGGTCATGCCACACATCGAAATTACCGCTGAGCTGCCGGGGATTCTGGGGCTGTTTGCCTTTCGGGCGGAAACCGCTCAGCCGCTCCGCGCGTTGAGCGAAACGCTGCTTCGCGGCTCCTCGACGCTCAGCGCGGCTGAGCGCGAGATCATTGCCGCGCACGTCTCTCGGTTGAATGACTGCGAGTTTTGCTTCAAGTCGCATGCTGCGGCTGCAGCTGCCCTGCTCGGGGCAGGAGCGGAGTTCATCGAGCGGTTTTCGAACCAAACGCTCACGTCCGTGATCTCGCCGAAGCTGGCAGCGCTGCTCGCTGTGGCGTCCGAGGTTCAGCGAGGGGGCAAGGCGGTTTCCGCCGAATCGATCGAACGCGCACGCGCGGCTTCCGCAACCGATGTCGAGATTCACGACACCGTGCTGATCGCTGCTGCATTTTGTATGTTCAACCGCTACGTCGACGGGCTCGGTACCTGGGCTCCTTCGAGCAACGAGGCCTATTTGCCCATGGGCAAGCGGCTCGCTGAGCACGGTTACGTCGAGGACACGAGGTCATAAGCCGAGCCGGCGCGCGAGCCGCGTGCGCGAGGTGCGTTTGCTACTTGCGACGCGTCACGCTGGGCTCGGCGGCGAGGGAGGCGAAATAGTCCACGAAGCCCAACTTTCCTGCCACGAAGTCCGCGCGCCGTGTTTCACCGAGGCACGCAACCGCGTTCGCGAAAGCATAAGCGTTGACATAGCCGCTGCTGCACAGGCCGACCTTCTCCTGCGCGCTCAGGTTGCTGGCCAAGTCATCCAAGCCGCTGAACGTGAACAGCTGCGTGGCGCCGTCGGAAAGACTTCCGGAAGAATTGATCGGTAGCCCGACTTCCTGATCGCGGTACCGTCCGGCCTCGTCGTAGTGTTCGAAGCCAAAACCGAGCGGATCGAACAGCTTGTGGCACGAGGAGCACGCTGCGCCTGCAGACATGTGCTGCTCTTCATAGCGCTGGCGCGTGGTTTTGACGCCTGGCGAGGCCGCGACGAGCGTCGGCACGTTGGCAGGGACTTGTGGGCGTTGTCCGCACAGCAGACGCTCGAACACCAACAGGCCGCGCAGCGTCGGAGAAGAGGCGGCCTCATGCGAGTGCGCGACGATCAGCGACCCTTGTGCAAGCACGCCGATGCCACGACCATTCGGGCGCTCGACCTTGGCGTAGTCCGCGCTGGGGGCGGGCAGATTGTAGAAGGTCGAAAGCGCTTGCGAGGGCGTCGTGTAGTTGGCGGTGAGCAGCTCCTTGATGCCACCGCGATCGGTGAGCACCGCTTGCTGGATGAAAGACTGCGTTTCTTTCACCATGTCCGGCGCCACGGCGGTGAAGCCGGACACGTTGGGCAAGCTGCCCGGCAATTGATCGTAGCTCAGCCAGGACTTGAAGAAGCGCTGCAGCATGTCCTGCCCGTTGGGAGTCGCCAAGAGCTCGGCTGCGATCGCAGTCAGGTGTTCGGGAGTATCGAACTGACCCGAATCCGCCTTGGCGAGCAGGTCAGCGCTGGGCGTCGTGCCCGTGAACATGTACGCGAGCTCTCCGGCGATTTCGTGTTGGGAGAGTTGGTATTCGCTGCCCGACAGCGTGCCCACTTCACGGCGATAGATGGCGTTCGGCGACTGGATTAGGCCGATCGTCATCCACTTGAGCGCGCTCTTGAAATCAGACGCGGCGAGGCGCGCATCGAAGAACGAGAGGTAGCGGTCTTGATCCGCTGAGGTCAGCGGTCGTCGGAACAGACGCTTACCGAATTGGTCGACGAAGGTTTGAGCGCAAGCATGATTGGGCGAGCTGCTCGCGCAGGGCAGCACCTGCGGCAGAACGTCGTCTGCGATCAGGGCGGTCGCCAGCGCCGTCGCCGTGTCCAGCAATTTGCCTGCGACCTGCCCGCCGACCGTGAGTACGGCTGGGTCGTTGTCGAAGCCCAGCGCCGACTCCGCCTCGGCAATGGACACCGTCCACTTGCCCTCCAATTGCGGGAAAATATCGTCGAGAGAGCGTTGTAGTTCGCCGCGGGTGAGCCTGCGCAATTGCGGTTGCCCGAGCGCGGAAGTGCCGCAGCTCTTGAGCAACGTCGAGATGCCGATGCCGCTCTGGGTCCCGCCGCTGCTCATGTTGCCGCTACCGCCCGAGGCAGAGTTGCCGCTGGCGCCGCCGCTATTGTTGCTGCCATTGCCGCCGCTACCGTTGCCGCCGCGAGCCGCCGGCTCCGACCCGCCGCCGGCTGAGCAAGCGACGACGCTCGCGAGCAGCGCCGCGCTCCCGAAGCACGCAAAAGGGCGATGCCGTAAACCCGGGCGCTTCACGTCAGCACCTCTTGGATGGCGCTGGTCGACTCACCGAACTTCATCAGTGGGGCGCCCATGGCCTGCGCGAGGGTCAGGTACAGGTCCGTCGCCGGGCGATCGACTGCATTGCGGACGATGCGACCGGTCTTCAACGCACCACCACCGCCGCCGATGGTGATGAGCGGAATGTACATGGAAGTGTAGGGCTGCGGTGCCGGATGGTAAGACGGGATCTCTTGCGTGACGAGGTTGTGATACTGCCCGTCCGCGATTTCGCTGCAAATATACAAGATTGTGTTGTCGATGACCTTGGTCCCCGGCGCCGCCGGATCGTCGACCAAGAGCGGTTTGAGCAAGCCTTCCACGATTTGTTCGTGGAACCAGCGCTGCGCCTTGGCGTAGTCCGTCACTTGAGGGTTGGACGGCATCTCCGGGTTCATCTCCGGGCCCTGGTGCGAGATGTCGAGGTGATGCGCCTTGTTGATCTTGGCGAAGTTGAAGTTCATCTGCGACGTGGAGAACATCGCCTGCAGAGTGATGATGGGAGCTGCGTTGCAGATGATGGCCTGCGAAGCGACCTCCATTTGCGCGGCGAGGATCAGCGGGAAGTTTTCGTTGTTGCCCTGATAGTCACCCAAATACCAATTGGGCGTGCCTTCGGGGGTCACGTCCGGCTGCTTGAGCGCGCGGATCTTCTCCACGTTGGGCAGAGCCGGGGCGGTGGTGCAGCTCAGCGCGCCGCCGCCAGTGCTGCCGCCGTGCAAGGCGAGCAAGGCATCGAGGTGGGCCTGGAGCTTGGTCTTTTCGGTCGTGAGCGCGGACAGATCCTGCTGGAGGCTTTGAACTTCCCCCTCGGTGAGTTTGAGCAGCGCTTCACGGGCCTCGACGTCGGGATTGACGCCAGTCGGTGCTTTGAGACTGCCGAACACCGCATCCGCTGCTTTGACCGGGTTCTTCTCGGCTTCGATGAAGCCGGTGCCGTCCCAAAATACTTTCGGGTAGAGCGTGACCGCACCGAGTGGGCGCGAAGAAGCGCCGAGGTTGAGCGGCTTGACACCGAGCTTTTGACCAATCGCATAGTCGATGCTCAGGCGCGGCGCGTTCCCTTCGATATCGTTCGAGTCCGTCAGAAAGTTCACCGCGTCGAAGTGCGGGCCGCCGGCGTTGGGGTACTTGAAGCCCTGATAGACGTTGACGTACTGCTTGTACGGCTCGAGCGGCCCGAGAATGCTCTCGAAGCTCTGATCGAGGGCGAACTGCGTCAGATCACTCCCCATCACTTTGGGGTTGTAGTGAATGTTGGGCACGCCGTGCGGCATGTGAAAGATCAACAGCCGCTTGGGTGGCCCGACGGGCGCGGCGACGGCGAGCCGACTCAAATTGAAAGCCGCCGGAGCGGCCAAGCCGAGCGCTGCAGCGCGCAGAAACATGCGCCGTTGAATCCCCCGAGAAGCTCGAGCCACACGCGTGCCTTCACGAAACTCAGTCAAGCTGCCTCCATCGGAACCGAAGCGAAACCGCCCCACGAGGGGCGCTCGAAAACCTGCCACGTTCCGCGTGGATACGCCGCTCATTTCGGGGAGTGACGCGCGTTCTCGCCGCCCGTGTCGTTCGCGAGCGATGCCCTTAAAAAAACGCATTTGCGCGCTACGCATCGCCTTCGCGACCGGGCGCCCCGATGCAGAATGTGTCTACGGTTTACTGCAGCGTTTGGATGAGCTCCGGATCGAACCGCGGCGAACGTTCCAAACTCGGACGCAAATGCCGTGTATACGGGAAATTTGCGGCCTCACGAGTAAACGCGACCCGGCGCGCGGCGGCGGCCGGTCGGACTCGACTGCGCCAGCACGGGCGAGCATCCGCCCGCTCTAGGCAGCGTTCCGCGTGACCAGAAATGTCGAAAAACGGCGGGGCTGCGCGGCGCCGCGCCGGATCGGCTTGCCAGCGGGCCGGTTCCGACCGACCCTCGATTCTTACCCTTGAGAGTGAAACGCGCAAACGGGATGGGATGGAAACGGAGATGATGAAGCGGGTGATTCAGCGGCGGGTGGCGTGGATGGCGGCGTTGATGCTCGGTGGCAGCGTGTTCATGAGCGCGTGCGCGAGCGATGACGCTGCGGGGCCGTCCGTCGAGGACGGAGGCATGAGCGAAGAGGCGGGTAGCGCCGGCGCTGGAGTCGGCGAAGCCGGCGCGAGCGCGGGGCGCGGGGGCGGAAAAGACCTGGGCGATGGCGGTTCCTCCCCCGTTAGTCCGGCAGAACTGGTGTGCTCGACGAACGCAGACTGCAAGGGCGAAAAGCCGGTCTGCGATCCGGTGCAAGGTTGCGTGGCCTGTCTGTTCGACTGGGATTGCCCCGCCGACCACCGTTGTGATGCCAATCAATGCTTCAAGAAGCAGGCCTGCACGGTCAGCAGCGATTGCACGCACGCAGAGCAGCCGGTGTGCGACCCCGTGCAACGGATGTGCGTCGGCTGTCGCGAAAGCGCCGAGTGCGGCGCTGACGAGCGCTGCGCGAACAGTCGCTGTGTGACGCTCGAACCCTGCAAAAATTCCCTGGATTGCAGCGGCGGGCGCGTTTGCGATCGTGCCCTGGGCGCGTGCGTCGCTTGCGTGGTGGACGGCGACTGCGGCGCGAACAACGCGTGCGTGGCGAACACTTGCGTGCCGACCTGCGTCAGCGACAAGGAGTGCTTGGGCATCGGTCGCCTGTGTGATCAAAAGGCTGGCCGCTGCGTCGAATGTGTGACGCAAGCGGATTGCCCCGACGCCTACTTCTGCGGTAACGCTGGGATTTGTCAGCTCGACGTGTGCGAGCAGGCCAGTCAGTCGCGTTGCAATGGCAGTCACACGTTAGCCATCTGCACCCCGATCGGGGATCGGTTCGAAGACTCGACGTGCGCCAGCAACACCGCCTGTACGGAGGATGGCGCCAAGGCTTCGTGCACTCCGCTAGTCTGTGACCCGAACAGCGTGACTTGTAGTACGGACCGCGCTGCGGTCCTCACCTGCAGCAGCGACGGTTTGAGCGTAAAGAGCAGCACGCCTTGTGGCGCGGGCAAGCTTTGTCTCTCCGGCGCGTGTCAGGACGTGATTTGCGCCCCAGGGTCTTTCACTTGCGAGGGCAGCGATCTGTTCACTTGCAACGAGACCGGCACGGCCAAGGTGAAGACCACGTGCGCTAAAAACCTCCGCTGTGACGCGGCTAGCGGTAGCTGCGTGCCTGTGGCCTGCACCGCGGGTGCCACGGTCTGCGATGGCAACACGTTGACCACGTGCGCCGCCGACGGTAGCGGACCACTTCCGGGTGGCACGGCGTGTGGCGACGGCAAGGGTTGTACGACGAGCGGCTGTCTGCCCGTCATTTGTAAGGGTGCCTATGAGTGCGCGTCGGACGGCATGCTGGCCAAGTGCACCAACAACGGCACGTCCGCGCAGACGACGAAGTGCGCATCGGCGGCGCTGTGTGACGCCGTGGCTGGTAAATGCATCACTGCACTTTGCACGCCGGGTGCGTTCGTGTGCAATGGCAACGTTGCTACCCGGTGCAACGCGGACGGTTCGGGCTACGAGACGGGCACCGACTGCGCCGCGCAAGGCCTGGCTTGTGACGGCGGCGGTTGCCTCCCCAAAGTGTGCAACCCGAGTGCGATCTTTTGCGACGCGGGCAATCCGATTCAATGCAATGCGGCCGGCACGACGTACACACCGACCGACACTTGCGCGTCGTCTGAATACTGCACGACGAGTTCCTCGTACTGCCAGGCCGACAAATGCACTGCGGGCGCGCCGGTCTGCAACGGCAATTTGCTGACCACCTGCGCCGCAGACGGCTCGGGGCCGAACCCCGGCGGCACGGACTGCTCCGAAAGTGGCAAGCTCTGCACGAACGGGGCCTGCAAATCCGTGGTGTGCACGACAGGTAGCTTGTCGTGCCAAGGTGATGCTCTATACAAGTGTGACGCTACCGGTACAGGGACGGCGCTGTACCAAACCTGTTCGACCTCGCAATTCTGCGATGCGACTGGAGAGATTCCCGCGTGCGTTGCGGACATCTGCAGTTCGGGAGCGCTGGGCTGCAACCAAGAGGTCGTTTCGACCTGCGGCGCCAACGGAGGTAGTTGGATCAATCCCGGGACCAACTGTGCCGCCAGCAACCAAGTATGCGTGGCTAGCGGAGCGTGCGCCGCTCAAGAGCTGAGCACACAAGGGTCCACTTACTACACGGACTCGTTCAGCTCGACGACTCAGCTGTCGGTGTTTCGCACGCTCGGCTCGCGAAAGCTGAGCAAGCTGGAAATCTACGCGAGCGTGCCCGGGCTGCAGAAGTTCACTTGGGTCGTCTATCAAAAGCGCGCAAATTCGAGCGTCTACGATCTGGTTTATCAAGTGGTCACCGCGCAGACGGCGGCCACCCAAGACTGGGTCTCCTCACCCGCGCTCGACTTTACCTTTGCTGCCGCCAAGTCGTACGCGGTCGGCGTGCATATCACCGGCACCGCCAGAGTGGCCTTTGCGTACGTAGGAGCTATTCCGGTGTACGCTCGCGCTGGCTTCATCACTGCGGCGAGTGCGTCGCAGGTGTCGGATGCTGCGCAGCAGCCGTCTGCCTCGGTCACCCCATCGAGCAGCACCTATCAGCCGTACTTGCGGTTCACCACGACGCTGGCTCCGTAGCGGCAAAAGGTCCGCGGCGATCCGCATTTGCACGGGTCGCCGCGGGAAAGTCGTGCGGTGGGTTCGCGACTGTGTGGGCGCGAGTCAGGCCTGGTTCGGAACTACGGGCACGGATGCGTGGCAGTGCAGGGCAATTCCTCGACACCGCAGCGGCCGTTCGTGCAGGTCGTTCGGTAATCATCGAAGATGGGAGCGCAGGCGGGGCAACCCACGGGCTCGCTGCCGCAGACCAGATCCGACAATGCGGCCCCTTCGCTACCGTTGATGGACACCAATCGATCGCCACAACCGGAGCAGCACCCGGTGCCGGAACGCAAGGCGCAGTCACTCGCGGACTTGCAAGCGGTAATCTCGGTGGCTCGCAAGTCGACGATCACACAGTGGCCGGCGGCACCCGGCGCGTCCGCGGGGCGCTCGCACGTTGGCACGAGGTAATAAAACGGATCGCCGAGCGGGGCGGGGGCAGGACAGCTCGCGCAATCGACCGCGGCGCAGCGCGCGCTGAATTGCATTTGGAATGCGGAATTGATCGCGACGAAATTCGCGACCGGTCCGGTGCCTGCACAGAGGCAACAATTCTTCGGGACCATGATGCACTGCGTGTTGGACGTACACGCAGCGATGTCGAGGCCGCCGCTACCGCCGCTGCTCGTTCCTCCGCTGCTCGCGCCACCGCCACCAATAGCCGAGCCTGCTTCACCCGAGCGATCGCCGGCGGTCCCTTGAGAGGCGCCCGCTGAATTCCCTCTGCCGGCTGTAGAAGCGCTGCTCCCCGCCGAGCTCGAGCCAGCCAGTCCATGATTGCTGGCACCGGCGGCGCCGCCCTGGCTTTCGAACGCGTTACCACCGCAAGCGGCGGCACTGACGAGCGCAACTGGTAACAAGCTGAGAAAGCCGAAGAACGATCGATGCGTGGTCACTCACGGGAGCAGAGCAAACGACATGCCAAGGCCCACCATCGATAAAATCGCTGTTTTTGCGGCTATTGTGCCAGGCGACTGTGCCAACTCCGGTCGACGTCGCCGAACGCGGAGCCCGGAGGTGCAGGGGCCGCGGCTCGGGACCAATGGCGCCGAGCCGGCTCGAGATCCGCGGACGGCTACGGGGCGGCAGTGAAACCCGTGAGCGGATTGCCGTAGTAAGCGTCGGTCTTGTACGCGGTCTTGTTCCACTTGCCGTCTTGATCGCCGATGAGTTGGACCGGGAAGATAGAGCGATCGCTGCCGAGCTTGTTGGCGCTGGCGATCGTGCCGACGTACTTGCCATCCGGGCCGACCTTGAACTTGAGCGAGCGCGCCAGGTGGTTGTTCCACAACACTTTGAGCTCGTAGTCGCCGGGGTTCTTGTCCATCGTGTAGATCTCGCCGAACATGCCCGGCTTTTCGCCAGTTTTGTCCCAAGCTCTCACGCTCGGAAAGTCACATTTGACGCGCGCCCACTTGGCCTTCTGCGGCACGCTCTCTTCGACTTGTTGCGTGACTTCGGTCTCGATGTCCGACTCGCAGCTCGCCTTGCCGACTTCGTCACCCTTGTAGAACATCTTGCCCACCTCTTTGCCTTGATAGAAGAGGTGAGGCTGAAAATTGGTTGCTTCACCGCGCACCCAAAACGCAGCCTGAAACGTGGGCGCCTTCCAACCGGCCACGTCGGCCGGCTTGAGGTAGACGTAGCCGATCGGTAGGTTCCAATCCTCGTCGACGTAGTAGACGAATTTGAGCTTCGCTTTCGGCCCGACCTCGTTCGTGTGTACTTTGCCGATCGTGGCTTTGCCGGTGAAAATCGTGGCGTCCGTGCCAGCGAGCTCGTTGCGAATGCCGATTTTGAAGCTGACCTTGCCGGTGTAGGTCGTGCCCTTGTCTTCGGGAAGCGAACTGCCGCCGCATTCGGTTTGGTACGTGCGTCCGGCGGCCGTTTCTCCAGTCGCACAATCGAACTTGATCGCCGGCCCACCGGGGATGCTGAAGTCGGCATAGAGTTGGCCGCCGCTCGGGATGGGACCATTCACGCGGAACGCCAGACGCGGCACCCAGCTCCACTTGTCGTAGTCCTTCTTGTACACGTTCAACGTGTGCGCGTTGACGAGCAGTGAGTCCTTGGCGATCGTGGGACCCGGATCGGCGGCCCGTGACGTTTGCGGCAACATCGGCAGGGAGAAGATCGCTAACGCGATCGACAGGCTGAGCGTTTGGTTCATCGACACCACACCTCCTCAATGATTGCGACCTTGGCCTCGAGCAAAGATCACCATCATATCCGGGTGCAGGGCGCGCTCAATCCCCAGAATCTCGCGCTTTTGACCCCCGTATCATCGCCGTTCGTGGGTGAGGAGACGGCTTGTCGCGCTGCGAATGGCTACGCGGTCGTGCCATGCTCGACAGCACGACCGCGTGGCGGCTGAGTGACCGTCACTCAAGCCAATACCGAAATCACGGACACGCTGTCTTGGTCTGGCAGTTCGTGAGCGAGCTCGAGCCGTTGCCGGTGGTGCTGGCTTGGCAAGTATTCGTGCCGGCGTTGCCGTTCAAGACGTTGTGATTCGTGCAGTCCGTGAGTGCGTCGTCGCCGTCGCCGCCGTTCAGTTGGTCGTCACCGACGTCGCCGTTCAACTTGTCGTTGCCGGCATCGCCGAACAGGCGATCTTGGCCTTGGCCCCCGGAGAGCGTGTCGTCACCGTCGCCGCCGCGCAGTTGATCATCGCCGTCTTCACCGTTGATGGTGTCGTTGCCGGGGCCGCCTTGCACGTTGTCTTGGCCGCTACCAGCATAGAGCGAGTCGTTGCCTTCACCGCCATTGACCACGTCTTCGCCTTCGCCGGCGAACACGATGTCGTCACCGCCGCCAGCGTTGATCGTGTCCTGGCCTCCGAGTCCGACGATGCAGTCGGCGTTCGCCGTGCCTGTGATCGTGTCGTTGTTTTGGGTGCCGATGATGACGTTGAGGCCAGAGGCCTTGCAAAACACGACCGGATCCGTGGGCGAGGACAGAGCCTCACCGGTGCTGGACACGCCGTCTTCACCCACGGTTGCGCCACAGCCTGCGAGCCCCACTGCCAAAGTGATTGCCCCCGCCATCCAACCCACAGCCATTTGGATTTTCATTTTCCCGCTCTCTTTTGCGCGAACTTATCCCTTGGTGCTCGGTCCGGTGCCGCGCAACCGAGTCGAGCACATTTCGACAAACCTCCATGGAAGCCGCCATGGAAGCGTCGCCCCAAACCATCCGTGACGCGGGAAGTGGTAGTCCCCTCAATCCTCTTCGTCAATCCGAATTACGCGCTGACATCGAATCTTCCTCCAGGTGTCGAATTGCTTCCTTTTGGCGAATCCGTGTTGCGCTCGAGGCGCTACGGTGTTGGAGGCGCGGCTTGGCGGCCGGTATCGCGCAATGACTCGATTTCATGCGCCCGGGGCCACCGTGCCTTGTTCGGGTTCTTTTACACCGCGAACCGCGGGCGCATCGGCGCTACCGAACAGCGCGGGATAGGTGAGCCCAGCAAGCGCCGCACCAGCTAGCGGCGCGATCCAGAACAACCAGAGCTGGGTGAGCGCCCAGCCGCCCACGAACACCGCAGGTCCAGTGCTGCGCGCAGGATTGACGGAGAGGTTGGTGACGGGGATGCCGATCAGATGGATCAGCGTGAGCGCGAAACCGATCGGGATCGGGGCAAAGCCGGCTGGCGCCCGACCGTCGGTCGCTCCGAGGATCACGAACAAGAAGAAGAACGTGAGCACGAGCTCGGCGACCAACGCGGAGCCCATGGAATAATTTCCGGGCGAGTGCTCACCGTAGCCGTTCGCAGCAAACCCTCCGGCCAAACTGAAGCCCTCGGCACCACTGGCAATGACGTACAACACACCGGCTGCCGCGATTCCACCTACCAGTTGAGCGGCGATGTATCCGGGTAGCTCTTGGGCCGGAAAGCGCTTTGCGGCGCATAGCCCGACCGACACCGCCGGATTGAGATGGCAGCCAGAAATATGGCCGATAGCGTATGCCATCGTCAGCACCGTCAGCCCGAATGCCAGCGACACTCCGAGTAGTCCGATCCCGACTTTCGGAAATCCCGCTGCCAACACGGCGCTGCCGCAGCCGCCGAAGACGAGCCAAAACGTGCCGAACATCTCCGCGAACATTCGTCGATTGAGGGACATGGCGATCCTTTGGTAGCGGGCGACTGCTCCTCCGCCCGTTGTTGGAGCGAGAGCGTAACTCTGGTCCCTCAATCAGGGCAACGGGACGTCGAAGCCGGGACAAGTGCTCCCGCGCACCCCTGCGTAAATGCGAGCGTAGTCGGGAGACGGCGCTTTTCGTCACCGAGCCAGTGAACATGCTTGCGACGTCATCCGTTCGTGAACTTCGAGGTCGTTTGCGAAGCATGAGAGGTGCGCTGTCGAACCAGCGAGCGCCCCCTAAAAAATCGCCCACGGGCCGTGCAGCGCGCGCGCGGCGAACCACACTGATTTCACGCCCGACCCGTATTTCTCCGGGAAAGATGGGGAGCGAGCGGGGAGTGCATGGCCCTACTCCACCTGACATCTCCGCTCTTCTTTCGAAGATCGCGGATCGCAATCGACGTCGGACGGGCTACGCTTCTGCGCATAACGATTCTTGCCGCGTTGTGCGCGGCTCAAACGGGAAGGCTTGAATGCGTCAATCTGCGAAGCGTCGTCGTGCAATCTATCCGTGGCTTGCTGGTTCGTGGGCTGTACTTGCGCTCTTGAGCAGTGGCTGTGTCGATGACCCGAAGCGCGCGCGGGCTAGCGGAGGGGCAGCTGGCACGGCGGGCGTGGGGCACGTTGCAGGCGGCGGCGGGGTGGGCGGTGAGTCCGGATCGGACATCATGGGTGAAGCCGGAGCGAGCGGCGCTTCGATCGAGCCCGAGGGCGGCAAAGGCGGAACAAGCGGGGCGAGTGGTGGCCCCGGAGCTGGCGGTGAGGCGGGCTCACGCGAAGACGCCGCGGGCGCCGGTGGTGATACGGCGAGCGCGCAAGCTGGCTCCGCGGGCGCTGCCGGCGAAGTGGATACGTTCAACGAACCGTGTCCGGGCAGTTCGCTCGACGGTTGGGCAAGTGTCGCCGGTTTCGATTTCGATCCGCCGGTCAACACGCCCGTCTGGCAAGAGGTATCCGTTTCGAACGCGGCCGATCTGCAGACCTACGCAGCGGCGGCCGAACCGTACTTCATTCACGTTTCTGGCACGATCGCGCTGCCCGTCTTGGACGTGAAGTCGAACAAGATGATCGAAGGCGTCGACCGCGACGCGACGATCGAAGGCGGGATACGCATCGCGGGGACGTCGACGGCGACCGCCGATATGGTGTCGAATGTCGTGATCAGGAACCTGCACATCAATGCGTCCACCTCGCAAACGGCGACAATGCCCGTCGATATCGATGGGATCAGCGTTACCTACGCGCATCACGTGTGGATCGATCACGTCGACGTTTGGGATGCGCCCGGCGACAATATCGACATCACGCATGGCTCCGACTACATCACCGTTTCCTGGTCCAAGGTTCGTTTCGTGACCGATACCAATCGTCGTGGCGTGCGCGTCGGTGACAGTGACACGAACGAGGCCGAGGACTCCGGGCGGCTCAAGGTGACCTTCCACCATAATTTTTGGACCGCTTCGGTCAATCAGCGCATGCCCCGCGTGCGCTTCGGGGACGTGCACGTCTACGACAACTACTATGCGGGCAGTAGTGATACGCCGAACGCTTATTGCGTGGCGGCGGCGATCAATTCACGCTTGTTGGTCGAAAATAACTATTTCGACGGCGTGCAGCTGCCGCACGTTTTCTTCAGCTTCGTCAACAGCGCGGCGGTGTACGCCGAGCCGACGGCACAAATGGTGGCGAACGGGAACACCTACGTGGGGGCCTCGGACGAAGAGAGCGGCAAGCTATCAGGGCAGGGCAGCGCCTTTACTCCGCCTTACTCGGTGGTGCTCGAGCCCGCTGATACGCGCCTCAAAGGCTTCCTTCGCCATTGCACCGGCCCCGTGAATCCGGTTCCTGCCACTCCGAATTGAGAGAGTGGCGCTCGCGATCCAGCAACGCACCCCGCAGCAGAGTCCTGTTCCTTGCGCGGTGCGCTGCGGACCGCTCAGCGGGCGAATGCAGTCGGCGGTAAGGATGCCGTGCCCTTATTTTTGGCAGACTCGCACGTAGTCGACTTTGAGCTCTTGCGGGAAAGTGGTGGTGCCGTCCGGATTGCCCGGCCAACCACCGCCGACCGCCAAATTCATGATGATGAAGAACGGATGCGCGTAGACCCAGGTCGCGCCGCTCGGAATATCGCTGCTCGTCTTCGTGGAATAGAGCATGTCGTCGACGTACCAGCGAATGGTATTCATCTCCCATTCGATGGCAAAGACGTGGAACGCCGAGGCCACGGGTGCGGACAACATGTACTGCTTGGTCGGCCCGTCGCCAGCGGAGTAACCGGGGCCGTGGATCGTGGCGTGGATGATGTTCGGCTCTTTGCCGATATTTTCCATGATGTCGATCTCGCCACAGGCCGGCCAAGGGTTGCTGCCGATGTCGTCGCCCAACATCCAAAACGCGGGCCACAGGCCCTGCCCTTGCGAGATTTTCATGCGCGCTTCGACTCGACCGTAGGTGAAGGTTTTGAGGCCCTGAGTCTTGAGCCGCGCCGAGGCGTAGCTCTTGCCGCCCATGCTCTCTTGCTTGGCGGTGATCACCAGATTGCCCGCTCCATCCATGGCCGCGTTGTTGGTGCTGTTCGTGTAGTACTCGAGTTCGTTGTTGCCCCAGCCGGTGCCACCGACATCGAACGTCCACTTCGTGCTGTCGACCGCGCTTCCCATCGCGCCATTGAACTCGTCGGACCAAACCAGCTTGTAGCCCGCGGTCGTGCCCGTGCAGCCCATCGCAGTCGCGCCGCCCGCGCCCGCGTTTCCGCCCGCGCCACTCGCGTTCGAACCCGCAGCACCACCGTGCGCAGCACCACCGCTGCCCGCGTCAGCGTGTGCTGCTCCGCCGTTGTTCGAGCCAGCGTGTGCTGCTCCGCCGTTGTTCGAGCCAGCCTGCGCCGCTCCGGCCTGGGCCGCTCCGCCCGCGCTAGCGCCCGCATGACTCACGCCGGCTCCGGCGTTGGCGCTGGGAGATCCGCTCACGCCGCTTGGCGCGGCGCCAGCGTTGCTTGCGCCGCCGAGTGTGCTCGACCCCGCCGTGCCCCCGGTCGCCGCGGAATTGCCGTCGCTCGAACAGCCGACGAACAACGAAAAGCCAGCGGCACACGCCCAGAGTCTTTCTCGCATGCCCCAAAACTAGCATGTTTCGGCGACAGAACTCAGGAACGCCTGCCGCCGAGCATGACGTTGCTCGCGTCGGACTCTCTCCGTAGGCGTGCTGGCGTAGTACTCGCGCGCGACGTCTCGAATCGAGGGCGTCGGGTTCACGGGCTGCTGTCGCCGAGCGCGAGCCAACGCGAAGCTGAGCTCACGCTGCTCGAAGTCGATGAAGAGCACGCTTCGGCGCTGACATCAGTGCGCGCGTTCCGGTTCGCGGTGCGTCGCGGCGTGTTACGCGCCGGCGCTGCCACCTTTGCCGGCGCTGCCGCCTTTGCCGCCGCTGCCGCTCGTGCCAGCGCTGCCGCCTTTGCCGCCCATGCCAGCGCTGCCGCCTTTGCCAGCGCTGCCACCCGCGCCCGCGTTGCTGCCACCACTACCAGCGTTGTTGCCAGCGCTGCCGCCGATGCCACCGCCGCCGGTGCCGCCACCGCCCGCGCCTGAACTGCTGCCACCGGAGCCGCCGCCGCCCATGCCGGCGTTGCTCCCGCCTGCGCCCGCGTTGCCGGCGGTTGCGCCGCCCATGCCCGCGATGCTTCCGCCCCCGCCGCCGCTACCTGCGTGACTGCCCGCGCTGCCGCCCGTTCCTCCGCTCCCGGCCTTGCCGCCGCTGCCCGCCGTGCCGCCGGCGCTTCCGCCCGCGCCGCCCAGGCCGGCGCCTCCGCCGTGCGAACCGGACTCGCCGCCCGTACCCCCGCCGCCCGCCGCGATCTCGTAACACTTCCAAGCGCCGCTGATGCAGACGCAGTTGCCTCGAACCGTTGGGCAAACCGTGCCGGCAGGGAGCGAACAGGCTTGGTTCGCGGCCGGCGTCGACCGATCGCACACGCTGCCATCGGGAGTGGCGATCGAGCCGCCCGAACCGGCTCGATTCGCGGCTCCGGCCTTGCCGCTCGCGCCCGCGGCAGAGCCGCCGCTAGCGGGCGAGCCGCTATCGTCATCGGAACTACCGCAGCCGGCCGCCACGGCTCCGACGAGCACGACGAATGCAGAGAGCGCAAAGAACCGGAGTGGGCGAGTGGTTGTCATCGGGGGGTGTCAATCAAGCAGAGAACGAGCACAGGAGACCGGCGATCGCGGCTCATTTCGGGACGCCGATCATCCCCGACTCGCAGCCGAACAAGAGCTGGATGGAATCATTCTCGCGCTGCACGCGAGAGCAGGTGCCTTCACACAGAACGACCTGGTTGCCGGAGATGCGAAAGCCTTCACTACAATCAGCATCGTCGTCCGGAAGCACGAGTTGTTTTCCCGAAGCCGTCGTCACGATCAAGTTGATCAAGTTTTGATCGATGACCTGACCTTGGCCTGGATCGGGAATGTCGTACGTGCAGGCGATCGACCCCGTGACCTTGTTTAGGCCCGCTTGCAACGCGGCGCCGAAGTCCGTGGCGGTGGTCATGTCCAGGTGGCAGAAGGGCGGGCCCATCAGCTTGCAGCCCGCTGCGGCCGTGCCGCCGACGATTGCGGCTTCGGACATCCAGGCACGCCCGCCTTCGCTGCCCGGCGAGCCGATCAGGAACGTTCGCACCCCTTGGCCGAGCGCCGCGGCGACGTGATCGACGATGGGTTGTGACTCCACCGGCGCAATGCCGGCATTGTTGCCGGCACTGGTGCAATCTCCGCGCAGGGTCGGCTGACCGTCGGTGATCAGCACCACGTATTTGTCGCCTGGAAGCTGGTTCGGCAGCAGCGCTGCCTGCAACGCGTATTGGTAAGCTGCGTCCGTGGGTGTCCACCCGGCGGGGTTCGTCGCGTTGAGCGCGGCGATCAAGCTTGCCTTCTGCGTGGCGGTCAGCAACGCTGGCGCGAGGCCGGCGTCGGTTTTCACGCACGTGTCGGGAGAGGCGGGCTGTGAGCGCGCCCGGTTGTCCATGTTGGGATAAAAGAGTAGCCCAGCGGCGATCGTCTCGGGCAGGGTCGAGATGACCGACTTCAGGGCGTCGCGAGTCGACTGCCATTTGGTCGGACCGTTCGCGTTGCCGTTGCCTGGACGCCCGGGTTGCGTCATTGCGCCGGGCACCTCGTTCATCGACAAGCTGGTGTCGACCACGAACTCGAGCACGGCTGGTTTCGATTCCGGTTCGACCGACCAACCATCGCACGCATTGTCGTTGATGGCCGCGACCTGCTCTGGAGTGAGCGTGAGGATTCCGCCCATTTTCGAGCCCGTTCCGGGCAAGCCTCCGCCCCCGGCGCTGCCCAAGTCGAGGGTGGTCGAACCCCCGGTGCCGGCGGTCCCGGCCACACCGGGAGGAGTCACGTTGCTGCCGTCCTTGGTCGAACTGCAGGCGAGACTCAAAGCCAGGCCCGAGATGCAACTCAATAACGCATTGGTTTTCATGGGATCGCTTTCGTGACCGACGTCGCGGTGGGGGCTCCGTTCGCGTGGCTGTCCGGCTGAGCTGCCTCGAGGGGAGTTGCCGCAGAACTCACACGAGTCCGAGTTTGGAGGTTTACATGTTTTCCGCGCCAGCGCACCGCTGATGACCAAACGTGGCGGGCGTCGCGGCGCGCGAAAAAATGGGCCAAGCAGAAATTTGCAACCGGGGCCGACGCGCGCTTGCCCCTTGTTTGAATCTCAAGGCGAAAGCGCGGCGATGTCCGCAGGCTCCAGGACTTTTTTCGGGGCGCCTTCGCGCACACAGCGAATCATGGCGCGCCCGACCTGGTTCAGCGTGAGACCCGGGAAGAACAGGTTCATGAGCGGATAGAACAGCAGCATGAAACGGTAACTCGTTTTGATGTTCTTTTGTCCCGGCACGGGTTTCATCAAGCTCGGTCGCATGTTGTACACGGCGCGTAGCGGCAAGCGCATCAGCGCGTTCTCGGCTTTGCCCTTGACTCGAGCCCACATGACTTTGCCCTGCTCCGTGCCGTCGGTGTGGCTGCCGGACACGTGCACGAGCACCAAGTTTGGATTCAGGCGCGCCAGGGTCTGAGCAAAGGCGACCGGCGTTTCGTAGGTAATGATCGAGTATTCGGCTTCACTCATGCCGACGGAGCTGATCCCTGCGCAATAGAAGCAAGCGTCGTAGCCCGTGAGCTGCGACTCCACCGCCGTGAGTTCGCGGAAATCCGCGACCAGCAGCTCGCTCAACTTCGGGTGAACGTGACCGGACGGGCGCCGTGAGACCGACAGCACGTGCGTCACCTCGGAATTGGCGAGGCACTCGAGCAACACACCTTCCCCGACCATGCCAGTGCTACCCGTGATGATCACTCTCATGGTCGCGAGCGTCGACCCATTTCGGCAAAGAGGCAAACCAACCGCCGGCGTCGTTTCTGGAATGGCTGCTTTTCCCCGTGTGATATCCGAACTCGAGGAAAGACGATTTCCGAGCTCGGGAGAAGATTAAAGCGGTTGCTCGCCAGTTGCCCCGCACTACGCTGAGTGAGCCCGCCGTGCCGATCGGGTCTTGCTCAGTTCACGGAGAATTCGCCCTGAAATCTTCTCTTTCACTCATCGTCGTTTTGGCTAGTGCGGTGTTCGGTTGTGGTTCGTCCGATGGGGACGCTCACTTCACCCCTCCGGGTGGTGTTAGCGCTGCCGGCGGCTCTGCGGGCAACCCAGCAGTCGCAGCTTCGGGCGGCGCGCTGGTCGCAGGCGGCGGCGCGGCCGGGGCCTCGACGGCCGCTGCCGGTGCAGCCATGGCGGGTTCGGCGTCGAGCGCGATGGGCGGCGGCGGGATGGGCGGCTCGGGCGGCAGCGCACCGGTGTACACGGGGCCCGGCTTCGCGCCGACGACCATCAGTAAAGACGACGCAAAAGCGGCCTATGACGCTTGGAAGGCCGCGCATTTGGAAGACTGCACGGGTGGCGTGTGGCGAGTGCGCTGGGAAAACGATCGCCTCGACGCCTCCGTATCCGAGGGCATCGGCTACGGCATGCTGCTCACCGTCACCTACGGCGAGCGCCCCGCGTTCGACGGGCTCTTGGCTTACGCCAAGAAGATGCACGACGACAACGGCTTGATGCACTGGCTGCGCTACGGGTGTGACGCGCATCGAGACACCAAGTACAGCGGCTCGCCAGACAACTCTGCGTCCGACGCCGATCTCGACGTCGCGATGGCGCTGCTCATGGCCAAATGCAAATGGGGCGACGCCAAGTATGGTGACGAAGCCACGCAGGTCATCAACGCCATCCGCAAGAACATGTTCATGGACGTGAGCGGACTCCATGTGCTCCAGCCGGGGGACTCGACTTGGTTCAATGACCTCGGCGCTGGCTGCATCAACTACTCGTATTTCGCGCCTGCCTACTATCGTGCGTTTGCCAAACAGGTCTCCGCCGACGCGGATTTTTGGAACAAAGCCGCCGAGGATACGTACGAGCTGCTGGCCAAAGCGTCGAATTCGAGCACGGGCCTCGTACGCAACTGGGGCTCGGTGAGCGGCGGTTCCGCAACGAGTGACTGCTTCAACGCCTACAAGCGCGCTGATTCCTACGGCTCCGACGCGGCCCGCACGCCCTGGCGCATCGCGACTGACTATTTGTGGAACACGACGCCGAAGGCCAAAGCGTGGACCGACAAGCTGACTCAATGGGTCAAGAGTCAAGACATCAAGAAGGTGGTCAAGTGGTACAACTTGGATGGCACCCCCGACATGCAGGCCGCCACCTGGGACGCGCACTCGGCGATCACCGTCGGCCCATTCGCCGTGGGCGCCATGACCCTCGACCAAGCGACCGTCAATGATTTTGCGGCCGAGCTGATTGCCATTCCGGTCACCGACGGCACGCCCGAGGCCAACTATTTCCCGCGCATGCTCAAAGCGCTCAGTCTCGTCGCGCTGAGCGGTCAACTCACGCAGTGCGGTGGTCAGTAAGCCTCAACGCGAGCGGGCTCCCGTGCGACCTCACGGACATCGACGCTGTTGGATGCCGCGAACCGCGCGGTAACAGCGCGGGATGTGAGGTGCGTGGCTGGGTTGCGAGCGCCCCCTCCTCGATACTCGAGCGCGATTGCGCGTCGCGTCGAAGTTGCGCGCCACTGGAACCGCGTGAGGTTTCGCTTCTGACATTGCTGACAGACTGGGTCGCTAAGCGCCGCCAATTGCCTCTCCTCTCGTAGCAAATCGGGGCGTGAAGCGCGCGCCGCGTCACGCGACGATCCCGAAGTTGATCGTCGACGACGTGCCTGAAGCGGTTATAGTGGCCGCGCGACGGTCGAGCGCTGCGCCGCAGCGCCCGGGAATCGATCGATACAATAAGGAGTACTCATGGCTCGCTCTGCTGCGATCTGGTTGGGGTTGTCAGTGCCACTCGCGCTCTCGGCGTGTCTCGACATGCACGATCCGCATCGGCGTTGGCACGAGGGGTACGACTCCGGCTGTTATTCCGACAGTGATTGCCCGCTCCACACGTACTGCACGTCCAGTGGCGCATGCGTTGCAGAGGGGAGCTACGGTGGCCAATCGCACGGCGGCGCAGGCAGCAGCAATCACGGCACTGCGGGTCGCAGCAGTAGCAGCGGTGGCATTTGTGAAGGCGGAAGCTCAGGCAGTGGCGAGGAGGAGGCGGGCGCTTCCGGCGAAGCGGGCGCGGGCGGCGCGGCTGTCGGCAACCACGCGAACGGGGGCGCAGCCGGCTCGCTCGAGCTCGCGGGCGGCGGCGGCAAAGCGGGCGGCGCGGCCGGCACCAGCTCGAAGGGAGGCTCCGGCGGACAATCGGCCGCAGGCTCGAGCGGTGCTGGTCCCGTCTCTTGCAGCAGCAACACGGACTGCGGCGCCGGCAATTGTTGCTTGTCCGGCTACTGCAAGCCGATCGCGACGCAGCCCACCAAGTGCCAATTCAACAGTGAGTGCGGCACTCATGGTCGCTGCTTCGACGGCTCGTGTCAGCCTGCGTGCTCCGCGTCGAGCGACTGCGGCACCGGTGATGAGTGTTCGAACGGCTTCTGTCAGCCCAAGTCGGCTTCCGGCGGTGAATGCATCTACAATACGGACTGCCCGCTGAGCGGCTCGGTCTGTCTCAACGCCACTTGCTTCAGAGGCTGCACTTCCGCCTCCCAATGCGGCGCTCACGACACCTGTCTGAGCGGGATGTGTCAGGCTGACCACGAGCCGAAACCCGGGTGCTCCGCGAACGCCGATTGTGGCTCGGGCCGAGTCTGCATCAACGCGGTTTGTCGCAGTGCCTGCCTCACCAGCGCGGATTGTTGTTCGTGCAACACGGCGAGCGTTTGCCAACACGGCTTCTGCGTGACGCCGGGCGAGGCGGCCCCACAGTGCGAGCTGGCGAGCTCGTGTGGTGCCGCGGCGCATTGCGTCGACGCGATGTGCGTCGCCCAGTAGGCTGCCGATCCCGCCGTACCCTTGCGAACTCGACGAATGCCTGTAAAAATCGGCACTCGAGTCAGGAGGGTCCGGCGGACATGATGAACACTGAGCAGGCCAAGCGTGAAGCCGAACGGCGCTTCCGCGACTACGAGGCTGAGGCGATGTGCACGTGCGGCGTGTATCGCATCGCGCTTCGCCCCCGCGTCGCCACGCGCTCACCAGGCGAGCCCATGCCACGCTTCGATTTGACCGATACGCGCCTGTACAGCAGCGGCAGTTCGTACGAGGGGGCGCTGGCGGCGGCCAACCCGCCGCCGATCACGGCCTTGCGTCGCTTGCCAGACAATTGCTGACTCAGCAGTTCCGGAGGGGCGCTCGCGATCCAGCTTCGCAGCTCGAAGCACGCGCGATTGCTGCACAGCGCGCTCGCGCGCGGGATCTCGCGACCCCGCGCGGGCACGCCGGTCAGCGCGTCACTTGACGACTTCGACGCGGCAAGTCGCGCTGCAGCCGTCGCTGCTGATGCGGTTACCGTCGTCGCACTCTTCCGTGTCCTGCACCATGCCGTCGCCGCAGTACGGGCCGATCACACAACCCGCCGCGCACTCGCCGTAGCCGCCGTCGTTCACGCCGTCGTCGCACTGCTCGCCCAGGCTGACCACGCCGTCACCGCAGATCGGCGTGCATTCGCTCTTCGCCGTTTCGAAGCCGGCGAGGGTGAGGCGGAAGCTCGAGCTCTCTTTCTTGCGCTCGACGTGGAAGATGTTGAGCTTGTACACGTTGCCGTCGGTCAAGCCGTAGGTCCCGGCGGTGGTCGCGCTGAGGGTGACGCTGCCGTCGACCGGCTGGTGCACGCCGCCGAGATCGACCGCGAGCTTGTTGTTGACGAACACCCACACGTCGTCGTCGCCGGTGAAGTCGAGGCGAGCGTTCGCTTTGGCGTCGAATTTGAACCAGTAGGTGACCTGAGTGGTGAAGTGGAAGTTGTGCGACTTCTTGCCGGCAACGTGTGCCGCACCCAGCACCGGCACGATCTGGTCTTCGAACTCCCAGTTGTAGCCGTATTGGGTCGGAACCTTGGCGTCGATCCACGGATCGTTCGGGTCCTTCTTCTGGTCGTCGAGCGGGAAGAACAGCGGGTTGCCGTCGTACGCCATGCCGGGCGTGACTTGCGCCGCGCAGGTGTCGCCCTGGCCGCCGATGCTCGGCGGGCAGGGGTACAGGCAGGTGTCGACGGTGTCATCGAACATACAACCGCTGAACGACGGCGGGTTCGCCACGCACATGGTGTCGCCATTGCCGCAAAAGCGCCCGTTCTTGTACTTCGCCTGGGCTTGCCACTGTTCGCCCATCGCGCCGTAGCGATTGACGTAGCCGCCCTTGCCGTTGTCGAACAGCACGATGTCGCGCACGATCGCGGGCGCGCCCTTGTCCGAGTACCAAGTGTCGAGCGAGGTGATGCAGCCGTTGGCTTCCGTGCCGGTGGTGGCTTTGGTGACCGCAGTCGGCACACCATTCATGAGCGTCTTGTTGACGAGTCCAGGGGTCGCTTCCGTGCCAGCCGGCGCGCCCGACCCTAGGCAGCTGGGCTCGACGTCCGGGTGCTTGGTGGTGAGATCGCGGTAGACGACCGGCACGCGCAGGATGCACTTGTCGTTGATCTTCTCGCAGTTGGCGGTCTCCGAGCAGGTGAAGCCGCCCTCTTTCTTGCAGGTGGACGAGCAACCGTCGCCGTCTTTGGTGTTGCCGTCGTCACACTCTTCACCGATGAGCAGGCCATCGCCGCATTCGGAGGTGCAGCCGGTGTCCGTGCATTTCGGCTCGGTTTGGCAGGTGGAAGAGCAGCCGTCGAACGGAATGGTGTTGCCGTCGTCGCAGCTCTCCGCGCCTTCTTTCTTGCCGTCGCCGCACTTCGTGGGCGAGCAAACGCTGGGTTGGCCGTCGCATTTGTAGCCGATCTCGAACTTGCACGCCGCTGAGCAGCCGTCGCCTGCGTCCTTGTTGCCGTCGTCGCATTGCTCCGATGAGCCGACGATCTTGTCGCCGCAAATCACGAGCTCATGGCATGGCCTGCCTGGCGGACTGCACGAGAAGCCCGGTTGCGTCGCCAAGCAATTGCCGAGACACCCGTCACCGTCAGTGCGGTTGCCGTCGTCGCACGCCTCGTCGTCGTCGAGCTTGCCGTCGCCACAACCAAGCGGTGCGGGTGTATTCGGGTTGCACGGTGAGCCCGCTTCGGTCGGGTCACAACCGATGCTCAGTCCGGCACCCGCGCCAGCCGTCGGAGTGACGACGAGACCGGGTTGCCCGCCGCTACTGTTCGCGCCGCCGCCGGTCGTCGGGCGTATCGGACTTCCGGTCTTTCCGCCACCGGTGCTGCATGCCTGAACGCCCGCAAGAAAAGCTATGGTGAGCCCGCAGAGCCAAACGACTCGCTGATACATGCGTCAACGCTACAGGCAGCCGCGCATTGCGCAAGGCTCCTCGGCGCGTTTTGCGGCGAATTGAGCGCTCGCTGCCGTAGCTTCAAGATTTCGCTTCGGCAGCAAGCCGAAGCACGAACCGCTAACGAAGGTGGCACTTACAAACCCCGGAGAAATCCGGTGTTTGCTGCAGCGAAGGGTGTCGGCGTCGTGACCGAGAAAGGCGGGGCATGCTTGCCCGGTTCAGGCGCCGCGACTTTGCCGGCACGCCATCTCGTCCACGCCGCACGTTTTGCTCTTCGGGAAACCGAATGCGGCTCCGCGGTTCGGACGGGGTTGCGCGGACGACGGGCGCGTGGACGCGGACTCGCGCACCGAG
>Ga0164307_10000139_pt1 | contig 32303 bp, 19 predicted proteins | sample Whisoiple_243_MG_FD_110214 | JGI IMG/M metagenome (GOLD analysis project Ga0164307, IMG submission 110214) | Soil microbial communities amended with fresh organic matter from upstate New York, USA - Whitman soil sample_243_MG | ecosystem: Environmental > Terrestrial > Soil > Unclassified >...
AGCACGAGCAACGGTACGCTGGGTATCGGCTGGAGTCTCGACGGCTTGTCGACGATTTCGCTCTGCCAGCGCACTTACGCGCAGGATGGCCAGTCGAAGCCCGTTGACCTTTCATGGAACGAAGCACTTTGCCTGGACGGTCAGCGCCTCATGCAGCTCGATGACGGGAGCTATCGAACGGAGACGGACACTTTCACCAAGATTGTCGGTTCCGACAACATCGGCGAAGTGCAGGGTCAGCCGTTCGCATTCCGCGCGTTCACGAAAGACGGTCACATCCTCTACTACGACACGCTCGCCAATACGAAGAGCAAGAGCGCGCTGAGTTTTCGGTTCCGCACGTGGGCGTTGAGCAGGGTCGAGGATCGCAATGGAAACTTCATGCGTATCGTCTATCGGCAGACGACATCTACTGACTCGCAAGATTCCGATTGGCCACTGAGTTCGACGGAGCTGGTTCCAGATTCGATCATCTATACTGGCAACGGTTACACGGATGGCGATCGCGAGATCAAGTTCGAGTACAGCGACAGTCGGCCCGATAAGCTGCTCGGCTTCCAAGTTGGAGGCGGGATTTTGGCGCGGACTTTGCGGCTCGAGCACATTCAAGTGCTCGCGAATCACAGCTTGGTCAGACGCTACGATCTCGGCTATGAAACAGCACCGAACAACGCGAGCCGCCTGAAAACGTTCCAAGAGTGTGCTGGGCCGAACTCGATTTGCAAAGGCGCGACGACCTTCAAGTACAAGAGCGAACAAGGGTTCGGGGGTGGTGTCTCGTTCACTCCCCCGATCATCAACCCCAATCTAAATAGTGGTGCGCCCGAGTTCTTGGCACCGTACGGCACTGCCTTGCGTACTCGTGAAGGCTACGACTACCTCAGCACCGAGAGCGACAACGCCACCACGGTCCCGACCACGCCCATCCCCGGCGGCGCAGACATGGCCGTGCAGGCCATTCCCGCAGCTGGCCCGATTGTCGGCGCGATCATCGACGTCATCAACTTATTTGGCGCGAGTTCGTACCTTGATCACTGGTACGTGCGGGTCTCCTACGACTTGCTCAAGAAGACCTACGCCTTCGACGGTCGCTGCAACCAGCATCAGCGCGCGATCGAACACGTGGTTCGTAACCGGGATGGTAGTGAGAGCATCTGGGACACCTGTCCCGGCGAACCCATGACGTGGTTTATCGATGTAGACGGTGACGGTGTGCAAGACCGTCTGCAATGCCCATTTGGCGGGCAAGAACTGAGCTACTACTTAGCCAAAAGCCACGGACATGAAGTGCCGACGAACATTAGTCAGCAAGCTGAGCCGGACGGCAAGCTTCCTGCCTTTGGCAATCTGTGCGCCGATCCAGGCGCATGGGCTAGATGGGCTGTCACCCTCGTGCGAGGACCGGAACCGCCAAAAGCGCCATTCGTTGGCGCTTTTGATGTCGACGGGGACGGAACCGGTAACCTCTTCGTCAAGGACAACACCGGCATCGTTGCGCTGTTCTTCGACGGCGATCAACCCACGTGGCGACGGCTGTCGACCGACCCAATGCCGCTAGATCTAGAGAAACGCTATGTCTCGTTCCTCGACGCAAATGGCGATGGGCTTCGCGATATTCTGGCGCTGCCTAGCAAGCAGACGCCCGAGTTCCAAGTGCCGGTGCTGTGGCTGAACACGGGCGTTGGCTTCCGCCAAACGCTGCTGAGCGTCGATAGCGTTGCCGATGGCATGTCCCCTCCGCTGAGCTCTTATGTGGTCGACTACGATCATGACGGAGTCGATGACCTGATCGAGGCGGCTCCTGCGAATGGTTCAACCGCGCAGCCTTGGTACATTCGCCGGTTCGACAACGGCAAGGTGACCAAACAAGTGTTGCCCGATCTGGGGCCCGGCTATCCCGGCGCGATGGGTGACTTCAACGGCGATGGGAACCTGGACATGCTCACTCGTCAAACAGGCACAAACAACTACTTCATGCACTACGGTACCGGTCGCCTGCAGAATGCGCTTGAGACCGTGATTGACGGACTTGATCGGCGGGTCGACATTCAATACGACATCATCAACTCCGAGGGGGACCATACTTATACTCCCGCATTCGTCCACTATACGACCGATACGAACGCGACTGGGGATAACGAAACACAATGCAATTGGCCGAATCGCTGCGCGAGTCAGGTCAATCATCCCTTGGTCAGCTCATACCAGGAGAGCCACCGCGAGACTGCCGGCGCGTTCAGTCTGGATAGGGACACGCGCCTTTCTTATCATGGCGAAATCGACGATTCAGCTGGACTCGGGCCGCTTGGCTTCGAGAGTCAGCTGATCACCGTGCGGGACGCTGCGACAGACTTGTTGAAGGTGACCAGCCTAGAGAACGTGGCGATTCCCTCGACTTACGACCAGCCGATCGAAGCGCCATATCATCGCACGCTGGTTGGGCTGCCAAGCACGATCAGGGAAGGCGGACCGTTTGTGGCGTCCGCGCTCGCCTTGCCTGGGCAGAAGAGTAACCAATCCACTGACACGGAGTACCACTGGGTCGAGCAAACGTCGGCGAGCGGGCGGCCGTTCGTCGTATTGGAATCGACCAAGGTCGTGGTGTCGGACTACGTGGAGGGCTTCTTTAGTGCGACGCCTTTGTTCGGACGCGAAGAGCACTTCGTGGTGGATGGCTTTGGCAACAGAACCGACCTCGTCTCCACGGCCTACGACTTCGAGCTCTCAAGCTCGACCTCTCCAACGCCCGTTGTCGGCTCGACGTCGACGTATCACGTGCACGATACGTTCAATCCGACACCAGAGGAAATCGATCACTGGCAGATCAGCCTGCTCAGAGCGGAGGATGTAACGGATCAACCGCGTTGCTATGGCGGCGCGACATCGTGCACCACTGAAAGCAGAACCCGCCACACGGACTTCAGCTACTACGCCAACGGCGAGCTCCACACTGCGACGCGAGCTGCTGGCGACGCGACTGCACAGGTTCAGACGACCCTCGGCCGAGATGGCTTCGGGAACGTGAACCAAGTGGATGAACTGGATGCGAGTGGCAATCTGAGGAGCGTGAGTACGGCGTTCGATGCCCGTGGTATGTTCCCGATTTCCTTGACGAACCGACGCGGGCACACCACGCAAGTTCGCTACGACGACCGCTTTGGAAAGCTGAGCGCCCGGGTTGACGCGAACCAGATTGTGGAGACCTGGTCCTACGACGACTTCGGAATACTTCGCAATTATCATGGCCCGGGCGGGGAACAAACGACCGACTACGAAGCTGACGGTACGACCTCGACGTTCGGGTTTGCTGTGATGGGCAAGTACCGCGTCATCAAGCAGCAAATCGGAGGTGATCGTTTGGTGCAGCGCTTCAACTCCCTCGGTCAACTCGTTGCGCGCGAAACTTCGGGCTTGAACGGAGCGACCGTGATCGAAGAGTTCGGCTACGACAGCCGAGATCGCCTTTCGGTGTCTTCTCGCCCACACTTGCCCAATGACTACTCTCAGGGGCTGATCCGGTACACTTACGATGAGCTCGATCGCTTGACGACGGAGAGCCTTCCGAATGGGTCCGTCGTGCATCGAGACTATTCACACATCCCCTCTGCAACCGATGACGTCAGGACGCTCTCGGCGGGCCTTTGGGGCGTGCTGTCGGTTGCTCGAGTGTCCGACCCAAAGAGCAATTCCACCTATCAATTCTTCGATCGAGAAGGCCGCCCGCTCAGCGTTGTGGACGCGAACAGCAAGACAACCTCGTACCGTTACGGCGCGTTTGGCGCGCTCGAACAGATCATCGGTCCGAACGGCACGCTGAGCTACCGCTACGACAACTTCGGTCGCGTGGTGTCGGCCACGGATGCGGCGGTTGGCGGCGAGCGGACGTTGACATACAACGGCCTCGACGAGGTGGTGAGCGCTCGTGATCCGGCGGGCCGTTTGAGCACGATTTTCTACGACGAACTCGGTCGACGGAAAACGCTCAACAATGCCGATGGCACGAGCACCTGGACCTATGATGAGGGACCGAACGCGATCGGTCGACTCAGTGGAACGACGAGTGCGAGTGGCCAAGAGACCAGCTACGGCTACGAACCGCCCGGCGCTGTGACCAACCGCGGGCTGCTCGCGACCGTGACGCAGAGCCTGGTTTCGCCGGGCGCCAGCGTGAGCACCCCCCCGACCGTTCTCACTACCGCTTACCACTACGATCAGTTCTCGCGCTTGGAACAAGTTGACTACCCCGGCGACAGCAATGCCTCGCTCAGCGTCAAGTACGGGTTCGACGCCGCGGGTCACGTCACCAGTGTCAGTGATGCCGCTGACTCAAGTAACACCTACTGGCAGCTCACCGGCGCCGACCAAGGCTACCGCCCGAGCCTCGAAACCTTCGGCAACGGCGTCACGACTGAGCGGCAATACGAGGAACTGACCGGATACCTGCACACCATCAAGACCAAGCACGGCAGTACTTCGATTCAGCAGCTGAGCTACGACTATGATCCAAACGGCAACCTCAAGCAGCGAAAGGACGAGCTCTCTGGCATCACGGAGTCATTCGGGTACGATGCCCTGAACCGCGTGAACTCCACGAGCTACGGAACGGCGTTTTCGCCCGAATCGTTCATCTACGATCCGGTTTCGAATGCGCTGTCCCATCGGGACCGTGTGGGTGATTACACCTATTACCCGAACGGCCGAGACTGGCTAAAGACCGCCGGGACCACTGAATATACTCACGACGCGTTCGGAAACATCCAGACGCGCTCCGGGCCGGAGGTTCCCGGTGCAGCTCAAGAGTTCACGTACACGACGTTCAACCTTCCGTCTCACGTCTCTCTGCAGAGCGAACCAGGTGGCGGAATCGACTTCGCCTATGATTCAGCTGGGACTCGTGTGGTGAAGCAGACGAACAACCAGACCACGTTCTATGCCGATGACCTGTACCAACGAACGGTGCCATCAGGAACGACGGGCACAACCAGTCACCGCTTCATGATCTACGCCGGTGGTCGCGCGGTCGCTGCCATCTCCCAGCCTCAAGCGTCCGGCGCGCGAGCCATCGAATACCTGCACGACGATTCGCTCGGCTCGATTCAGGCCACGACTGCCAGTGACGCCTCGGTCGAGACTCGTCACTTCGACGCCTTCGGCGCCTTGAACTCCGGCGGAGTTACACCCCAGTTGCCGTATGGTTACACAGGCCAAGAGCAAGACGGCGAGCTGGGTCTAGTGAACATGCGTGGTCGCCTCTACGACGCCGCCATCGGCCAATTCATTTCCGCCGATCCAGTGATCCAAGCGCCATTCAGCCAAGGCCTCAACCGATTCGCGTACGCATTCAACAGCCCGCTCAACTACACCGACCCGTCGGGCTTCAGTGCGGAAGCGAGCGAAGACGCCGCGATTGCCGTGGGCGCGGGCTACTTGACGGGACTTGGGATTCACTTACTCAGCGGCCTCGGTTCAGCAAGTGCCGGGGCAGGAACGGCTGGCGCAGTGAGCACCGCCGCTGGTGCCAGCGCCGGCGCGGGCGCGCCACTCGCGGCAGCTGCTCCGGCGGCGGGGATTGCGAGTTCGCTTGCGGTGACCGTGTATCTCACGGGGCGTCAGCCGACGAGCACGGTGGTTACGGCTCAACCGAGCACGCGCACCTCGACGGCCGCTGGGAGCGGGCCGAGTCCGGTCGGGAAGACGGGGTATGCGACGATGGGGACGATGCCGGTGCAGGAGCTCCCAGGTTACGGGCCTTCCCCGCTGATGGGGGGGAAGCCCCAGCCGTTCGTTCCCGGCTCATATATCAATGACGACCGATTGAGTGACGAGGCGAAGAGACTCTTGAAGCCTACGTTCGACCACTTTAATTTCGATTTGGGTAGGATACGTATTGAGTTCACCGGGCTCAGGAACGACCCAGCTGAGACTGATGGAGACGTTATTCACATCGATCGCGACTCGTGGCGCAAGGCCGACGCAACGCCGATAAAAAGGATGATGATCTTGACTCACGAAATAACGCACTCGGTGCAGTATGACAGGCTTGGGTACTGGAAGGCTCGCTTGCGGTTCGCCTCTGAAAGACTGAAATACGGCAGCGAGGGGGTGTACGAAGTTCCTGGTAGCCTTGACCGGCTGAAGCTAGATAAAATAGATCCTGTGGACACGAGATTTACGCTGGAATCCATAGCGAGGCGCATGGAAGCTTTTTCTAGGACTACACCGGCGCCATGAGACGCGAGGTAGCACGCGCCATCGCACTTGCTGGAGCCGCCATAGCCGCTTTGGGTTGCGACCATTTCGGGCCGACCGGCGTCCGAATTGGAGTGGAGTATGAACCAGGAGGTTACACGTTTCATTTCACAAGTTGTCGTGGCGCTCCCATCGGCGTCAACGGCATTCGCATTGTCAATGTCGACGTGCAGGGCTCTGGCGCTGGCCACGACGCTCAGTACTGTCAAGTCGAGTTGCGTGCGAGTCAGCCGATTCGCGGTAGTTGGCGGTATGGCAGTGTTCCGTCGAGCGGGGTGTTTGAGACACAATGTCGTGCACTCAAGCCTGGCAAGTATCTCGCTGATGTCAGCGGCGGAGAAGCTGGAGGATATCGAGATTTCCGAATAGAAGAAAACGGAAGTGTCAAACTAGGAAAAGGCACATGTGATTAGTACTGCAGCCGGTGCAGGAGGGAAGCGCAATCGCCAGCGGCGCCAGTGCCTCGCGGACACCTCGAGAGCCCGTTCCGATGACGCTCAAGTACAATATCAAGCAGGGGCGGCTAACGGTTCGAAACTCTGATCGCCAAACGTATGTGATTCGAGCATCGAGCGGACGAGGACGATGTTTGAACTCAGCGTCGTCTCGTTGCGTTGGGCTTGGCTTCGAGGGCCCGGTGGTGCCTGGTCAGTACAAGATATTGTCGAGCGAGCTTGATACATCCAAAGCAAAGGCGTGGTGGCGCTATGTCGTAAGCGGGGAGGATTGGGGATCGTTTAGAGTGCCATTGCATCCGGACTCAGCGACTTCGAAGGCGATTTCTGATCTTGATCGCACAGGGAATTTTTTCCTGCATGGGGGAGTGAGTCCCGGAACGGCCGGGTGTATCGATTGCGGAGGGGGGCTTTACGGGGACGCCAAGACGAGTCGGCTTGCGTTCGACCTTGAGTACGCCGAAGGAGGGCAAGCGCAGTTGAGCGTTGTGGCTGAATAATGGGGACAAATCGCTTGAAACATTCGGTATTTTTGGCGCTGCTTCTGCTGGTCGTGGTCGGAGTCGCTGCGATCGGCGGAGGGTATTACGCTCTGGTGCCGTCGCACGCGGAAGCGTTGCGGGTATTTGCCGAATACGGGAAGAAGCCAACAGATGGGGTCACCGAGGACATGCAAATGGATCCTCTAATCGTTGCCGATGGCGACGTGGTGCCCGACGTTTTGATTGCTGTTGCGTCATCGTCGATGCCGAAGCGGCGGTACGCGATTGCGTTCTTGGGAAATAGTGGGCGGCGCGAAGCAATTCCATATCTTGAGCGAATCCTGCGAAACGATAGAGAAAATATCTTATTTCGCGGCGATGCGTTGGATGCGGTCGCGATGATCGACAACGGGCGCGGTCACCAGCTAGCAACAGAGTTTTCTTCGAGAACCGACTATCTTGGCGACGTGGCCCGCGACGTGATGGGCGGCGTATGGCGAACCCGTCGGAGCTACGCAACAGCGCTGAGAGCTTTTCTTTGCGTGCGCCTGACAGGTTGCTGAGCACTAAACAGTAACCGCTGCATCGAGCCCATCTGGCGGGCTGTGTTGAGACGTAACCCGTGCACGGACGGCGTAGCTCAAGCGGGCTAGGCAACAGCCGGGGAAAATGCATCGAAGATGACGCGGCCGTGCAGCCGTGAGCTGGTTGCCAGCCTCAGCTGGCTTTTTTGTTTTGCTCGAGCAAGGTGGCGACGAACTTCGCCACCAGCTCCTGCTCTTTTCTGGGCAGAGAGACGGCTTGCTCGAATATTTTCTGAAGTTTGCCGACGGGCCCGGGTCGACGAGCTGGGGTGATGGGGGTATCGCCGAGGAGCTCTTCGACGGAGACGCCGAGGGCCTTGGCGAGCTTGGGCAAGACGTCTAAACGCGGGGGCACGGCAGCGGTTTCCCAGTAGCCGACGGTTTGCTGGGGGACGTTGATGGCTTTGGCCAACTCGGTCTGGGAGCGGCCGGCGGCTTTTCTCAGGGCCGCGAGTCGGGCTCCCTGCTTGGGTCGCTGCTTGGGCGTGCGTCGCACCATGCCGGGAGTGTAAGCGGCGATTTGGAGGAGCCCTGGGATGCGCATGGATTTGGCCTTGCACTTCTACTGGTATGCCAGTAGAAGTTTACAAAATCCACTGGCTGGTCGGCAAGGAGGGGCAGAGTTTTTCTTACGAGCTCGTGTACGCGAAGGGTGTCGGTGAGGGTCCGTTGTTGCCGGGGCTCGTGGACGTGAACGCGCTCGAAGCGGGTGGCGATCCGATTTCAACTTCGCGGGGTGACGGGCTGCCTTCGCGGGGGCGAGAGGGTCACTTCGCGGGGGATGTGCGGGGTGAGCGCGGGCCTGATGGGGGCGTGTGCGGGGTGCTGAATGTGGTGCAATTGCGCATGAAAATGGCTCAATTCGCGAACGGAGCGGCGCGGCGCACTCGAACACGCATCGCGGGAACAGCCAAACGCGGCATGCCATAGCGTTGCAGAGAGTCGTCGCGCCCGCCGTGGTGTCGTGACGGACCCCCACCTATGCGCCACCCGAGCGCGGATAGTCGATTGAGACAGCCCGTTGTTTTTTTCTCCCCTACCAACAAAAAAATCACGAACTCAGAGGGCGACGCTTCGCTTTGTCCTTGAACTGCAAGGCCACCTCATAGTCAACGCACCTCGCGTTGCGAGCTGTTGCGGGCGCGATGCGGCTCCGCGAGGCCGAGCCGCAATCCGGAAGCTTTCGGCTGACTCTGCGATGTTTGGGAGCATCGCGGCTTGCCCAGCACGCTTCCGCCAGGCTGTCGCTGTCGGATCCGGATCGAGCAGAACTCATGCGGTCGTCGTGTCGCTTACGTCGCGGACAAGCAGCCACCCGCTGGACGGCCCGTTCGAGTTTCTTTGATGGTCACGCGGTCCGTCGAACAGCACGCGCGGCGCCCAGTCGATGGGCGGGCACTCGGGATTCGTCGCGGTTTCGCGCTGAGGGCACGCCCGCGGCGAAGCCGCGCCCCTGATGTGTCCGATTGCGGTGAACGATCACGCCTCGCTCCTTGGCGGGACGGTTCTCCGAGAATGGCCCTTTTCTTGGGCACTTTTGCCGCAATCGAACGCGCGCTCACGGGCCATTCGCCGCTGTGCGTTCGGGTGCGAAGCCGCGCCCCTTGTCGCCAAACCGCCTCAAAGCGCTCCGACATTCGCACCTATTGTCGATCAAAGGAGCCATCGGGCTTCTGCAAATGCCCGAAGCGCTCGCATACTGCGGCATGGTTCGCTCGTCGCTGCTTTGGGTCGTCGTCCTCGGGTCCGCTGTTGCCGCCAATGCGTGCGGCAGTAAACCCTCCGTCAATAACCACGGGAACGATCCGTTCGATGCCGGGAACAACGATCAAGATGCCGCAGCGGGTTCCAACGGCAACGACGACGGCGGTGGGCTCGTCGTGGGGATTGGTGACGGGGGCGACTCGGGCGGTGTGAGCGAGACGCTGACCATCAAGGCGGACAGCTCGACGGTCACGGTCGACGTCGGCAAGGCTTTGCCGGAAGTCGCGATTCACGCATTCCTCGGAAAAGATCCGGTGAAGGTGGCCTGGAGCGTGGACCGCGGCGATCTCGCCAGCATCAGCCCGGGCGTCGGCACCGATACGGCGCTGGTCCCCACTGGCAACTCGGCGGGCAAGGTCAGAGTCATCGCAGCGCTAGATCAGCAGCAAGCCGAGGCCGCGATCACGATTCAGATCCAAGGCACGCAAAACGGCGCCGACACGAGCATTCCCGGACAAGCGGCGCAGATCCCGAGCAGCGTGGGCGAGCTGACCAAGGGCGGAGGCCCGGGCGGCGTCGGTGGCCAAGGGCTCGGTGTCGCGATCACGGACAAGACCGTGCTCGAGGCGCTCGACGATCCAGCCTCGGACGGCAGCGATTCGAACTTGAAGCTCGTCTACCCGTACGACGGCACGGTGTTTCCACGCGGCGTGCTCGCTCCGCTCGTGGCATGGGATTGGAGCAAGGGCGACGCTGACGCGGTAAAGATCGAGCTTTCGACCAAGAGTGGCTCGTTCCAGTGGTCGGGCAGCTTTGGTCGACCGGCGATTTTGGCCGACAGCAAAGGCCCATTCGTGCAGCACCCGATCCCTCAGGACGTGTGGGAAAGAGCGTCCAACAGCGCGTCTGGCAAGGCAGACCCGCTGACCGTGGCCGTCACCGTGGCGAGCGGCAAAGAAGCGTTCGGCCCCATCAAACAAGAGTGGGTGATCGCCGACGCCCGCCTGTCCGGGATCATCTATTACAATTCGTACGGCACTCAGCTCGCCAAGAACTATTCGGGAGCGGTGGGGGGCGACGGCAAATTCGGTGGAGCCACGCTCGGCATCCGCGTGGGCGACGCCGATCCGAAACTCGTGGCGGGCAGCAGTGGCGCTCAGGCGAACTGCCGCGTGTGTCACTCGGTATCTGCGGACGGCTCGCGGCTGGTCAGCCCGAATCAAGATGGTTCCGCGTTCGCCTACGCGCTCAACGTGAACGGCAATGCAGACGAGACCAAGATGGGCGTCTATACCGAGTTCCCGGGGATCTACCCGGACGGGAGCCTCGCCCTCTCCGGGACAGGCCAGCTCTTGCAATTGCCGGAGGCGACTGCCTCGATGCCGGCAACGGGTCTGAGTGATATCGCGACCAACATCGGAACACCGGTATTTTCGCCGGACGGGAAGCGGGTGGTGTTCAACCCGGTGAGCGGCGGATCACTTGCCAATCCGACGCAGAAGCTGGTCGTCGTCGACTTCGATCGTCAGTCACTCGTGTTCTCGAATCCGCTCACGGCCGTCGACTACACGGGCCAGCCCGAGGAAACGCGGCCGGGGTGGCCGGCGTTCTTCCCGGACGGAAAGTCGATTGTCTATCATCACCAGACCAAGGCCGGTGGTGATGGCAACAAGCTCGGTGATCTGCGAACTAGGAAGGGCTCGCTGGCACGCATCTACTGGAACGGGCTCAGCGGAACCGAAACGTCGACCGCCTTGGATCGTCTGAACGGCTTCGACGAAAACGGAGACTCCTACCTCGCCCCGTTGAGCGCTCCGGTGACCTTGAGCTGCAAGGGAGACGGGCAGACCGTCGGAGACATTCAGACCAGTCATGAAAGTGACGTCGACCTGAATTACGAGCCCACGGTGAATCCCGTCTCGGGTGGTGGCTACGCTTGGGTCGTGTTCACCAGTCGTCGTCGCTACGCGAACGTTGCCACCATTCCACCGTTCTGCAGCGATCCCCGAGGCGTCGATCTGATCCAGAACATCACGCCCAAGAAGCTTTGGGTCGCCGCGATCGATCTCGACGCCAAGCCGGGCGAGGATGCGAGTCATCCAGCCTTTTATCTGCCCGGCCAGGAACTATTGGCCGGCAACTCGCGCGGCTTCTGGGTGCTGGACCCGTGCCGCGCGGACGGTGACTCCTGCGCCACCGGTGACCAATGCTGCAACGGCTTCTGCCAACCCGATGCCGATACCGGCGCGCTGGTGTGCGGCGCAAAGCCTCCTCAATACTCGTGCTCAGGACTCCAGGAGAAGTGCGAGAAGGACGTCGACTGCTGCGACAAGACCCACAGCTGCATCGGCGGCTTCTGCGGCCCAGTCGTCCCGAAGTGAAGTCGTCGTAAACCGAGTCCACCGGGAACGGTCGACTGGGAGAGGCGGCGCTTGCGATTCAGCAGCGCTCCTCGTTGGATTGACTGGTCTCGGTGCGATGCGTCGATTGACTCGTTCGTCAAAGATTCAGAATGTGCTTGACGGTCGCACCGTCGATCCGTAGAGTGCGACTGTCATGAACGCATTCGTGCGCCTCGGTCGCTCTTCAGCAAGACTGGACATCTCGTTCGGTCTCGGTGAGCGAATTGGCGCGCATTGCGATCAAGGCAACGAGCCCCTGGTGGTGAAACCCGGTTTCGCTCGGAATTTGCAAGTATAGGCGGGTTTTAGGGATTTTCTCGAAAAAGCCGCCGGGTCTCCCAGGCGGCTTTCGTCGTTTGGGGGGAGCGGCGGGGCGATTGGGAGTGATTCGAGGCGGCACTCGAATTCATTCGACGTCACTCGAACGATTGCGGTTCGAAGCGATTCGGCACTCGAGTCAATTGAGTGTTGCTTTAGTCATGCTTCTGTTTGAAGCAATCGAGGACTCGTGTGCTCTCGATTGGCGAGTTCGTTACTCGTGCATGGCTCCATGGGTTCGAATCCCATGAATACACATTGATGGCACGGCTCTGCGCGCCGTGGACTTCGTGAAGGAGTCTCTACGGCGCGTCCGGAAACCGCGTCCCGTGGTGTGTGTTGCTGGATTGCAAATCCTGACCGAGATTGTCGGTCCACCTCCGGGGTAGTCGGTTCGAATCCGATCTGCGGAATTTCCGCGGTAGCTCATTGGGTAGAGCAAGGAACACGACCTTTTAAGTCGTATTTGTGAAAGCAGGATCAGGAAATCATCCGCGTTTCGGATCGTGATCCGCAAGTCTTCATCCGTTCGCGGGTGAAGCTTCGGGCTTCGCGTTCGCACCCGCTCTGACTCGCTGAGTCGGCAAGCGCGGGCCATCGTCTCGCTACGAGCGCCCAACCTCCCCGATTCGAGCCAGTCAGTCTGCGCTGCGCCGCGGAAAGATGGGCTTTGCGCGCGTTGCGCCGAGTCGACCCACTGACTCGTCAGTGCGATCGACGACGCACTTCGTCCGCAACGCTCGGGACGCGGTGGTTTCCGATCCCATTCTTTGGGCCGAGCTCACCGCTCGGACCTGTTTGAAAGAGAGAGTCTGTATGTTCAAGATCTTGCAAGTGAAGTTGAACGAGCGCGTCGTGATCTTCAAGTCCGGCGTTCCGTTTCGCGCGTTCGGCCCTGGCCGGCATCTGGTTTGGGGCCGGCACATCACCGAGCAGCGCTTCTCGGTCACGGAGCTCGTGCTCCGTGCACTGCCTGAAGTGCGCGCCAAGCTGCCGAGCGAATGGTACCGAGAGGTGACCATCTCGCCGCTCGAACGCGCGGTGCTGTCGGTGGACGGTGTGCCGGTCTTGTTCCTGCGCCCGGGCGTGCACCGCTACTGGGCCGTGCATGAGTCGGTGACGCTTGCCACGTACGACGTGACCAAGCCGCTGCCTCCGCTCACGCTCGAGCTGACGAAGCTCATCCCGAGCGCGGAATACATCGATGTGACGGTGCAAGCGCACGAAAAGGGCCTGCGCTACGAGCAGGGCCGGCTCACGGCGGTGCTCGAACCGGGTCGCTACAAGCTTTGGACGCATCCAGAGGCGCACGCGCGTATCGCCACGGCGGATATGCGCCGGACCGAAGTCGCGATCAACGGCCAAGAGCTGATGACGCGCGACAAGGTGTCTTTGCGGCTCACGCTCACGGTGGCATTCGCCATCGAGAACGTCGTGCTCGCGACGCATCACGTCGAGAACGTGCGTGACGCGATTTACACCGCGGTGCAGCTTGCTGCGCGCGGCTACGTCGCTTCCGTCACGCTCGACGAGCTGCTCGAAGGTCGCGATGCCTTCGCTCGCTTCCTCAACCAGGAAGTCGTCCCGAAGGCTCGCGCGTTCGGCGCGCGCATCGACGACTTGGGCGTGAAGGACATCGTGCTCCCGGGTGAAATGAAGACACTCCTCAACCGCGTGATCGAAGCTGAGAAGGCCGCCGCCGCTAACGTGATCTCGCGTCGCGAAGAGACGGCGGCGACCCGCTCGCTCGTGAACACGGCCCGCCTCATGGCCGATCAGCCGATTCTACTTCGCTTGAAGGAGCTCGAAGCCATGAAGGAAATCGCGGCTCAGATTGACGAAGTACGCATCGTCGTCGGGGCCGAACACTTGCAGTCACTCTTGCCTGCGCAGCTACTCGGCCGCATCGACAAGTGACTGAACCGAGACAACGAAGTTCGCGCCGCGCGCAGGGACACCGCGCGCGGCGCGGGCCCTTGGACAATCAGTAGGCCAAACGCCGCGCTGGCGTTCCAACACCCACTTCACGCGCTCTTTACGAGCGGCACCGACGCGGAAACAGTGTTTCAAATTCATCAAATTTCGCCCGTCTGGAGCCACGGATCGCGGGGAAAGATGCGCTGCGCAGCCGTGGCGAGCTCGATTCGTGCGGAGTTCAATTGCGTTTGCCATTGGGGCAATCAGTTAGTGTTGGGGCAAAAGTCTACGTGGCGGAAATGCGACTTTCAGTCGATCTTTCGACTCCAAACGACTAAGAGCTAATTCAGCTCTCGCGTTCGGGCCGCAGACTCGACTCCAACAAACGTCCGGTGGGGTATTTCCAAATGACAGCCGTGGCTACGCAAGTCTCGCGCGAACGCGAGCACTCGTTCGGGTCGGTGCCGCCGCCCTCTGAGGCCTCGAGAGCTTCACACCTGGCGTTCTTGGACGGAGTGCGGGGGCTCGCTTGCGCCTACGTGGCGCTGCACCACTGCTTTCTCGATCTCCCGGCCACCTCTAAGACAGCAATTTTTTTCCGCGATGTCTTCAGCCAGGGGCACTGCGCGGTGGACGTGTTCATCGTGCTGTCGGGCTATTGCTTGATGCTGCCGATGCTGCACGCAGGGCCCACCGTCCCGTTTTGGGCTTTCATTCGCCGCCGCGCGATCCGCATCTTGCCGACTTACTACGTGGCAATGGCGTTCTCTCTGCTGTTGATAGCCACCCTCGTCGGAAAACCGACCGGGTCCAATTGGGACGCCAGCATCCCGGTCAACGCGCGGGACGTGGTGTTGCACATCCTGCTGGTTCACGATCTGAGCCGGGGCTCCGCGTTCCACATCAATTCGCCGTTTTGGTCGATCGCGGTCGAATGGAAGATCTATTTTCTGTTCCCGGCGCTCGTCGCTCTGCGCGCGCGACGCGGTGCTGCCACGACTGCGTTGCTGGCGATGATCGTCGGCTATTGCGCTTGGTGGTTCATCGAGCGTGAGGGGATCCTCAACCCGTCTCCCTGGGGGAGCTCGCCGTACTACGTGGGCCTGTTTGCTTTAGGGATGTGGGCTGCCGATCTGTCCGCCGCGGACAAGCAACGAAGGCTCGCTGCCTTGGCGAGCCGCCTTGGCTTTGCCGCGCTCTCCGCGCTGACTCTCACGGTCGTGGTCGTCAACTACCTGCGCGGCTGGCAGTTCCTGCCGATCCAGGTCTTGAGCGGCTTCGTCGGCTTGTGGGCGGCAGCGGGGCTTGCGCTCTTGCGCGCGGGAGCCTTCCCGCGGACTGCCCGCCTGTTGTCGCTGCGCCCGGTCGTGTTTTTGGGCAAGATTGGCTACACCACGTACCTGATCCATGCGCCGATCGCCCAATTCGTCTACGAGTACGTCATCTTGCCTTCGCCTTGGTCCGACACCACCCGGGCGTTGCTCGTAGCTCCGATCTTCGCGGCACTGACGTTAGCGATCGCCGTGCCATTTTATCGCTTCTTCGAGCTGCCGTTTCACGAGCTGAGTCGCCGCGTCTGGCGCGACGATCGTCTGCCGCTCTCGATCCGGGCACGCTGAGCGCGGCGAGCGAATTCAGGCGACTTCTAGAATCCGTCCGACCGGGGGCAGGGGAGCTCGACCGCCGAACAAGCGCAATCCGAAACAACGTTCGCCTTCGGGTTGACCCCAGATCTCCTCGTGGGCGATGTGCTCGAGCACGACGAAGACTTGACCCGTGTCTTCGTCCCGCGCCCAAGAGACGTCTTGCGGGGGTTCTCCAGAGCAGACCATCACGCAATGGTCGTCCTGTAAGTGGCCTTCGACGCGAATCTTCGACATTCCTTGGTATCTATCGATTCGTCGCCACGAGGGTCAACTTCTCGCAATAGTTCGGTGGGAGCGTGTGGGTGAAACGCGATCTTGGCCGGGCAGCGCTTCGTTCGGGTTATGATGTCGTGGTGGTCGCTTCATCTCCAGGGCTGCAGCAGAATCCGTATGCAACCGAAGCGTACTTGCATCAGCTCTTACATAAGGCCAAGGCAGCGGGTGCGCGTGACGTCCACTTGAAAGTCGGCCAACCGCCGGGCGCGCGTGTCCGAGGCTCGCTTGTGTTCTTCCGGCTCGACAAGATCCGACCGGAGGACACCGAGGCCGTCGTCCGGCATCTGATCCGCGATCCGGAGATCCTCGGAAATCTGGCCGAGTTGCGCGAATACGACACCTCCTACGAAGTGTACGGGATCGGGCGCTTCCGCGTGAACGTGTATCGGCAGCGCGCGACCCTGGCGGTGGTCATGCGCGTGATCCCGCACCAGGTGCCCAGTCTGGAATCACTGGGCGCACCTGCCGCCTGTCGCTCATTGGCGGAGCGGGACCGCGGGCTCGTGTTGTGCGTGGGCGCCGCGGGCAACGGCAAGACCAGCACGCTGGCAGCCATGCTCGACTACATGAACCACACCAGCGCGCGCCACATCGTGACCATCGAAGATCCGATCGAATACATCTACACGGATGACAAGTGCTCGGTGAGCCAGCGTGAGATCGGCTATGACACGCATAGCTTTGCGAGCGCGCTGCGCGCCGCATTGCGCCAAGATCCGGACGTGATCCAAGTGGGAGAGATTCGCGACGCAGAGACGATGGAGATCGCTCTCAAAGCGGCCGAGACGGGGCATCTCGTACTCTCCACGTTGCACACGCCCGATGTCGCTCGCACCATGAACCGCATCATCGCGTTGAGTGACGGTAAGTCGGATGATTTGCGCGAGCGGTTGGGGGACGCACTCCAGGGCATCATCGCCCAGCGCTTACTCCCGCGCGCCGACGGTCAGGGGATGGCGCTGGCCGCGGAAGTGTTGGTCTCTACGGGTTCCGTGCGCGAAACCATCAAGCGCCCATTGGGTAATCCATCGCTCAAAGAACTGATGGATGGCGGGCAGACCATGTACGGGATGCAAACCTTCGAGGCCCACATCAAGGCGCTGGTTCGGGACGGCATCGTCGAGCGTGAAGTCGGTCGCGCAGCGATGGGTTTTTAGCGCGCGGAGGCCAAACGGCGCGCCCGCCGCGGACTGCGCAAAAACTGACGCAGTGCGAAACACTCGGCCAATCTGGACTCCCTGACGGGTTGACGCTAAGACCGCGGGCAGCATGTCCGAACTGAGCTCGCCCGTCCGTCACGATTGGTCCTTGAAGGAGATCCGTGAGATCCACGATCTGCCGCTGTTCGAGCTCGTCGATCGCGCCCGCGCGGTGCACCTCGCCTTCCACAAAAAGGAAAAGGTGCAGCTGTGCACGCTGCTCAGCGTGAAGACCGGTGGCTGTCCGGAGGATTGCGCGTATTGCCCCCAGTCTTCCCACCACGATACCTCGGTCAAGGGCGAAGCCATGCTCAAGGTGGACGAGGTGATGAGCGCGGCGCGCGCTGCCAAGGATCACGGCGCCACGCGCTTCTGCATGGGTGCCGCTTGGCGTGAAGTGAAAGACGGCCCCGCCTTCGATCGCGTGCTCGAGATGGTGCGTGGCGTGAAGGGCCTCGGGTTGGAAGCGTGCGTCACGCTCGGCATGCTGAACGAGTCTCAAGCCGCCAAGCTGAAAGAGGCAGGGCTGGACGCGTACAACCACAACCTCGACACTTCGCGCGACAACTACAAGTCGATCATCTCGACCCGCACCTACGATGACCGCCTGAAGACACTGAAGAACGTGCGCAACGCGGGCATCACCGTGTGCTCGGGTGGCATCATCGGGATGGGGGAAAGCATCGACGATCGCTGCGGCATGCTGCTCGAGCTCGCGCAGCTTTCACCCCACCCCGAGAGCGTGCCGGTCAACGCATTGGTCCGGGTCGAAGGCACGCCGCTAGCGGCTTTGCCGCCGATCGATCCGTTGGATTTGGTGCGCATGGTGGCTACGGCGCGCATCACCATGCCGCGCTCCAAAGTGCGATTGAGCGCCGGGCGCAGCGATCTGCCCCGCGAAGCTCAGCTGCTCTGCTTGTACGCGGGCGCGAACAGCATCTTCTACGGCGACAAGTTGCTGACCACGCCCAACCCGGACACGGACGCCGACGTGGATTTGATCCGCGCCGCGGGGCTCACGGCGGAAGCGCCCGCGCCGAACGCCTGAGCGTTCAGCGCGTCGCGGATTACCGAACGAGGTTCAGCGCGTCGCGCGCGCTGAACGGACTCGGCGGCCGCCCCAAACCATCAGCCCCAGTCCGAACGCCCACAACGCGAGCGGTCCGCTCGAGGGCGCTCGGCCACCGATGGTGGAAGCGCAACAGCCGCTCTCGGTCTGGGCGCACTCGGTAGAAAAGCCGTGACGAGGCACGCCCGGGGGTGTGCCCGGATCGGCCGTAGCCCGGTCGGGTGGGAGCGAGGCGCAGATCGCTGCGGCGTCATCGGCCTCCAGCGTGCTCATCCCCAACATGTAGCTCTGGTACATGGTCGCGTTCACGACGCGAGAGTGCGACAAGCCGAGAAAATGGCCGATCTCGTGGGTGAGCACGGCGTTGAGATCGTCGTGCTCGGAATCAGCTTGTGCGGCGCCGACGACGAAGTCCGCGTTGTAGCTGTTGAGCTCGATGTTTGCGTCGTAGATCTCGCCCGTTTCCGGGTTGAAGAAGACCGTCGTCAGCGCCAGCGTTTCGGCCCCGGTGTTTTTGTACGGCCATTGCGCGTCGTGGAACGTGATCACGTTCTGGTTCGGCTGGGTCTTGTTGTACTCCGGCTTGTTGCAGGAGACCTTGCCGAAGTCCGCGAGCGAAATGCTGGGGTGGTTGCCGTCTTCACAAACGACGTCGACCCAGCGCTGGAAGGCGTTGGTGACCACCTCGTGCAGCTGATCGTAGCTGATGTTGCGGAGCTTGGAGCCGTCCTGTTGCACGTCGAACGACACGACCGGGCTTGCCCAAAACAAGGGGTGACCGCCGATGTTGCAGCCGTTCTCGTCGGTGGGACAGCTGCCCTTGTTGGCGTCGCAGGTGTAGGTCAGGCAGTACGCCGCGGAGTGAGCCGAGATCGCGAACGCAAACGCTGCTGCCGCTGCGCCCGGCAGGATCCGAAACAGGCTCAACGGCGCACTCCGAGGATCATGGCCCGTGCTTCGGTGAACGACTTGCCCGTCAATTGTGCAGCCGCGGACGTCGCTCCGCCGACCAAGTGCGGTAAGTTCCGACTCAGGCGCAAGCGCGGAACACCGGCGTCGTCGATCGCGACCGGGTAGTGACCTTGTGCCATGGCCGTGACCAACTCCACGCCGTCGGTGTCGACCGTGAGAAACACCAGACTGGTTTCGTTCAGCGCAAGCTCTGCCTCACCGTGGACGATTTCACCGAGGTCGCCGACGCGCCCGCCGAGCGTACGCACCAAGGTTTCTGCATCACCGCTCGCGCCGTGGATCGAATCATCGATGCGCATGCGCGAGTAGGTGACGATGTGTCGCGCGCCGCCGATGTCCTCCGAGCGCGCAAAGCTGTCGAGCGCAGTTGCGCGCGCGACGCGCGTGCTGCGCCGAACGAGATCTTGCAAACTTAGCGCGCGCGCCGTCGTTGCCTGAGCGCCACTGGCGAAAGCCAACGATGCAGCGAACGTCCCCATTAACCCCAAACTCTGCCGACGATCCATACAGCCCAGCAAGCTAGCACAGGGGCGGCCATCGGCAGTACCGGCCCGGCGCTCGGTGCGCATTTCCGTTTTCGGCGAGTCCCCGAGGCCCGCTCCGAGCTGTCGCGGCCGAGCGTGGTCAACGTCCAGGCAAGCCGTCCAATTCCAGGAGATTTGCGGTTTCCTTCATTATGCGCGGGGGTGAGCTATAACAACGCCTCGTCAGAGATCGCCCCAGCCGGTGCGCGACCCTGCGACCCCGCTCCCTACCAACTATGTCGCCACCCGCCACTGAGAGAGCCGCGTTGCTCGAACGCACAGCCCCAGGCCTCGTCGAAGAACTCAAGACGTACTTGGTTCGTCATCGCGTCGCGGTCGAATCGATGATCAGGCCAGGGGGCCCCGAAGCCGGTCTCGAGGCGGCGGCCCGCTACGCCAAAGCCTTCGATGGTTTGTTGTGCTCGCTGTTCAAGGCCGCCGAAAGCACCATGGTCAAGGCCGGTTCCTGGCAGAACGTCGGGCTGGCTGCGGTGGGCAGCTACGGTCGAAATGAGCTCGGATTTCACAGCGATCTCGACGTGCGTCTGATCTCCGCGAGCAAGCCGGAAAAGGTTCGCGCCGTCGCCGAGGCTCTACTTTACCCGCTGTGGGATGCTGGGCTGAGCATCGGACATCAGGTCGTGATGGGCAGCGATCTGCTGGAGCTCGCCAAGAACGATCTGCCCACCGCCACCACGCTCCTCGATTGGCGCGTGCTCACCGGTGACCGCACGAGTTCGGACAAGATGCTGACTCGTGCGTTCGAGGGCATCTTCGGCATCGGCAACATCAAGAAGTTCTTGGATCGCCTGGAAATCAAGGCACACGAGCGATCCGAGCGCTTTGGCGGCTCCGTGTATTTGCTGGAACCGGACGTCAAGAACGGGATCGGCGGGTTGCGCGATCTGGACTTGGCTCACTGGGCCGCGCGGGCGCGCTGGCGCGTGACCGATCTATCGGAGCTCGTGCGCATCGGCGTGTTGCTTCAGCGTGAGTGGCAACAGATCGAGGCTGCGCGCGCGTTGCTTTGGCGCGTGCGCAACTTGCTGCATTTGCATGCCGGCCGTCGCTCGGATCGCTTGAGCTTCGATCGGCAGGAGTCTTTGGCCGTGGATCTCGGCTACGGCCCAGGCGGTGCCGGGGTCGAGGCCTTCATGAGCGACTACTACAAGAAGGCGCGCATCATTTCGCAAGCTCGCGAGCTGGTGCTGGCGCGGGCGGCTCCGCCGCCCAAGCGCCGCCCGCGCGAGACGTCGATCGGCAAAGGACTGAAGCTGACGAACGACCAAGTGTCGTTCGAAGACGGTGCAGCGCTCGAACAAGAGCCGGCGCTAGCGCTGCGCTTGTATGACGAAGCCGTGCGCCGGGATCTGCCGGTGTACGGCTTTGCCAGGGATTTGGTGGCTCGCGCCGTGACCTCGCCCTCGTTTTGCGAGCGTTTGCGGCAGAGCGAGGAGGCCGCGCGGCTGTTCGTCCGCCTCGTCACCGTGATTCAAAAGACCAAGCTGCGCGACGAATCCGTGGTCAAGGATTTGCACGACGTCGGGCTGTTGGTGGCCATGGTTCCCGAGTTCGCGCCGGTGGTCGGCCGCGTTCATCACGACGTGTATCACGTGTACACGGTCGACGTGCACTCGGTGGCCGCCGTGGATCGGCTGCGCGCGTTGTGTCGCGGCGAGCTCGCCGCCGAACATCGCTTGGCTTCGCGCTTGGCGGCGGAGATCTCGCGGCCCAACGTGCTGTTCTTCGCGGCTTTGCTGCACGACATCGGCAAGGACATCGGCGGCAAGAACCACGACGAACGCGGCCGCGAGATGGCGCGCGGGATCTTGGAGCGGCTCGGCCTGCCCGAGAGCGACATCCGCGAAGTGCAGCAGCTGATCTGGAAGCACCTGCGCATGTATCACGTGGCTACGCGCCGCGATATCGACGACCCGCGCACGCTCGAGGCGTTCTGCGAAGAAGTGCACGGGCGTGAGGGCTTGCGCGAGCTGTACATCCTGACCATCTGCGACGTCTCCACGACCAGCCCGACCGCGCTCACCAGCTGGAAATCCCGGGTGCTGGAAGAGCTCTACGTCAGCGCCGATCGTCAGTTGAGCACCGGCAAAGTCGAGCGCGGCGGTGAACGCACCGAGCAAATCCGCGCGGAGGTTCGCGCGCTCTGTCCGCAACGTGGCGAGCTCGAGTTCCTCAACCACTTCTTGTCCTCGATGCCGGATCGCTACCTATACAGCAACGATCCGCAAGAAATCGTGCGCCACTCGCGCTTTGCCCGCCAAGCGCAGATGCAGCACGTCAACGTCACGGTGATGACCACGGCTTCGCCGTACGTGGAGCTCGGTTTCATCGCCGATGACCGCCCGGGCTTGCTCGCGATGATCACGGCGACCTTGGCCGCCGCCCGATTCAAGGTGATCAGCGCTCAGGTTTACTCTTGGGTGGACAGCTTTGGACGCACGCGTGCGCTCGACTTGTTCTGGGTGCGCGCCGGCGAGACGGCCGATAGCGTCACCGGTTCCATCGCGCGCATCGATCGCGATTTCAATCGCTTGCTGAGCATGGAGCTTTCGCCCTCGGAGTTGGTCACCGGAGGCGCGCGCCGCTCGCGCCTCTCGGACCGCCCGACGCCGAAGGTCCCGACCGAGGTCAACATCGACAATCGCTGCGCGACCGATCACTCGGTGATCGAGGTGACGACCAAGGATCAACAGGGACTGTTGTTCTGGTTGGCCAACACGCTGCAGCACCTCGACCTTCAAATCTCGCTCGCCAAGATCAACACCGAAGGCACGCAAGTGGCCGACGTTTTCTACGTCACGGACATGAGCGGCGCGAAAATCACCTCGATCGAGCGCATGGAAGAGATCAAGGCGCGTATCCTGTCGAACATCGCCCACCTCGAAAAGGCTTCTTCATGAACTCTGCGCTGCGCCTCGTTTCTCCGCTGTCTTCTTGGTCGCAATTCGCCGGCTGTGCTGTGCTGCTCGGCGCGCTCTCGAGCGTGGCCTGCGGCGGTTCTGCGCCCCCGCCGGAGGCGCCGCCGCCCGCCTTGGATGATCCGGCCCCGACGGCGCCGGCCAGCGGTCAGAGCGCCAAGCCTTCGAGCAAGAAGGTGGAGCAAGGGATTGACGCCATCAAGGCGCAGGACTTTGCCAAAGCGAAGTCGCTGTTGAGCGACGCGCGCGCTGAAAGTCCCAAAGATCCGCAAGCCGCCTTTTATTTGGGGGTAGCTTTGGAAGGGTTGTCCGACGGGACAGGAGCCGCTGCGGCTTACAAGGATGCTCTCGCGCTCGACCCGAAGCTCACCGAGGCGAGCGTGAACCTGTCCGCGCTCTTGCTCGACCAGAAAGACGCCGCAGGCGCGCTGAGCGCCGCCGAGACCGGCCTGAAGACCACGCCCAAACAACCTGATTTGCTGCTCAACCGGGCGCTGGCGCTGGAAGCTTTGGGCAAGAAAGAAGAGTCGCTCAAGGCGTATGGCGCGGCCGTCGCAGCGTCTCCCGACAACATCGAGCTACGCATCGCTTACGCCGAGCTGCTGACCGCCGCCAAGGACGACAAGGCCGCGCTCGAACAATTGCGCGCCGTCTCCACCACGGACGATCCGAAGCTGCTCGAAAAATTGGCGCAAAAATTCGGTCGCTTGCACGCCTTCGCCGACTGCATCGCCGTGCTCGACAAAGCCATCAAGGCCTCGGACAGCGCGAACCTCCATGTGCGCCGGGCGGTGTGTCGTCACGACCAGAAAGACGACGCGGGAGCCCTGAGCGACTACGAAGCGGCGCTCAAGCTCGACGAAAAATTCGCACCGGCGCACTACTACCTGGCCAAGCACGTCTGCCCCAGCGACAAGAAGAAAGCCGCCACTCACTTCAAGCGTGCTGCCGAACTCGCGGGCAACGACGACATCGGCAAGCGCGCGACGGAGATGGCGACCAAGGCAAAAGCCGGCAAGTGCGAGTGAACGACTCGCGCCTCAACGAACGCAATACTGCTCGTCGCGGCCAGTGGCGCAGTCCTCGACGTCGTTGCACATGGTCGTGACGGGGATCTGGGTGCCATCGCCGCAGAGAAAATGGAACTGATCACCCGGGGGACAGAACGGCGTCGTCGTTTCTCCCGGACAGACGTCTGGGTCGCATACGGCCAGCGCGTCGATCAGCTGGTCGCCGCAAAATAGCTCCCGGCAGCCACGCTCGTCGCTGGCATCCGAGCAATCCAATTGCAGGTCACATCGCCCCGTTTGTTGAAACTTGCCATCGTTACACAAGATGGCGCCGAGGCAGGTGTTCCCCACGAGCAATTGAGTTGCGGTGTCGTCCTCGGAACAAGCATCGGACGGCTCGTCTGCGAGATTGGGGCCGCCCGGCCCGTCTGTGCACCGCTGATAGCCGCGGCCGCGTGAGCGGAGCTTCTTGGCTCGGCAGCGCACGGCGTCGTCGAAGCCGCTGACGGTGGTGGACTGCTCGAGAACACATCGGAATGTGGCAGGCTCGAAGAGCCGCTCGAAATTCGACTCGGCGCGCGCGCAGCCATCGAGGCCAGCGGGATCGAGCGGCCGAGGTCCTGGCAGCAGGCAAGTACATTGCGCGTAGCCCTCCGCGTAGCCGATCTTGATGGCGAGCTCCAAGAGCTCACGACCGCTACGGCTGTCGATCGTCGCGTCATCCGTGTCGAGCGCAGCCAGCGCGTTCTCGCCGTCGGTAGCGCCTGCAGCGCCCGCAGCGCCTGCGGCGCCCGCGGCGGAGTCGCCCGCGGTGCCTCCGCCAGCAGTGTTCACCGCGCCACCGGAGCTGCTACTGCCAGCGACGCTCGGCGCGCCAGAGGACGCCGATTGGGTCCCGCCCGTCAGTGCGTCACCGCTGAAACCGCCCGTCCCGGTGTGGTCGTCGTCGTCCGACACCGCTTTGCCGCAGGCATTCGCCGCAAGAGCCAGCCCGACGCAGCTGGCGAGCAGTGCCAATCGTGACCGCCGCCTGATCCCCGCAGCTCCCGTTCCCCGTCCATCCCCCCACGTCGTTTCCATACGGATGGATACCGTGGACGCGAGCAACGAGCCAGTCTCAGGCTATGCACGCAACGCGCTCTGTTTTGCTTGGACGCGAAAGTTAGAGCAACACTTCGAGGAGTTTGTCGAGTTCGTCCCAGGAGGCGTACTTGATCGCGAGCTCACCCTTGCCGTCTTTGTCGCGAACTTCGACTTTGGTGCCGAGCTTGCGGCTCAAGCGTAGCTCGAGATCGCGCGTCGAGGCGGTCTTCTCTTTTTTGGCCTTGGCGCCTTCCGGCTTGCTCTTGGCGGTGCGAACCAAGGCTTCGGTTTGGCGCACGCTCAAGCGACCCCGGATCACTTTTTCGGCCAGGGTGGCGAGCGCTTGGTCGTCGGGCGCGCCGAGCAGAGCGCGGGCGTGGCCTTCACTGAGTTCACCGCCCACGACTTTGTCTCGAACCGCGCTCGGCAGGCGCAGCAAGCGCAGCGCATTGGCGATCGTCGAACGGTCTTTGCCGACGCGTTGGGCGAGCGTCTCTTGGGTGTAGGAGTGCTCTTTGATCAAGCGATCGAGCGCCTCGGCAAACTCGATGGCGTCCAGATCTTCACGCTGGACGTTTTCGATCAGCGCGAGCTCGTAGGCGTCTTTCGCGGAGACGTCGTGAACGACGACCAACACTTCGCGCAAGTTGGCGCGCTGTGCGGCGCGCCAGCGGCGCTCGCCGGCGATCAGCTCGAAGTCGTCCGCGCCAGGGCGGCGGCGCACGATCAGCGGTTCGAGCAGGCCGTGGGTACGCAGTGACTGCGCGAGCTCCTCGAGGCGGTCGTTGTCGAAGTGCTGCCGCGGTTGGCCCTTTTGCGGCACGATTTTATCGAGCGGGCAGCTGAACACGTTGCCCTCGTATTTCGCGCTGGCCGCGGCGGGTCGCTCGGCGGTCACCGGGACGCGTGCGGGCATCAGCGCATCGAGGCCACGCCCCAAGCCGCGAAAAGGCTTTTTGGGCGGTTCGGTCATGCGCTCGGACCTTCGACGACGGTGGAGGCGCTGTCTTCGATGACGGCGGTCGGCCCCTCGATCAACTCACGCGCCAAGCTCAGGTAACCCTGCGCGCCCTTGCTGCCGACGTCATAGAGCAGCGCCGGCAACCCGTGCGACGGCGCCTCGCTCAGGCGCACGTTGCGCGGGATGATCGACTTGAACACGCGAAAGTGTTTGTTCACTTCGTCCGCGACTTGGTGGGCGAGGCGGTTCCGCGGATCCCACATCGTGAGCACGATGCCTTCGACGGTGAGCTCCGGGTTCAAGGATGCTTTGACGCGGTCGATCGTGGCCATCAAATAGGTGATGCCCTCCAGCGCGTAATACTCCGGCTGCAGGGGCACGATCACGCGGTGAGCCGCCACCAACACGTTCAGCGTCAATACACCGAGCGAAGGTGGTGAATCGATGATGATGTAGTCGTACTTCGCGACGTCGGGGCCTTGCAGGATCTCGCGCAGATGCGTGCCGCGCTGGGTGGTCTCGAACAGTTCGTATTCGACGGCCGTCAGATCTTGGGTCGCCGGTGCAAGATCCAGAGTCGGGATCCCCGTACCGCGGATCACGTCACGCAGCGGTGCGTTGCCAATCAGCGCATCGTAGATCGTTTTCTCGACCGTGCCGGGCGGCACGCCGACACCGCTCGAAGCGTTGCCTTGCGGGTCGAGGTCCACGAGTAGCGTCGGACGTTCGGCGGCGGCCAGGCTGGCAGCGAGGTTGACGGCGGTCGTGGTCTTGCCAACGCCGCCCTTTTGGTTGGCGATGGCGATGATCTGCTGGCGCTGAGTCATTGGGGGGAGTGACGGGGATCGAACCCGCACTGACGCGGGAAGGGAAGGGCAGGCTCGGTGCAGCTTGCCTCGGCAGTGTGCCTCTTATCGAAATATCGCGCGGGGGCCGCGTTTTTTTGGAGGTCCGAGGAACGTAGCGTACTGTGTGAGTAGATGTAGGTGTGAGTAGTCAAAAGTGAGTCGAAAGCCAACCCCCCGCACAACACAACTCTCGGCGCGCATGCAGCTCGCGCTCAACCCACGCCTAGTCGGGTCTGAGCAGCGCCGCAATGCCGCCTGTGAGCGAATCCTGCGTGCCGGATTTTGGTGCCCGCCCTCGAACCGACCGCTCGCCCGCGTCGTCCAGCTTTTCCCGTCGTTCCGCACGGCGGGCTCCAACTCTGAACCCCTCTGAGGAGACCTCTCAATCATGGCCGCCCCCAAAGACTACAGCTCTTTCGCAGAACTCGAACGCGACCTCGTGCGCCCGGAAATGCGCATCGGTTGGTCCGTCGATGAGATCGAATCCACGGGTGAGACCTTGGAATTCGACATGGATCCCTTCGAAGCCGCGATGTGGGAAGCGGAACAAGACGAAGACGACGAGAGATCCCGCGAAGACTCTAATTACTTAGCTTACTCCTAATCCCGGAAACCCCGCGGGCTGCCTCCCGCGGGGTTTTTGCTATTTCAGGGCTGGAAAGCCGCGCACATCACCAGGTGAAAGTCACCGTGCCGTTACCCACGCGGGTAGCGGGCGTGTTGGTCTGCGCCGTGCCCGCGTTGTAGGAACCGCCACCGCCACCACCGCTGCCGACCGAGCCCGTCCCGAAGTCGCCACCGCCGCCACCCGAGTACCCACCACCGCCGCCGCCAGTGAAGCCGGCCGCGCCGCCACCGCCGAACCCGCCGGCCCGACCCGCGATGCACGACGCCTGCGTCCCGCAACTCCCGGGTTGACCACCGGCGCCACCATTGATGAACGCCTTGCCCGGTGTGTAGGGAGTGCCATAGCTTTCGGCGCCGGTCGTGTTGTTCACGCCGTTGCCGAGGAGGCCGCCGCCGCCGGTTCCGGTGTGCCAACCGCTCCACGCTGCTGTAACGCCGCCGTTGCCGGAGGTGCCGCCCAGGCCTGCGCCGGTGCTCGCCGCTAGGCCAGCGGTGGTGATCGCCCCGCCGAGGCCGTTTGCCAGGTAGGTCGGAGTGTAGTTCATAGCGCCGCCGCCGCCGCCCGCGATCATCAACGGTGAGCTCGAAGCGGTGGTCACGAACGTCCCGCCGCCGCCAGAGCCACCTGCCTGCTGCGCAGTGTCGAGCGCATCCGCGCCCTTGCCGCCGACCAGCACCTTGAGCGTGGAGCCACCGACGACCGTCACGGTGCCCTTCATGCGCGCGCCGTATCCGCCGACGTAGGTGCCGGCATTGCCGCCCTGGGCGCCGTAAGCGTCAATCGTGAGCGCGGTCACGCAGACCGGGACGACGAACGAAGTCATCGTGCCGGTGTAGTTGAGCGTCGTGGTTCCGGACGAGCACGTGAAGGTCGCGGTCACTTGCGTCGCGGCCGTGATCGTCACGTTGCAGGTGCCCGTGCCGGTGCACCCGCCGCCGGTCCAACCCGCGAACACGGTGCCAGTGGTCGGAGTTGCAGTGAGCGTCACCGAGTTCCCGTAGATGATAGGTTCGCTGCAATCGGTGCCGCAGTCGATCCCCGCTGGCGCGGAAGTCACCGTGCCGACGCCCGTGCCGGCCTTCAAGACCGTCAGCGTTGGCGCGAGCGTGAAGTTCGCGACGATCGCGGTCGCATCGCTGAGCGTCGTCGTGCAGGGGGCGTTCCCCGAGCAGCCTCCACCGGTCCAACCCGTGAAAATCGAGCCGACGGCGGGTGTTGGGGTGAGTACGACCGAGCTCCCTTGAGGGAGCTGCGCTGCACAGGTGGTGCCGCAATCGATGCCGGCAGGAGCCGACTTGACCGTGCCCGTACCATTGCCGGACAAGACGACATTCAGGCCCACCTTGATCGAGGTGAATGTCGCCGTTACTTGTGCGACCTCCGAGATCAACACGGTGCACGTCCCGGTGCCGGAACATCCGCCGCCCGACCATCCCGTGAAAGTCGAGTACATGGCCGGCGTTGCGGTCAGCACGACTTCATCTGCTGGGTCCAACTCGGCGCTACAAGTCCGGTCGCAATCGATCCCGGCAGAAGCGGACTTGACGACGCCTTTGCCATCCCCGTCAATCACGACCGTCAGGGTCGTGTTCACTCCACCGCCGGCGCCGGCGATGACTTCGCCCGCGCTGCCGCCTTCACCTGCTTCGCCTGCGCTGCCGGCTTGCCCGCCGGAGGCTGAGCCTGCTTTGCCGGCGGTGCCGGCACCCGCGCTCCCGCCGCCAGCACCTGCAGCGGGCGTGTCGCCGCCGCTGCCGGCCAACGAAGTGTCGTCGTCGTAGTTGCGGTCGACTTGCGCGCAGGCCACGCCGACGACGAACAGAACAGCCAGCAAGGCGAGGCGCCTCGCACCCAGTGAGCTAAACCAAGTCATGTTTACTCCTCGAAGTCCCGCTTCGGGGTTGAGCAGTTTGAACAGCGGGGGTCGCGATCACACAGCTTCGTGCGTCACGGCGCTTGAATCAATAACCAAAGTCTCGAGCCGTCTTGCCACCGGTCGGCTTTGCGGGGCTCGCGACCGCGGGGGTGGGCTTCGCTGCGGCGGGCCTCGCCACCGCAGGCCTGCTCGGTTGGACAACCGGCTTTACCGGCTGCGGCTTGGCCGACGGATCGGTCGTGGCGGGCTTTTCTGGCTTGGCGGGCTCAGTCGGGTTTGCCGACGAAGCAGGATCAGGTGCATCGGCCGACGGAACGACGACCGGGACAGCCGCAGCTGTCGGAGGGGCCGTTTCGGCCGTCGCGATCGGCTCGGTCGTGTGCGCGGAAGTTGCTGCAGCGGAAGTCTTTTCAGCTCCGCCGGACTTACCGAACTTTTGGTACGCCGCGAATGCGCCTCCCGCGAGCAGCAGGACACCCAAAGCCGCGATCAGCAAGGCCGGACCGCTCGAGCTCTTCGGGATGTCTGCGTGCGATGCCGCCCAGGTGTTGCCAGTTGGTAGGCCGGGCGCCGCGGGCGGGCCTCCGGGGACTGGTGCGCCGAAGCCTGGACTGGCGGCGACCGGACTCGCGACGGTCGCGGGGGGCGGCTCCGCTGCGTCGCCGCTGAAATAAGCGTCCAGCGCGTTGATCATTTCGTCAGCCGACTGAAAGCGGACCGAAAGGTCGCGCGCCATCGCCCGCTCGACCAGCGCGATCAGCCGTGGATCGAGGTTTGGCGCGACCTGCCCGAGCGGGCGCGGATTGGACAGCACGATCTTGAACATCAGTTCGTTGAACGTGTCGCCGTCGAACGGGACCGAGCCCGCCAGAGCTTCGTACAAAATCACCCCGAGGGAATAGACGTCGCTTCGACCGTCGATGCCCTGCGTGCCCTGAGCTTGCTCGGGAGACATGTAATACGGGGTGCCCATGACCGCGCCCGTGCGCGTCATGCTCATGTCTCCGCCGAGCGCGTTGAACTTGGAGATGCCGAAATCGATGATCTTCGCGAAATCAGCGCGGCCGGCTTTTTCGCGCAGAATGAAGATATTGTCGGGCTTCAGGTCGCGATGCACGATGCTCGCCGCGTGCGCGGCGCGCAATCCGATCAGCACTTGGCGCGCGAGCGTGAGTACGTCGTTGGGGTTGATGCGGCCGCGGGACATCCGTGCGCCGAGGGTCTCGCCGTCGAGATACTCCATGACCATGAAGCGATCGCCGTTGCCGAGCGAGCCCAGGTCGAGCACCTCCAAGATGTGGTCGCTGCCGATGCAGCCCGCGGCCTGCGCTTCGCGTTCGAAGCGGCGAACGGTTTCTTCCGACACGCTGTGGGCGTGCAGCACCTTGATCGCGACGCGTCGCTTGATGAAGGTGTTTTCACCCTCGTAGACCGAGCCCATTCCGCCCTCGCCAATCAGGCGAACGATGCGGTACTTGCCCTCGATGATTTGTCCGGCCTCGAGCATTGAATACTTAGCTCCCAGTATATAGACGGACAGGGCCGGAGATCCATCAGCTTTGCCAGCCCTAGAACCGAACACACGGGAGAATTCCCGCTAAGTCTTACGTTTGTTCGGTCTGTTTCTTCCCCGTTCCCGCGCGCCGCACAATCGCAGTCCCTCGCACCCGATGAGGCATTGGTGGGTTGGCGGCGTTAGCGACAATGTAAGCTGCGCCGGGGCTGGAACCGAAGTTGAGAGGAAACTGAGACCAGGTTAGCCTGCGCGGTCATGGCGTACTTCCCGTATCTCGCGGCTCGATCTCGCTTCATTCTGTGCGGTGCGCTCCTCGGTGCCGGACTGGTTTCCGTCTCAGGGCGCTCGCTCGCTGCGTCGGACGCAGAGCGCGCTGGCGCGCGCGCTGCGGCCAATCAAGGTGCAGACGCTTTCGACCAAGGAAAGTGGGCCGAAGCGATCGATCTGTTCAACCGCGCCGAGGCGCTCGTGCACTCGCCAATTCACCTTTCGTACATCGCTCGCTCGCAGCTCAAGCTCGGGCATTGGGTCGAGGCGTACGAACTGTTCAATCGCATCAAGCGTGAGCCCCTCGAGCAGCCGGCATCCACTGCTGCCACCAATGCCGTCGCAGATGCCGGGCGCCAATTGTCCACGCTGGACGCGCAATTGCCGTACGTGACCTTGACCGTCAAAGGCACCGACACGCAGGGCGTGTCGGTGACGATGGACGGCGTGCCGGTCCCGAGCGCGCTCGTTGGCGTGTTGCACCCGGTGAATCCGGGGACGCACAAGTTTCGCGCATCGACCGCGACTCAATCGAGTCCGGAACAGACGGTCGAAATCAAACCCGCAGCGCGGCAAACCATCGAGCTCGAGCTCGCGCTCAACGCCGCTGCCGTGCCGGCGGTGGCCCCGATCGCCCCGGTGGCAGCGCAATCGACCGCAACCCAACCCGAGGCGCCCCCCCCGCAGCCGGCGCCATCGTCGAGTTCTTCCGGCTCCGCGATGCGCGTGGGCGGGTACGTCGGGCTGGGCGTGGGAGTGGTCGGGGTCGGCTTGGGCACCGCTTTCTTACTGTCGGCGAACAGCAAGCAGAAAGACGCGGATGCCGCTTTCGAGGCTTGTGGCGGCAAAAGCTGCTCCACCGCGGACCGCGCCAAGGTCGACTCCCTCGACAGCGACGCGGCGACCGGCAAGACCCTCGCGCTCACGAGCTTCATCGTCGGTGGCGTTGGTTTGGCGACGGGCGTGACGTTGCTCGTTCTCAGCGGGAACCACAAATCCGAGCCGAAAGCGCAGCTGACGCCGCGAGTTCAGCCTTGGATCGGCTACCGCTCGATGGGGCTGAGCGGGACTTTCTGAGCGCGGCCGCGGGCTCCCCGGACGGAACGCAAAAGGAACGATGTAGGTGGGCGGCGTTGGCGGCACCGGGAGGTAAAGGTCCCGGAAGCTGCCGCAGCCGCCGGTCGGGGCTGGTCGTAAGCCAGCGCAAGAACAGTCCTAGTGAAACAAACTATAAACCCTCCTTGACCTAGATCCGCCGGCATGTAACGTCACGCCCTCTTACGATGCAGGTCAACGTTCAACGGCTCAGTCCCGTATTGGTCGAGTTCGATGTGGAGATCGCTGTCGATCGCGTCAAGAGCGAGGTCGAGAAAGCCTA
>Ga0164307_10000141_pt1 | contig 32217 bp, 25 predicted proteins | sample Whisoiple_243_MG_FD_110214 | JGI IMG/M metagenome (GOLD analysis project Ga0164307, IMG submission 110214) | Soil microbial communities amended with fresh organic matter from upstate New York, USA - Whitman soil sample_243_MG | ecosystem: Environmental > Terrestrial > Soil > Unclassified >...
CGCCCGTACGCGGCGGCGCGTTCGCGCACATCCGCGCGCAGCCCGGCGATTTGACGGGCAGTCAGGTACGAGGTCAGGACGCTGGCAATGAGGAAGCAAATCCCCACCATCAGCGCGATCAGCTTGATTCGGATCCCCACGGATACCGTCGGGAGCGCCTCGATCGCTGGCAGCAGCGGAACTGTCGGTGGGGTCGACGGCGCGAGTCCTGGGGCGCTGTCCGCGGGGAGTTCGAGCGGCACCGGTGAAACCACAGGCGGAGGCGGTGAGCTCGGTTGCGCAGAAAGCATTGGCGACGAGGTCACACTACGGCTTTGCGCGCACGCAGGATTAGACGAGGATTTTAGACCGGGCGGCAATCGGTGCCCGTTTCAAAATGCCCCAGCTATTGCCCCCGATGGGAGACGATGCCGCGCCGGTCAGTGGCCTTTAGAACGTCACGGGCACGCATCTTCTGAAGCAGCGCATCGGCCTTGTCTCACTGAGGCAAAGTGCAGCGCCGTCACTCGTCCCAGGGATGTAAAACGGAGCGCGCGAGAGAGCGCGCGCTTGGCGCGGGGCGGCTCGTTCCAGCGTCTTACTTGCGGTGGTTCTTCGGACGGCTGAAAACGTAGGTGGCGGTGTAGTCAACGCGCGCTGTCGCACCGATGTGGCCGCTATCGCAGTCAGTGGTCGGCGCAAGCCCTCCTTTGGTGCCAAGCCGTTGGATGTAGCTCACGTCCGCCATCGTCCCGTTGCCATCGTGGGCCGTGACTTGCAGCAACAGCTCCGGGATCGCGTCGGCGTGCGCGCTGAACTCGGCAACCTTCTTGGCAACGACCTTGCTGTGATCGCTCACGGACTCCCAGGTGGGTCCTGCATAGTGTTTGACTACCAAGCGGCCGTGCGCATCGATTAGCCTTGCTTCAGGCGCCTGGAACGTCCAGGCGTAACCGTTGCCCGCCGCCTGACAGACGTAGATCTGAAAGCCGACCGCGTCGTATGAGAAGGCGAGGCGGCTGTCATCCGGCACCGCCAAGTTGGGGCTCGGCAGTGGAGGAGCGGGCTTGAGTCGCTCGCTTTGGAGGCCGATGGGCGTGGTGTCGTTCGCTGCGACGGCGCCATTCGCGCCCGCGGAGGCACAAGCGAAGAGCAGAGTCATCGCCACCATTCCGCCACGATATTCGAACATGTATTTCTCCGAACCGGTGTTTTCGACGAGCAATCGTTGGATGATCGACGGACGGACGTTGGCGACTCAGCTTTCGAAGCTGCTCGAAAACTCCCGTGCGACCGTGCAACACTACGCAGTGCGCGGCAGCGCGTTTCGGTTGCCGATGTTTCGGCCCGCGGATCGAGCCCCTGGTACGTTCCTGCACGAAAGGACGCCACTCGAACTATTTTCGAAGTTGGACGTCACCACCGGTGTTCGCCTGCGTATTGCCTCGGGACTGCACGGAGGCAATCGCTGCATGGCCACATTCGCAGGGAAAATAGCACAGGACATGGGCGCGAGCGCTGCTCGGCAATTCGAGCGAGTCATTCCCAGCGCCGCGATCCAGAGTAGCACCGAGCGGGCGAACTCCGCGATGGAACGCTATGCGCAAGGGGACGAATCGGCCTTTGCCAGCGTCTATGATGCGGTAGCGCCGCGAGTGCACGCGTACCTGATTCGGCAAGCTCGGGATCGCGCTATTGCCGATGATTTGCTGCAGCAGACTTTGCTGCAAATACATCGCAAACGCGGCACGTACGTAGCTGGCTTGCCGGTGTTGCCGTGGGCTTTCGCGATCGCGCGGCGTCTCTACATCGACGAATGTCGGCGCCGCAAGACCGATGCGCTGTGGAGCGCCCGCGACGTGGGCGAAGACGATCAACGCGCGTGGGCTCAGCCCGACGACGAAGTGGCTACTCGCGAGGCCGCGCGTCTAGTCGAGGCGGAGCTGCTGCGCATGCCTGGCAATCAACGGGTGGCGTTCGAACTGCTCAAAGTCGACGGACTTTCGCATCAAGAGGCGGCAGAGGCGCTTGGTACGACCGTGAATGCGGTCAAACTCCGCGCATTCCGAGCGTATACTGCGATTCGCACCGTGCTCGGCTGTCCGCTTGCGCCGCCCGCGGTTGGCAAGTAGCGCGGGTGCAGGGTCGTTGCGGGTAGTGTAAGCCGGAACAGCAGTGAAATGTCCGATTCCAAGCCGCCAGCCTCCGATGCCCGCACGGGCCTGACCGATGCGCTGTTGCGCGCGCGAGTGATCGAACGGAGTGCGCGTGAGCCATCACCGACGCGCGCGCAGTTCTCGCTGCAACAGGCGCTCATTTCGAGTCTGCTGGTGCTCGTCCCTCTGCTTGTATTCGTTGCATCGGGCGGCGTTCGCGTGGGGCCGCGGCCTGAACGGCTATTGGTGGCGACCGCGTTGGGCTCTGCGATCTTGGCGATTGGGGTTGCGATCGTAGGCATCGGTCGTGGGCGCTCGATGTTGGGACGACCGCGCGCGCTGCTCCTCGCGCAAGTGCTGCTCACGCCGGTGCTGCTCTTCGGTTGGCGTGCGTTGCTCAGTGCCCGCTATCCGAAGATGACGCTCGAGTGGGCCGAGCGACCCGGGCTGCGTTGCTTCACGCTGAGTATCCTTTTGGCCTGTGTGCCTCTCTTGGGCTTGCTGTGGCTGCGTCGCGGGAGCGACCCCGTGCACCCGAGCCTGACGGGTGCGGCTTTGGGCGCCGCCGCAGGAGCCGGCGCGTGGGTGCTCGTCGATCTGTGGTGCCCCGTGAGCTACATCCCGCATTTGCTGCTCGGTCACGTGTTGCCGCTATTGGTGCTGATTGCTCTCGGTGCGCTCGTTGGCAGCCGAGTGATTGCGGTGGGTCGAGGGCCCGCCGCGGTCATGGAGCGCTAGCGCCCGCGCGCCGATCGTTTCGGTGCGGTCCCCGTTGGAGCGCCGCGCTGGCGTCAGCCCGGCAAGTGCTCGATCTCCGGGCGTGACTCGAAGAACTTGTTCTTGTCGGCGGAGTTGTAGCGGCGATAGTCGATTTCCCAAGGAATGATCTGGCTCTTGTGGTCCTTGTACTTGACCGTCATGGCCATCGGCGTCACCGAGCGATAACTGCTGTCGGCAGGGATGTCCTTGTTGTCGCTGCCGCCGGCCGAGAACAGCGTGATCAACAGCTGGTTCGGATCGTCGTATACTCGACGGAAGCCCTCGTTCACCTTTTCGTGCCCGCGCACCAGGGTGTGGCACCCCACGCGCTGGAGGAACGCCTGGCTCTGCAGACGCCCGAATGGGAACCGTGAGGACTGCTCCTGCAACGCAGCAGGAATGACGTCCGCGCTGCTCGGATCGCTCCACATCATTTGAAAGCGAATGTCCCAATCATTGAGGCTCGAAAGGTCCTTGTAGCGTTCCTTGAGCAACAAATCGCGCGCGATCCCGCCGTGGACGAACAGCAGTCGCTCGAAGAACAGCATGTTCGGCAGCGCATCGAACAGCTGCATGTAGTGCGCGAACACCTCTTGGGAAAGGTGCGGCTTGAGCGTGTTCATCGCTTCACTCGGACGCACGGCGCCGAGCACGCGCCCTTGATGCTCGATGTAATATTCGTGGTTGCCTCGCAACAAATACACGTGATCCGGCGCGCGCAAAAACAGCTGCATTGCCGAGCGCAGCACGCCTTGATAGCTGAACATTCCGCGATCGATGTAGTCGCCCAGCAGCACCAGCTTGGGCTCTGGATTGTGCTCCGGATCGTCGACGAAGCGATTCACTTTGGCGAAGAAGTCCGACTGCATCAGTACGGCCTTCAAGCAGCTGTAACAACCGTGCAAATCGCCCACGACGATCAGTTCGTATTCGCGGCCTGGCAGGGGAGGGAGCACGTGCACGTGCCCGTCCAAGAACGGTTCGCTGCCTTGGAACTCTGCGACGTTGCGCTTGCCCTTGAGCTTACCGGTGCCGGCCGAGCGCTGCTTGTCGAGCTGCGCGATCACGCGATCGATCAGCTTGCGATCGGACTCGATTTGCTTGCCGAGTCGCGCAGGATCGCTCGTGTAATGATATTCGAACTGCTGGAAGAAGGGGTGATTCTCCAGGCTGGGCACCAGCTTCGCGTCTTTTGCGACTGCGCTCGTGCGCCGATTGTCCTCGTCGTCGAGCAATTCGACTCCCAGGTCGGCCTCGAGCAGCGCCGCGAGTTCGCCGCGGAATTTCAGCTCCGCGGGGTGCACCTGGCCGTCCGCATGAATGAGCTCGTCGATCGTGCTCATCAGTTGCTCCTGATTCGCCGCGTCGAAACCCTTGAAGATCTCGAAGCAGCGCAACTTGAGCTTGGAGTGCACGAAGGTGTCTTGCGCTTCTCCCTCCGCGACGGCCTCGGTGAAGAGATCCTTGACCTGCCGGTTGATGCCCTCGAACACTTCGTGAAAGTGGTTGGTGAACTTGTTGACCAGCTCGGCGCGCAGCTTCTGGTCCGATTCCGGAACCGCGTCGTGCACGCGATGCTCGATGAGCTTACGCACGTACGCGCGCACGAACTCCTTCTCGGCGTCGTCGAAATCCCCGTCGATGTATCCGAACGTGGTCAGGTAGAAAATGACCGCGCGCATTTGTTTGTCTGCGGTCGGCCCGTCCTGGCTGAACTTCAACATGACCGAAAACGATAGGGCCCCTCCCGAGAGGGATCCAGCAAGAATGGTGAGCTCCCTGGATTTTCGCGCTCTCGGTGGCATTCCCGAACGGCGAACGAAGGCGCTGCGTCTCGCGGAGCGTGCGAGCCAGTTGCCGATGCGTGATAGTTCAGAGCTTGCGATTCATGGCCCGCTGGTTCCCTATCCGCACTGCCCCGCACTCTGTCGTGCGGGGCGCGCTCGTGATCGCCGGCGTCGTTCAAGTCGCCCTGGGTTGCGTGGCGACCAACGAGCGAGGTGGGGCGAGTGACGCGGCTGGGGGGTGGATTGCGCAGTCAGGCGCGCCGGCCTCGGGTGGCAACGTTGGCAGGAGCTTCGCGGGAGCCGCGAACGACGGCGGCGTCGCCGCCACGGCCGGAGCGGCAGGCGCGGTCGCGGGGACGGCAGGCTCGCCCGGCGCCAGCGCTGGAGGCGGCTCGGCCGGAGCACTGGCCGCTGCTGGTAGCGCCGCGGGAGGTGCAGCGGCGGGCGCGGGCGATGCGGGCTCGCACTCTGGCGCGAGCGGTGCGGGCGGCTCGCCCTCGAGCCCACCCCACACAGGTCCCTGGCGAATAACCCTGCTGGGTGATTCGATCACCGGAACGACATGCGGCCCCCAGCTCCTGTCCAAAGCGCTCATCGGCCACGGGAAAACGAACTTCACGTTCGTGGGTAGCAACCTCAACAACCAGAGCTGCAACGGCGCGGCAAACGTCCAGACCGAGGGACACGGCGGCTACCTGGTGACGGATCTGGTGGGCAGCGGCATGCACGCAGCCGAGTTGCCCCAATGGTGCAACAGCAACAAGGCCGATCTGGTGCTCATGCAATTCGGCACGAACGACGTCTGGAACGATCGCTCCCCGAGCTCGATCCTCGCCGCCTATTCCACGGTGCTCGACGATCTGCGGGCAGCGAACGCCAACGTCATTTTGCTGGTCGCCCAGATTACTCCCCTCAACCCTTCCGGCTGCTCCGCGTGCGAATCACGAGTCGTCGCGCTCAATTCGCAAATCCCCGGATGGGCATCGAGCAAGAGCAGCGCGACATCCCCCGTGCTCGTCGTGGATCTGCACTCGGCGTTCACCGCAGCCAGCTATACGCCCAATTCGACGTATACGAGTGACGGCGTTCACCCTAACGCTGCTGGGGGACAGCTGATTGCGAACCAATGGTACGAGGCCTTGCTGGCCTTGGGGGTGCCGTAGTTGGGCTAGGTGTGAGGGGTGGGAAGCTCGCAAAAATGGCGTGCCGGGGACGTAACACGACCGTTCGGCGCGGGCGTCGCGCCGTCGTTGTCTCGTCCCCAACACTAAACTTCGAATTGCCCGGCGCGGTGAGAGAACCTCACGCGAGCTGCGCCTCGCGAATTCGAATCAGTCTCACTCAGCCGTTTGCAGCCATTTGCATCGTGGGTAGTCTCAAGTCCGTCGCCTTGAGGGTCACGTTGTCGTAGGTGATCTGGATCGAGAGCGGCAGCACCGGATTGCCCAGCGATTGAAGCAGTTGTTGAAACCTCGCGTTGCCCAAGTGAAAGTTGTGCACTGACGGGTGCGCCGCGTCGCCTACCGGCGAAAGCGTCCCGATCACGCCATTCGCGCCGGCGGGAAGACCGTCGACCTGGAGTGTTCCCAAGAATAGTGGCGAGGTTGGGAGGGTGATCGTAAATGTAACTTGGTTGCTCGATTGCGAGGCAATCGAAACGGGGAACGAGTCGGTGATGATCATTGGGTTGTCTTCTTTTCTTGTTGTTTGAATTGATGCCGAATTTGGTGGATGTAGATCAGGGCTGGAAGTCGAACTGCCCACTACACTTCGTGCCGCACCGAGGCGCGGGGAAGTCGAGCTGGGCGAAACCCGGAGACGGAGTGAAGTCGACGATCATGATCGCCTCGTCATCGGCCGAACTTCTGCTGCGATAGGCAACTGACCGCGACCGCCGGTCCCATTTGAAAGGCGGCGCACGATCGGCGCTTCCGCACCAACGATCGGGAGCTTGCTGGAAATCGTCCGTGCAGCTCGGGGTGCCGGTCGGCATGTCTTCGTCGAAACGTGGCAGTTCCACGTGCGAGCGATCGATGACCGAATTCGCGATCAGCGTTCCACCGAGCAATTGGAGTAGCAGGCTTTCGTCGGGCGAAAACGCAAGCTTTACGGTCGGAACCGCGTTGCCGTTTGTGGGGATGAGCTGGTGCGTCCATTGGAGGCCGAACGGGAGCTGGCGCAGATCCGCCAAATAGAGGTCGCTGGAAGCGTCGGTGTTTACCGATACTGCGAGCCAATCCCCTGAACCGGAAAGGACCCGGGGCTGTTCGGTCGACTTGATAATCGAGTAGTCGTAGGTCGGCACCGAGCACGCTTCACCGGCTTGCTGCGATGGCGCGTCACAATAGCCTCCTTGGACGGCCGCTACCGTGAGGGTATCGTCGGCTCCCAAATCGAAGATTCGAAGCTCGCCGTACTTTTCGTGTTGCTCGTTCGCGGCCACGTCGCGCACACAGACGAACCGTTCCTTGTTCTTCGCCCAGGTCAGCAGTTTCGGACAGTCGCGATCCGTCGCGTTCGCGGCTATCTCGGGCAAGAGCTCGGCGCGATAGAGCTTTAGCGAAGGGTTGGACAAATCTGCCGTGACGCGCCCGCTGGGCGAGACGAGCCGTGTCGTGTGGTCGACCGAAAACGGTCCTCCTGGCTGGATCCACGTGAATTGCAGTCGCGGCCAGGAGGGGCTGTTCAGATAAAATCCTTCGCTGGTGGTCTGCACGAAGACAGGCAACTGATAGATGGTGTCCGCCCCGAACCTGGCTTCGGAAAAGCCGACGACGCCGAGTGGGCTGTAGTAGGCGGTCGCAAACCCTTCGTATGGGACGAGTTCTGGGGAATCCGAGCTCGTATCGATGATGCCGTCTGCGTAATACGCAACACTGCTCGTTCCGATCCAGTAGAGCTTCGAATCCGCGCCGATGGGGGTTTGCTTCGGTGTCAGTTTGGTGAGCTGCCCATCAGCGGCGAAGCGAACGCCTCCGAGGTATTCGGTCCCCGAGTGAACGAACCCGACCGCGAGCGTCGACGAATCCGAAGACCATGCGTAGGCCGTGACGGCGTCACTCGAGCTACCCGGCTCATCGCTGAGGCTGAGCTGCTGATCCGTCCAGGTCGTCAGGTTGACGACGGCCAGTTTGCTTCCGTGTGGATGATCGAGATCCGCTCCGAACCGATAGCAGAGGTACTTTCCGTCCGGGGAGAACTGGAAATCGTAGACACCTTGGTTGTGCGCGAGCGCTACCGGGGGCGTTGCACCTGTGTTCGGATCGACGACCTTGAGCGTCGCGCCATCTGCGACTGTCCAAGCGGTGTAAGCAAACCAACACGACGTTCGCGGCGTGACATCGTACGTTACATGGTCTTTTTTGCCGGCACTGTCGGTGACGACCACCGTGACGGCGGCCGCACCGGCGTGCGCGCTCGTCAGCAACCCGAAACCGCTGTCGGCATTGCCAGGGTCGTCCGTCGCTTGCCACCCTTCGATTTCCGGCGACACTCCCCAAACGTACGGGGGGGTGCCCGCTTCCACTCGCAACCTCGTCGAATACGGGTTTTTTCCGCACGGCGACGGCACTGCGGTCGTGACGATATGCGGCCCACCTGCTTCACCTCCCGTCGCGCCACCTGCAGTCCCTCCGCCACCTGCAGTCCCTCCGCTTGCCGTGCTCCCGCCACCTGCAGTCCCTCCGCCTGCAGCAGCTGCACCAGCTGTTCCTCCGTTGCCTGCTTCCGAGGAGTTGCCGCTGCTCCCGCCGGGGCTCGGCGCCGGACCGGCTCCTGAGCCTGCATCGACCTGGCTTCCGCCTTCGCCGTTCGCACCGCCGGGCTCTCCGCCTTCGCCCGCTTCGCTCGACTCAGAACCACCCGCACTGGCACCGCTAGATCCAGTCGTCCCCGCGCCGCCGCACGTGCCGTGCAGCGCGCATTGTGAAACATCGATATCTGACAAACACGCGCTCGACACGAAGCCGAGGGTCAGCATCGCCAGCAGGAGGGGCCGCTGCCAAAGCTGGCCTTCTCGCGCGCATCGCTCTGATGCTGAACGCAGTATGGGATCGGTGTGCTTGATCATGGGCTGATTGATTGACGGAATTCGCACGTCGAAGTCGCACGAGTCTCACGCGTCTCGTGCGCGGACTCGTGCGGCGAAGCATGCGCTCGAGAGGCGAGTTCCGACAAGGGGCGAGGAAGATTTGACTAGGCGTCAGAAGCACTGCGCGTAAGTCGCGCCGACTAGCCCCGGCAGAGCATAGAGGCTCGCGCTGTGCGCGCGCTGCTCGGCCTTACCGGGATCCAGCAAAAGTACCAACGCGCCGCTCGCAATCATTGCCCCGCTTGTGATCCCGAGCCCGATCGCCGCGTGATTGTAACGATGCATTCGATCTTGCAGAGCCATGTCGACGGCTGGTCCGCCTGCGTTTGCGTTGTCGATGCTCTGCTGCAGCTCGTTCCTGGCCTGAACTGCCTCGAGCTGGAGATAGATTGCACCAGCGCCAGCGAGCGTCCCGATGGAGACGGTTGACCAACCGATGATCCGTGCTGCGGTCCAATAGGAGGTTTGCTCCGGCACGACAGCACGCTCGGCCGGGGGCGGATCGTGCGTCAGGGGGGCAGGGCTCGGTGGCGCGGGTGTCTGAGGTGCACATTCCTGCTCGAGCCGGACGCGCGCCTGCTTGGCCGACTCTCGGTACCGGCCATTGGGTACGAGCTCGAGGTAGCGGCCATAGTCCGTCAGGGCGTCGCTGCACGCTTTCAGCTCTTCCTCGAGCTGCGCCAGGTTGTACAGTAACTCTGCTCTTTTCGAGAGTTGGTAAGACTCTCGCATGCTGTCCAAGGCTCCCGTCAGATCCCCGTTTGCGTAGCTCGCGACGGCTTTCTGGTAGGCGACGGCGGCGAGCTGCTCGGAGCTCGCCTTGGTCATTCCCTGGTCGTGCGGCTCGACCGGTTCCGTGCGCGCATTGGCGTCGGCCTTGGCTGCTTGCACCTTTTGCGTAGGACTATCATCGGCCAGCGCGTGCGCGCTCGACAACACGACCGGCGCCCAAATGGATGCTGTACGCAGCACTCGCGAGGCTCGCTTCACTTTTGTCGTCCGATAGCACGACGCCCGCTGAGCGAATAGCCACACATAGTTAATTTCATGGTGCGACTTGGTCCGCGGTCGATCGTCTTTCAACGCAAGAGGGAAGACCCGATGACCGAGCACGAGACCATTCACATCGTCGCTAACACCGTTTCTAGTCCCGATACTGACAACTACAATAATTCTCATCTGAACGGACGATCAACCGCGGAGCCAATGCGGAATTCGCAAGCGGTGACACGGCTCTTGGCAGCCGAACGCGATAGAGCCGTCAGCCAGACCTTCGATCTCGCGCGGGTGTGGCTGGAGCTTTGCCGCGGCACTTGGCGCTTTCGCGACACGTTCCCGACCGAAAGTCGATACATCGCTCTGATTGAGGAACCCAGCGTGCGATTCCCGCAACCGCTCAAGGCGTGCAAATTGACCGTCCTCAAGCGAGTTCTACTCGGGGAGACCCCGAAATCGGTCGCCATCGATCTTCGAATGGGTTTGTCTTCCGTCGCCGCTGCCATTCAAGATTGCCTGCTCGGGATGGGGATCCCCGGCCGACTTTCCCAGGCGTCGGTTCTTTTGACGATGGCTGCGTGCGCAGCACATCAACCCGAATCGTCGCCGACGCAGGGACGCTTGAGTCGGCTAGAGCTGGACGGCGAGGCTTATTGGGTGGTGAGCGTGGTGCGACCGGACCTCGACTTTCCGGTGCCCCTTTCACACGCTGAAGCGGCCGTCGTGCGTGAACTGGTGGCCGGCCGTAGCCACGCACAAATCTCCGACCTTCGGGCGACTTCGCGCCGGACGGTAGCAAATCAACTGGCAACGGTATTTCGCAAACTCGGTGTTTCGGGACGCGGCGCCGTGGTGCACCGATTGATTCAGCATAGTGTGAGCCATCACTGAGGGCCGCCTGCGGCGTGCGCGCTCGCCGTGCCATCGCCGAACGGATTCTCCCACGGCGGAAGCGCTTTCTTAGGTGGAGTATCCCGAGCAGGAGGAGCATCGGGAAAATGTCCCGCGGTGGCGGACGGCGGTGCCGAGCCGGCGGCGGTCGGCGCGGGCGCGGCTGGGGGATCGCGCTCTGCCGTGGTTGCCGACGCAGTCGCGCTCGCTGCAAATGGCGCAGGCGCTTTCGGTATTTTCAGGTCGCGGCTCGGTGGGGTCGGGAGCGGCGTTTCCCGTGGTGCGCTGCCTGGCAGGGGGGGCACGTTGGGCTGCTGCACTGGGGATGGCGCGAGTTCAGGCGGCTTGCCCAACGCAGTCGTTTGCTCCGCAGGCGAAGGGAGATTGGGCTGGAACGTGATTTCGCGGGGCGGCGGATGGCTCGATGAAACGAGTGTGGCGTACGCAGCGACCCCTCCGAGGAGCGCACCGAGGCACAGCGGCAAGAGTTTGCGCTTCGGGGACACGCGGCGTGCGCGGGTCTCGAGCGCGTCCAGAGCCTCCAACACGTCTCGAGCAGTCTGGTAGCGTTCTTTGGGCGAACGACGCAGACAGCCGAGAACCACCGCATCGAGGTCACCAGGGACGAGCGGATTGCGCCTGCTTGGTGCAGTAGCGGCACTTTGCAGGCGCGCCAGCGCGCGGCTCACCGGTGAGGTTGGTGAATCGAACGGGAGCTCACCGGTCAACATCTCGAACCACACGAGGCCGAACGAATAAACGTCACTCGCGGTGGTATGTGGACGACCCTCGAGTTGTTCGGGAGCGATGTAACCGAAGGTTCCGAGCAAGTTGGAATGACTGCCGCTCGTGCTCCGTGAGCCCGCGTCCAGCGCGCGGGCGAGACCGAAATCCAAAATCAGCGGCGAGCATCCGCCACTTGGCTCTGCCCGAAGCATGACATTGTCGCTCTTGAAATCACGATGCAAAACTCCGGCTTCGTGGGCTGCAGCGAGGCCGCGCAGCAACTGCCGGCCGAGCGCGCGCGCCTCGTCCACCGGCATTGGGCCGGCCAAGCGCACGCGCTGACCCAGCGTTTCTCCGTCCACGAACTCCATCGTCAAGAAGGAAATCTGCGCGCCGGTCTCGGCCATGACGTGCGTGCCAAAGTCGTAGATCCGGCACACGTTCGGATGACTCACCCGACGCGCGAGCTGCACTTCGGCTTTGAGTCGGCGCACGGCGCTCGCATTGTCACAAGCGGTCGACGTCACCGTCTTCAACGCGACTCGCTCTTGCAACTCGCGATCGAAGGCTTCGTACACTTCACCCATGCCGCCGCGTGCTATGAAATGTCGAATCAAATAGCGATGTCCGACCAAGGTGCCTGGCTGAAACGTGGTGTGCCAGCTGAGCTGCTCACTCTCCAGGAAGGGCGCTGTCACGGCCGTGGCCAGTGCGTGGGCGGCTTCGCTCAACAAGCGTTGGCAGACCTCGCATTGATCGAAATGGAAGTGAGCCTCCAGATGGCGGTCGGCATGGAGTGTGCCATTGGCGAACGCGAGCACTTCTTCGTCACTCAGGCATGCGCCGGAGGCATCGTTCGAAGCGGAAGCGACGACATCGAGTTTTGCTGGAATCACCGCAGCCTCCACGACTCTTTGCGCGGCTACCCGCTTTGGCTGACGTCGGCTGAAAGGCGGTCCGAGCTGCGGCTCAAGCTCAGCTCGAGCTCGGCGCCCATGATGGTCGCCAGACTCTTGAACTCACTGGCCGTGAGATGGGCGCGCTTCACACACAGCTCCTGCCGTACTTCTTCGTAGATTTGTGTGCGAGTTCGCTCCAGCCAGCGCGCGGCGGTCGCCCGATGCACGCTGTACGCGCGCCCGATTTCGTCGATGCTGCAATGCCCGGCGATGTGCATACGCAACACGTTGCGCTCTTGTCGGGATAACCTCGCCACGGCGTCACGCAGTGCCTGCTGAAACGCTTGCCCGAAGCGAGCCTTGAGCAGCACTGCCTCCGGGCTGCCTCCCGGTGCCGCCAGGCGATCTGTCAACTCTACGTGGTGTCCGGCGAATCGGTTTCTTGCGCGTTGACGGTCGAGGGCGACGCGAGTGGCCGCGACGCGCACCCAGGCCTTGAGCGGTCCTCGGCCCGAGTAAGATTTCACTTTGGGCTCCGCACCGAGCAACAAACGATCCCAAACCTCCTGCAGCGTGTCTTGTACGAAGTCCGCGCTGCGATCGATGCGCGCGATGGCGGCCTTGGCGACGCCGGAGCCCTCGCTCTCGAACGCGCGCAATGCCTCCGGCTGAGCTTCCGCGCAAGCGCAGCACAGGTAGAGATCGGCGGCTTCATGCGCGGCGAACGTTTCCGAAGGCGAGAGCACACGAGAGCAATGGCCAAAGAACACGTCGAAGCCCAACTTGACGAGTGGCCACCTGCGTTGGCCTTCGAGAAACATCTGCCGTACAGCGTCTTCGCTGCTCATTGAGCCTCGATCCGATGTTATCCGAAAAGGGGAGTCGCCTGGCATCAGTAACTCCAAATCTACGTGTCAGACAATCGCACAGATACTGTAACGGATCTGCCACTTTCTATATAGCCGACGCATCGTCCGCGTTTCCCGGCGATTTCCGCGCGGCCGATCGCACCGAGAAAACTGCAGCTAGCCGCGCTCGAGTAGTAAAATGTTTGATAGCCTTGGGCGAATCTACCAAAGGTACAATGAGCGGGCCGTTCTCCGTCGGAGGCCGCCAGGGCGTCTCCCGACGTGCGCGCCGAGCCGGTCGCTTGCGCTCGACGCCCGGCGAGGTCGGCCAGAACGACGCTAGCTCGCGCTGGCGACGGCCTGTTTGCGCGGCCTGCGCGGCTTCACCGTCGCAGCCGGAGCGAGCGTGCTCTCTCGCTCCACGAGCAACATCGGAAATTCAGCCGTGATGCCAGGGTCGAGCGATGGATCTTCGATGCGATCCAGGAGGCCTCGGCAAGCCGCAGCCCCCAAGCGATGCATCGGTTGCGCAACGGTGGTCAGCGTGGGCCAGCAACGCTCGCCTTCTTCGATGCCATCGAAACCGCTCACCGACACGTCTTCTGGAACGCGAATCCCGGCCCGCAGCATCTCGCAAATGAACACGATGGCCATGATGTCGTTGCCGAGGACCACCGCGCTCGCGCGTTTGGCTGCAGGGCGCTTGAGGTACTCCAAGGCCGCTGCTTTGCCGGCCGCGGGCATGTACGAATTCTGAAAGGAGACATCTTCAGGCCGCAACGAAGCGCCCTTGCAACTTGCCACGACCTCCTGCAGCCCGCGCAAGCGATCGATCGAGTCGATCGAATCCTTCGGGCCGCCGACGAAGCTCAGCCGGCGATGCCCCTGCGCCAGCAAATGCGCGCCGAGCGCTTTGCCCGCGTCGAAGTTTCTGCAACGCACCGTGAAGCCGACGTCTGCCGCCTGGTCGGGGCAAATCAAGGTGACCGGAACGCCTGCTGCGGAGGCTGCTCCGAGCAGCGGCAGCTCGCGTTTCGTGGAGCGAACCATGATGAAGCCATCGACCCGGCGTTCGTCGATCCAGGCCGCGATGGTGCTCGAATCGTACGCGCCGTCCGCGGGCTTCCAACTGCCGAGCATCAGTCCGACGTGGCTCTTGGCGAGCTCTTCTTCGATGCCACCGAGCAGCCCCATGAACCAGGCGTCGTGGATGGACTCGACCGCCACGCCGATGCAACCCTTTCGGCCATAGCGCAAGCTGCGCGCGGTGGACGAGGGCGCGTAGCCCATTTCCTTGATCACGCGTTCCACGCGCGCGCGCACCGCTGGGCTCGCGTAGCCGCCGTTGATCACGCGCGATACGGTCATTGGCGCGACGTTGGCTTTGGCTGCGACGGTGGTGATCGTCGCGGTTTCGCCCTTGCCTCGTCGGGTTCTCATCACGAGCACGATACCGTGCCTGCGGTGCCGGGCGCCAGCGTTCCGCCAGTCGAGCAGGCGTCCGAACCACAAAAAGATGATAACGATAACGCACCGAGTCGGGGCCCTGGGCTTGGGCGACCGGACGAACGGCAGCTCGAAACCTCCGCGGCGGGCGGCGATTGTCGAGGGGCGCACCGGCGAATTTGCGCGGTTTTTTGCACGCGCTGCGTCAACCTCGGGCCGTGGCCCACACGCGCTTGCAGTGTAGCCGGGGTGTAGTACTTCAGCCGGACGCGCCGGATCCGCGGATCCGCCGCAAACCACTCGAACTCGGTCCAGTGTGATAACGCTATCACAACGGCCTCTGACCTGCTAAAGTGCTAGCGCTGGTTCAGATCGCGAAAACAGAACAGGTAAAATCATGGCTGAATTCTTTCAAGGCATTGCTCCAATCAAGTTCGAAGGCAAAAACAGCACGAACCCGCTTTCGTTCAAGTACTACGACAAGGACCAGAAGGTCCTGGGCAAGAGCATGGCCGAGCACCTCCGTTGCGCCGTCTGCTACTGGCACACCTTCGCTTGGCCGGGCAGTGACGTGTTCGGAGCGGGCACCTTCGATCGGCCGTGGTTCAAGGTGCAGAACCCGATCGAGGCCGCGGAGCTCAAGCTCAAGGTCGCCTTCGAGTTCTTCGAGAAGCTCGGCGCCCCATTCTACACCTTCCACGATCGCGACATGGCTCCCGAGGGCGCGACCTTGAAGGAAAGTCACGCCAATTTGGACCGTTTGGTCGCGGGCGCCGAGCGCGAAATGGCTCGCACCGGCGTGAAGCTCTTGTGGGGCACGGCCAACCTGTTCAGCCACCCGCGCTACATGAGCGGCGCGGCCACCAATCCCGATCCGGAAATCTTCACCTACGCCGCCGCTCAGGTGCGCAAGGCTCTGGACGTGACGCTCGCCCTCAAGGGTGAGAACTACGTGCTCTGGGGTGGCCGTGAAGGCTACGAGACCCTGCTCAACACCGACATGAAGCGCGAGTGCGATCAGCTCGGTCGCTTCTTGTCGTTGGTGGCGGAGCACAAGCACAAGATCGGCTTCAAGGGCGCCCTCTTGATCGAGCCGAAGCCGAAAGAGCCGACCAAGCACCAGTACGATTTCGACTGCGCCACCGTGTACGCGTTCCTGCAGCGCTACGGCCTCGAGAAGGAGTACAAGGTCAACATCGAAGCCAACCACGCCATCCTGTCCGGCCACAGCTTCCAGCATGAAGTGGCGTACTCGATCGCCAATGGCTTCTTCGGCAGCATCGACATGAACCGCGGTGACTCGCTGCTCGGTTGGGACACCGACCAATTCCCGAACGACGTCGCCGAAATCGGTATCGTGCTCTACACGATCTTGAAGGCTGGCGGCATGGGCTCGGGCGGCATGAACTTCGACGCCAAGCTGCGCCGTCAAAGCATGGATCCGGAGGATCTGTTCCACGCGCACATCGGCGGCATGGACACGCTGGCCCGCGGTCTGCTCGTCGCCGAGCGCGCGATCAACGACGGCAAACTCGAGAAGTTGCTCGAGCAACGCTACAATGGCTGGAACACCGGTTTGGGTGAGCGCATCACCACCGGAAAGGCGAGCCTCGCGGATCTGTCCGATCACGCGCTGTCGACCGGCCTGGATCCGAAGGCGCGCTCCGGCCGCCAAGAGATGCTCGAGAATCTTTTCAACGAGTACCTCTGAGCTGTGCGAGTCGGTGACGCGCGCGTGGGCGCGCGTCGCCAGCAAGCAAAACAGGGCGTTCGGTGTGGACGACATCGAACGCTTTGTCGTTTCTGCCCCCGGGCAGGTTCGTTCTCACCTGGGTGCGGGCTTTCGATGGGGGCGATCGCGATCCAGCGACGCAGCTCGAAGTCAGGCTTGGTTGCCGCGCTGAGCGCGCCCTCTGTCGGGCGGGGAGGTGCGATGCGAACCCGTGGGCGCCCATCCAATCCACTCGGACGGAGAAGTGGCAGAATCAGCATCGTTCGTGTCTGGCGAAATTCGGCAGGTAGACGGCGCTGCGCACACGGGGAAAATGATCGTGACGCGAGGCGTGCTAAGGAACGAGCTCGATTCAGCGAGGAGACTCCCCATGATCGAAACTTTGATGGCGCTCGACGTGATCGACGCCGAGTCGTACGCAAAATATCGCGCCGCCATGACTCCCTTGCTCGAAGCCCACGGCGGGCGATTTGGTCTCGATTTGTGGGTGAAGGAGGTGCTCCGCGCGCCGCCCGAGCAGAAGCCGTTCAATCGTATGTTCACGATCATCTTTCCATCGCCCGAACGCCGTGAAGCGTTCTTCTCGAACCCCGAGTACCTGGCGATTCGCAAGGCTCTGTTCGAGCCGAGCGTCGCGGCAACGACGAACCTTGGTCAACTGACGCGCCCGTAGCCCTCGATGCGCGTCCTCGACGAGCGTGGGACAATTCGCGGATGAAGCCGGGTCAGGAAAGCAAGACAGCGGTGCTCGTGTGCATGGGGCGCGCGCTCGCGGACGGTGACCCGACGTTGCCAGCATTTTCGGACCCCACGGCGTTCGCTCTTTTGCCCGAAGAAGCGCGTCGCCGGGTCGAACGAGTTCGTTCGCAAGCAACGCCGAAGGGAATCAAAAAAGCCATCGAGCATGGGTTCCTGTTGCGACAATCCAAGATCATGGCGGCGCGCACGCTGGAGATCGACGGCGCGATTCGCGAAGCCGCCGCGCCCCAAGTCGTGATCCTCGGCGCGGGGCTCGATGGTCGAGCCTGGCGCATGCGCGAGCTCAGCGACGTGACGGTGTTCGAGGTCGATCACCCCGATTCGCAGCGCGAGAAACGCAAGCGCGTTGTGGCGCTCTCTCCGGTCGCGCAAGACGTTCGCTTCGTGCCGATCGACTTTGCGAAGGACGATCTCGAGCACGCTTTGAGCGCCGCTGGCCACGACGCCAGCCGCCCGACGACCTGGGTGTGGGAAGGGGTCGTCATGTATCTCACTCGGCGCGCGATCGAAGGCACGCTCGCGGCAATCGCGCGCCGCTCGGCGCGGGGCAGCCGGCTGATCGTTCTGTATCACCGTCCCGCGCTGCTCGTGCGTCTGGTTGCGCCGATCGTGCGTTGGCTGGGCGAGCCGCTGCGTTCCGCGTTTGCAGCGGAGAAAATGCGCATTTTGCTGGATGCTCACGGCTTCGACAGGCTGCGCGATCGGACCGTGGCTGAAATTGGTCAGGCAATCTCGGACGAGCTCGGGGCGAGCTCTGCGGTCGCCAGTCACTTGGCGATCGTGATCGCGACGCGGCGCTGACGGTCATTTTTGCCTGCTCGGTCGAAGCGCGGGCGACTCTTTGCCATGATGCGTTCATTCACCGCCTGCCTGGCAGCCGCTGCTCTGTGCTGGGTGCCTGCTTGTAGTAGCGATCGTGGGCCTGCATCTGCCGCCGCTGGCGCTGCGGGCGCCGCGCCGAACGCCGTCGCAGGAACGAGCTCCGGTGGCGCGGTCGCGACCGCGGGCGCAAGTCACGTTGCCGGCGGAGCGAGCGGCGCTGAGCCGAGTACGGGGACGGGTGGAGATGCGAGTGCGAACGCGGGAGCGGTCGGCAGCGCAGGCAACGGCGCGGCCGGAGCGAACAGCGGTGGAAGCGGCTCGTGCAGCGCACCCCAGGTACGCGTGACCGAGATCGACGTGGGCGCAACGATCACCCAGAACGAAGACGAGGCCGCACTCAAGCCGCTCTCGATAGCCGCCATTCCCTCGGGCGGATCGCGCGTCGCGTGGATGGGCGCGGACGCAAAAGTCCACGTGACGACGTTGAAACCCGACGACACGGTCGACGAGGCCGCACCGCAAGTGGCCATTCCGGGCATGGATTACGGGGATCTCCAGGCAGATGCGAGCGGTGGCGTGCTGTTGGTCACGCGCGACGCGAAGGGCGGCGGTACGCTGAACTGCGGTGACCCGACGAACTTGTGCGGCACTCCGCCGAGTCCCGCCATCCCCTGCTACGACATGTACCTGGTACGCTTCGACGGCGCGAACGAAACTTGGGCGACCGAGTTGACGCAGTCGAGCGCCACGCAGCCGCCGTATCTCACCAGCAAAACCGGGCCAAGCGTGATCTTCATTTGGTGGTACGCCCACCACGGGCGCATCGTCAGCGATGGCACGAACTACGCTGCCTATTTCGGCGCGGCGATCAGTGTTTCACAAGACGGCTGCGTCAACATTCACCAGGGCGACGAGATGCGCGTCGTCAGCCCGAGCGGCGCGTTGCTCACGGGTCACCAGAGCTTCGACTGGGGCTGCAGCCACAGCGGATACGAACGCATCGTCTGGGATCCGCGGAGCTCGCAGTTCGTGACCGTGTGCAAGAACGACGCGGCCACCGGGGGCAAATCGGGCAGGCTCGCCTTCGCACCCAAAACATCCACGATTTACCCGCTGGATTTGTTCTACTCGAACGTCGGTAATATTGCGCTCGGCGCTGCTGGCGGATATTGGCTGACCACGAGTGACATCCGTCCTGGTCAGACCGCGGACAGCAACGGCTTGGCCGACGTTCATCTCTTGCACTTCCAAAATGCAGCGCCCGACAAGGACCTAATTTTAGCCAGTGACGACGGCCTGAACGACCGCGCTCCGCACCTGACGCAATACGGAGCCCGACACCTGCTCGCGGCCTGGGACACTTCGGCCAGCAAGGGCGATCTCACTCAGAAGACAGCCGATCGGCAACTGTACGTGCAGACCCTGGACAGCAGCAGCGGAGCTGCTGTCAGCGCTCCGATCCAGGTGCCGGTTCGTAACAACCGCTATCAGGAGATGAAGGCATTCCCCGACGGTAGCGTCGCGTATCCTGCGCCTGGGAGCAGCGCGAGCAAGATCAAGATCTTGCGCGTGTTGCCGTGCGAGTAGTGGTTCAGCTCAAGTGCGGAGTCATGATCTGTGTCAACCAAGCGATGAGCGCGCGCACTGGCGCGCGCGCTTGGCGTGAATGACCTTGCACGAGCGAGACCGGGAGCGGGGCCGCGCGCAGCTCAGGCAATATTTCGACCAAGCCGCCAGACGCGATGCTCGCCGCAGCGCCCGAGCGGGGCGCTTGGATGATGCCGAGCCCGGCCAAACACGCAGCCTGGTACGCATCCGTGCTGTTCACGGTGAGCGCGCAGCGCATTTCCAAGTCGCGATAATCGCTGCCGTCGAAGTACTCGAAGCTCGCGGTTTCACCGGCAAAGGTCAGCGAATAGTGCACGACCAAATGCTGCTTCAGGTCAGCCAGTGTGCGGGGCGTTCCGTACTTTTCCAAGTAGCGCGGGCTGGCGCAGTTCATCATCTCCAAAACACCGATGCGCTTGGCCACGAGCGTGGAGTCGGAGAGCGCGCCCACACGCATGACCAGGTCGAAGCCCTCGCGTAAGAGATCGACGCGCCGATCCGTCGTGCTCACCAGAATCTCCAGCTGCGGATGACTGGCGAGAAATTCCGGCAAGCGTGGGATGACGATGTTGCGCGCAAACTGCACCGGCAGATCCAGGCGTACGCGGCCGCGGAGGCCGCTCGGCGCCGAGAACATCGTCGCGAGTTCGTCTGCGTCTAGAACCAAGCGTCGCGCCCGGAGCAGGAACTGCTCACCGTCGGTCGTCAAACGCACCGTGCGCGTCGAGCGGTGCAGCAAGCGGCTGCCGATCGCGGCCTCCAACTCCTGAATGCGGATCGAGGCGCGCGCCTTGGACATGGCCAAGTGCTGACTGGCGCGCGTAAAGCTGCCGAGTTCCGCGATCTTCACGAACACGCGTAGGGCGTCCAAATCCATGGGTTGGATTGTTTCGCATTTCGAAACAGTGTGTCAAATCTGAGCGTCTTCCACCTGGCCCTCGGCGCCGTAGGTTGAGCCTGCGACGACAACGAAGGAGCATGAAGATGAGCAACGACCAACAGCAAGCAATCGCGGTGATCACCGGCGGCAGCCGCGGCCTCGGCAAGAGCATGGCGCTCCGCCTGGCCGAGCGTGGAGTCGACAGCATCATCACCTATCGCGCTGCAGCGGCGGAAGCGAAGGCAGTGGTGGACGAGATCGAACGCAACCAGGGAAGAAAGGCGGTCGCTTTGCCGCTCGACGTGGCCGACAGCTCGAGCTTCGGCGCCTTTGCCGAGTCGCTGAGGGCAGCGCTCGAACGCACTTGGAAACGCTCGACATTCGAGCATTTGGTCAACAACGCTGGCGTCGGGGTGCACGCGAACTTCGTCGATACGACCGAGGCGCAGTTCGACGAGCTCATGCGAGTTCATCTCAAAGGCCCGTTCTTCTTGACTCAGAAGCTGCTACCGTTGATGGCAGACGGTGGCCACGTGCTGAACGTCTCCAGCGGGCTGTCGCGCTTTACGTTCCCGGGCTATGGCGCATACGCAGCGATGAAGGGTGGCATCGAGGTACTCACTCGTTATCAAGCGAAAGAGCTCGGCGCTCGTCGAATCACCGTAAATACGCTGGCGCCCGGTGCGATCGAGACGGATTTCGGCGGAGGTTACGTGCGGGACAACGGTGAGCTGAACAAGCTGATTGCGTCCGGCATCGCGCTCGGTCGCGTGGGCTTGCCGGACGACATCGGCAACGCCGTGGCTTTGCTGCTCTCCCCAGAGAGCGCCTGGATCAACGGGCAACGCATCGAAGCTTCCGGCGGACAGATGCTGTGAGCATCACGGCGCTTCGAAGGTGATCGCGTAGTCGAGCGTCGAGGTGACGGTCGGGCCGTTGAAGTAAAAACCACCATCGACCGGCATGGTTTGAGCTTGCTCCGGAGCTGCGGCGAGCGCCACGTGTCCTGATCCGACGGGCACGTCGTGCGTTGGATCCCAACCGAGCCAACCGTATTCCGGGACGAATACTTCGGGCCAGGCGTGGAGGTGTCGCTTGCCATCGGGCGACGCCTCCTGGCCTTGATAGCCGCTGACGAATCGCCCCGCGACCCCGAGCGCGCGGCACACCGCGAGGTAGAGCACCGTCAAATCACGACACGCGCCGCGACCGAGCGCGAGCGTTTCGGCTGGGGTTTGTGCGGGGCCCTCCACGCGGATCTGGCGGTCGATCATCGCGTACAGCGTGTGGCTCAAGTGTCGAAAGAAGCTGAGCGGAGCGCCACCGACTTCATCAGCCAGCCGCCGCGCGAGGCTGGCGACTTCTGCACTGCCGTCCGTTCGCCGAAAAGGCCAAAGCGAGTCACTGATCGGTGGTGCCCACGGCAATGATGGCAACGCGTGTTGCGACAGCGTGTGCTCCTGCGGGCGAGGGTACGACTGTACTTCGACGCGGCTCTCGATCTTGAGTTGGTCGGCGAAGTTGGAGTCGAAGATTACGCGCGTGCAACCGTTCCCGAAGTCGTCGGTGGTGTCGATGACTTCGAGCGGGGGCGGGCTGACGTGCAAGTGGCGCGACAGAGTGCGAACGCTGTCGGATCGCGGACTCAGACGCAGCACGTGAGGTGCGAACACGACGGCGGTGTTGTAGCGGTAGATCGTTTCGTGGCGGATCACCCAACGGGAAACTGGGTTCGCCTCTTGACCGGTCATCACCTACAGCACAGCAGAACACAGATTTCCGGATGATTGCGCCGGACGGTTGCTGCCGCGCTCGTTGGGCGCGACTCACGGCCCGCAGGTTGGGGCGGGTCGTGAGCGCGCTTTTCTCGCGGTCACTTCGGGATGACGGGCGGCTCTTCGCCGACGGGCACCAAGCACGACGACAGATCGAAGAACATGAACTCCAGCGCCAATTCCTGCGGAGTGAGCGGACGCTTCGCGCAGCCGGAGGGCACGGTGCCACCTTGTGTCATGCCGCCGACGATCGGGCCGCCGCCTCCCATGCGGCCGCCAGCGCCGGACGCACCGCCCGCGCCGGTCGCACCGCCTGCGCCGGTCGAGGTTGGATAATCGGCATCTTCCGGCTTGCCGGAATCGCTCTTGCCTGGGCCGCCGCTCACGTGCAGCGCGCTGTACACCACGCGACCGCAGACTTTGTCGGTACCGATTGGCGTATCCGCCGAGAAGTACTGAGACGCGGAGGGCGCGGCCGTAACGCTCGGCGCCAGGTGGATCCACTCGGTCGAGGGGGGCTGAGCCAGCGCCTTGACGTTGTTGCGCACGTAGCGAACCTGCAGCTGATTGTTGCTATCAAGCGCCTTGACCACGCCCAACCACTTGGCGAGCGCGGAGCCTCCTGGAAACGCGGCACCGGTGCTGAGCGTCGTGTTGATCTCGGCCGGAAACGCGGAATCGTCGCCGTTCATGCCGATGGTTCCGATGCCTGGTGCCCAGGTGGCCAAGCGGTTGGCGCCCGTGTTGAACGGCCCGCTGCTGAACCAAGCGTACTGATAATGGGAGGCGAACACCCGGCCACCGGCGTTGGCGTAATTCATCAGGTACTGCTGGACCGCGGCAGTCAGCGGCGGCGCTTGCATACCGAAACCGCCCGTAGCAGCCGGCCCGTTTTTCGTCTCTTCGCCTTCGCAGGAAAGGATGACGACGTCGTGCTCGTTCAGGTGCTCCTGCGAGTCCCACAGGGAGCTGTACGAGTCGACCGCGCCTTGCGCGGGCTTGGCTCCGCGTAGGCCGGTGTAGATGTGAATGTGCCCGCCCGTCGCCGAACCCGCGACGTATTCACTCTCGGAAACACCGATCCGCAACGGGAGGCACTCGAAGGAATCCGACCCGCCGGTGGAGATGGCGATGTTGGGCAACGAACCCTCGCTCGAATTGGCGGGCAGCCGCAGATTCGGGATGACGTTCGCCTGGTTCGCGACGATGTTCACGTTCTCATAAACCCGACGCCACTTCCCGGTCTGGACGACCAGGGTCACGTTGCCGCTCGGGGCGCAGGGGATTTCGAAGTGCCCGCTAGCGTCAGTCGGGGCGCCGATGGCTGCCACCTTTGCCGGCAGGAGCTGGGTGCAGCCGCACGAAACGGGGATCTTCTGCAAGTCAGGAAGCGGCGAGCTCGGATCGAGAACGAACACCGAGATGTTGTAGAGCGGGTTCTTGCCGGCCGGGTCGTAGACGATGCCGCTGATCGTCGTGGTGTTTCCGGGGGTGCAGGCATCAGTGCCCGAACTCGAAGAGCCGCCGACGTTGTCGGGAACGATCAGACTGCCGGTGCCGCCGCTGACGAACACTGGTCCGGTGTTGCCGGTCCCGCCCGTCGCGCTCGGAGTCTGGCTGGCGCCAGCGCTCGGCGTCAGACCACTACCACCCGGAGGGTTGGAGTTCCCGCAGGCGATTGAGCCGAGTAGCGCGATGCCGGTGCACAAAGAAAAAGGGAGAGTTTTCATATCGGATTTCCTGCGCTCGATTTGGGTGCGACACCCGAGGCGGTGGCTAGTCGGCTCACGCACATCACTCTCGGCGGAGCGATCGTGGTCAACGGCGTAATCGGACCTTACGATCTACAATGGTCCGATTCAATGCCTAGCGGTGCGATTGAATCCGAATATTGACCCGCTTCGATGGGGATCGCGCGCCCATGCGAAATCTCGTCCGTGAGTGGATTTCGCGGCGTGCTGAGCGCTGCATTGCTACCTCTAGATGACCGATGCGCGATCGGCGCCCGTTCGATCCGACTTCGTCAAAAGAGGTCAAATAAATTTGCCGGTCATGGGATGACAGAACTGTCCCCGGTACCTCATCGCGCACGTTTCGTCGGTTCATTGAGCGGCACGCGGACGAGCGACTGAGAATCGGTCTGCCTGGTGTGCAGTACGCCCGGTTTGAAGACGGCCGATTCTGGGTATGGCCCGAGTTGCAGGGCTCCAGTAACCTCCGAGGCATACTTCCAGGCAGCTTTGCGTTCGAGGCAGGCACTTTTTTTCGGTCCCTCCCGCGGGACCTCCGAATGAAGGGTTGCCGTGGCTGGTTCGGGGCATTGCGGACCGGTTCCGTACCTCTGGAGCGTATCGATGACCCCTTTTGTGCCTTTGCTCGGCCCGCCGCGCACGCTCTGATTCGGCTATGCCGAACAGCTCACGTGAGTGGACCGACACCGCGCCGGTCCCGTCGTTGATGTACGGGACCGCGTGGAAAGAAGAGCGCACCGAACCGCTGACGCGGCTGGCACTGCGAGCTGGATTCCGCGGCATCGACACTGCCAACCAGCGCAAGCACTACTTCGAAGAAGGGGTGGGGGCCGCGTTGAAGGATGCGCTGCGGAGTGGGGAAGTTTTGCGCACCGAGCTCTTCCTGCAATCCAAGTTCACGTTTCTCGGCGGTCAGGACGACCGCCTACCGTACGTTCGTTCGGCGTCCATCGAGCAACAGGTCGCGCAGTCTTTCGAGAGCTCGCTTTCGCACCTGGGCACCGACTACCTCGACTCGTACGTCTTGCATGGCCCATCGTCGCGTAGCGGATTGAACGCAACGGACTGGCAGGCCTGGCGCGCGATGGAGGCCTTGGTCCGGGCCGGCAAGGTCCGCTTCCTCGGCGTCAGCAACGTGACGCTCGAGCAGTTGGCCGCGCTCTACGCAGGAGCCGCGCTCCCGCCGACGTTCGTGCAGAACCGTTGCTATGCGAAGACCGGTTGGGACCGCGCGGTGCGAGCGCTCTGTCGCGCGCAGGGCAGCGTGTACCAAGGCTTCTCGCTACTGACCGCCAATCGCGCTGAACTTTCCGGTCCTACAGCCCGAAGCATTGCCCGTCGCGTCGGGCGCCCCATCGCCCAGATCGTGTTTCGCTTCTGCCAAACGCTCGGAATCTTGCCGCTCACCGGCACGTCACGGATCGAGCACATGCAGCTGGACTTGGACGCTTCGGCGCTCGAGTTGTCGGCGCACGATGTCGCGGCGCTAGAGACGCTGGCCATGGTTTGAAGATCGCCCGCGCAACGAACCGACACGGTAACGCAAAAACCGAGCAATATTTGGCCCAGAAGCTGCGCGCGTTGTCGCTTTTCGCGAGTCCGCTAAGCTTGGCCCACGCTGTGGCTTAGTGGAGTTGGTGATTTTTGAATGTCTGCGAATTCGAATGTGGTTTTCCGAGCGTTGCGACCTAGCCTTGCTTCTTCTGGAAGGTTACTGAGCGGCCTGGTCGGTTTGGTCATGCTCCCGGCTTGCTCCGACAACTACCTGACTGATGGCGTCGTGCTGCTCAACACCGGGCAGGAGTCCGACGCCTGGACCCAAGAACCGCCAGCGAAAAATGTCCTGCTCGAAATGGTTCAAGGCACGACGCGCACCACGTTGGCCAAGGTCGCAGCGCCCGTGACGAGCATCTCGATTGGCACAGGGGGACCGCAGAATACCGTGGCGAGCTTCGAGACCACGGCCTTCGACGCGAACGCCAACGTGGTAATGAAAGGGTCGACCGTCCCGCTGGGCATCCTCGGCTTCGAGAGCGCCGAAATCCCCATGTTCGTCGGACGTGCCGGCGGCCTATCGCGCGCGCCCGGCAGCCTGGTTTTCACCTGGCCTCATCCACAGGTAGCGGTTCTGTATCACGGCTACCTGTTGATCTCCGGCGGCGATCAAGCATCGGCAAATCTCGACATTTACGACATGGCGCGTTGGGCCGTAGCGCCGAAGCAATCGCAGCTGCCACGGACGCCGATCAGTTGGGCGGTCGCTGGTTCCATGCTCTTACTCATCGATCACAGTGGCGCAACGTGGCTCGATATGTCGACCTACAAGGAGAGCGCCGTGGAGTTTCCAGTGGATCTCGATCTGAGCGCGATCGTTGGCGGGACTACCATTGGCCGCCCAGGCGATCCCCAATACATCGTCGGATCCACGCGTACGACCGATAAGCCTACGGATCAGGTCCTTCGAGTCGACGCTGACGCCACACTTCATTTGATGAAGTTGAACACCGCGCGTCTCGGCGCTGCCGCTGCGATCGTGAATCAGCAGCTATTGGTCGTCGGCGGCGCCGACGAAGGCGCGGGTGCGGAGGTCTCGAACGCCGCCGGCTCGGCTTTCGTGGAATTGCCCTTCCCAGCAGACGCCAGAACGGGCGCGGCGGTGGTGGCTCAAGGGGAGAACACGGCGTTTTTGACGGGTGGCCGCGATCCTGCTGCCGACGACGAGATCTCCGGCTTTCGCACCATGGATCTGAGTTGCACCGAAGCCTGCGTGCCAGTCGAGATTGACAATGCTGACTTCCCCTTCGACCGTCCGCAGCTGTTCTCGCTCGGAACCGAGCAGCTCCTGGCCGTCGGCGAGGACCCTGACAGCGGGGAAACTCACGTGTTCACTTTCGACACCGGGCTCGGCCACGCGCTGAACGAGTTTGCCTTGCGCACACCGCGCGCTGGCGCATCAGCGCTCATGCTGCCCAATGGTCAGGTGGGCGTGCTCGGCGGTGAAACGCTCGAGGACAAGAGCCCCGCGTCGAGCGTGGAGCTGTTCTTCCCAGAACCGTGAACCCTCCCATGTCGAACGCGCATCCTGACCTTGGTACTGGGCAATCGTCACTGTAACCCAAACGCGGCTAGCGGGAGGCTGGTTCAGCGAACTAGCCTTTTGAAATCGGGAGACCCCATGTTGTACGAAGATATCTCGAAGACGATTGGACGAACGCCAGTCGTGCGCATCAATAAGATCGCGCCGGCTCACGTCACGATGTACGTCAAACTCGAGGCTGCCAATCCGGGAGGATCGGTCAAAGATCGGTTGGCTCTGGGAATCATCGAAGACGCCGAACGACGCGGGTTACTGCGAGCCGGCCAAACCGTGGTCGAGGCGACCTCGGGCAACACCGGTATCGCGCTGGCATTGGTTTGCGCGGCGCGCGGCTACCCTTTCGTTGCGGTCATGCCAGAGTCGTTCTCGGTGGAACGGCGACAGATCATGCGCGCGTACGGCGCGAAGGTCGTACTCACACCCGCGGCCGAGCGAGCGTCCGGAGCGGTACGCGTGGCGGCGAGCTTGGCGGAGGAGCGCGGTTGGTACTTGGCGCGACAATTCGACAACCAGGCGAACCCGGCCTATCACCGACAGACCACCGGTCCTGAGATCTTGTCGGACTTCGCAAGCATGCGCCTCGACTACTGGGTCACCGGTTGGGGGACGGGCGGTACGCTGACGGGAGCGGGGCAGACCATCCGCGGCGCGCGTCCAGAGACGAAGATCATTGCCTGTGAACCCGCAGGCGCGGCCTTGCTGAGCGGCAAGGACTGGGCGCCGCACAAGATTCAAGGCTGGACGCCGGACTTCGTCCCTTCCGTGCTCGATCGCGAGATTTACGATCGGCTGATCACTGTGAGCGACGATCGCGCACTGGAGTGCGCGCGAGAGCTCGCGCGCGGCGAGGGCATTTTCTGCGGCATTTCCTCGGGAGGGACGTTCGCAGCTGCGCTCGAGGTCGCGAGCACCGCGTCCGCTGGCAGCGTCATTCTGGCGATGTTGCCCGACACCGGCGAGCGCTACCTGTCGACCGCGTTGTTCGCCGGCGTCGAGACTGGATCGGATACGGTATGAACGCGCGCTGAGGCGCAGCTCCGCAGCCGATCACGCGGAGCTCTTGCTTCTCGCTACGCAGCTACAGCACCGACAGCGGACCGGTCGCGCCCGATGCATCACCGAACGTATTGAGATCGGTGGCGCCCATGGCGCGGCCGATCGAGACCAAGAGCTGGTTGTTGTCTTTGCGCGCGCTGCTGAAGTCGAGGTAGCGCCCGGAGCTGATGGCGCCGCCAGCGCTACCCGCGAGCACGTACGGCATCATCGTCAGGTCGTGCTGTGTCGACTCGCCGATTTCGGTCGCCCACAGCAAGACGGTGTTGTCGAGCAGCGTACGATCGCCCTCCTGATACGAGTCGAGCTTGCCGAGGAAATAGGCGACTTGCTCGGCATACCAAGTCTGAATCGCGTTGTATGCGTTGTAGTTGGTGCCGCTCGACGAAAAATCGTGGGAGATGGCGTGGTGGTTGCCGCTGATGGCGGCGTTGTTCACCTTCAGGAATTGGAACAGATGCTCGCTCTCCGAGTACGACCATTGAAAAGTCAGGATTCGCGTTTGATCGCAGGCGAGAGCTGCCGCCGCCAGGTCCATCTGGTTCTTGCCCGCTTGAAGGTACTGGTCGTCGACGCCGAGATCGGCTGCGGCCAGCGTGGGCGGGGAGCACGCCGTTCCCGTACCGGTACCCGTTCCGTCGCCCGTGCCGGGGGTACCGACGAGGCGCTGTTCGACATCACGCATTGCGGCGATGTGCGCGTCGAGCTTCGTGCGATCGTCGGCACCGAGCAAACCCTTCAACCGTTGGGTCTCGGCGATGCTCGAATCGAACACGCTCTTACGTTGCGCCCAAAGCCGCGCGAGTGCGGGATCAGTCATGCCGCCGGGCGTCGTCGGCGTCGTGGACCCGCTGCCGAACAGCGTGTTGAATACGTCTTTCGGATCTTCGCGCGGGGGCACGGGCTGATTGGACGCGGTGTACGAGATGCGCGCGCGCACTTCGGTGTCGCGTACGTGTACGCCGAGCTGCAGGCTCTTGAACTTGGTCGGCGGTGCGAGCTTCGTGGCTAGGTATTGATCGAGCGATTGCCCGCTGCCCCAGCCAGAGGTCGTGTTGCCGAAGCTCACGAAATCCTTACCGGAGTTGAGCGGGCGTCCGGTGAGCATGCCGCCCGTGCCGCGCGCGTGCTCCGAGCCCAAAGTGCCGCCCAACGCGCCGTTCTGCAGCGAATCGTTGAGCTTGATGCCCTTCAAGAAGATGAGCTTGTTCTTGTATGGCTCGAGCGGCTTCGTGATCGTGTTGAGCGTGAAGTTCTTTTCCGTTCCGGTGGGCCAGAACAGCGCGTTGCGCGTGCCGTTCGGCGTGTGGATCACCACGAAGCGCGTCGGGGCAGTGCCGTCACCGCCGACCGCGCGAGTCGCGTTCAGCAGCGGAATGGCAGCGGTCGCGGCGAGCCCGCCACGGAGCAAGTTGCGTCGGGTGAACCTGAGCGGATTCATGTTCGTAGTCCTCGTCATGGCGTCACCTGTGGCCGATACCAGAAGGCATCTGTCTGAGTCGTCGCCACGATCAAGTCGATGACGTCGCCGTTGGCGGCGTTGAATGCTTGTTGCATCGAGGCCAGGGAGCAGGCGTCGGCGTTGCCCTCGGAGCGACCGGATGCGAAGCGGAACCATTGGGTGGCCATGCAAGCTCGGACGAGTTGGCTATTGGCGAGCTTGGCTGCAAGCTCGGCCGGGCCGTTGAACGCGCCGCTCAGACTCGCATCGGAAGTGTTGAGAACTTCACCCGATACGTCGATGGCTTGCCCGTTGTCTTGCTCGCGATATTGCCCGATGGCGTCGTAGTGCTCGAAGGCGAGGCCAATCGGATCCATGAGCTTGTGGCAGCCGGCGCAGCTCGCCCCTGCGGACTCATGCGCCGCAAATCGGATCCGCGCCGTGGCGCCTTCTTCGACCGTTGGCAGCGAGATGTCGACATCAGCCGGGGGCGGGGGCGGGGGTTGGCAGAGCAACATCGCGCGCACGAACTTGCCGCGCAAAACGGGCGAAGTTTGATCCGGATGTCCTTGCACCGACATCACTCCGGCCTGCGTCAGCAGACCGGCTCGTTGTTGGTTGGCTGGCAAGGTCACTTTCACCGGGGTTCCGTTGCCGCCCGCAGGCTGCGTCACTCCGTACAGCTGCGCCAGCGGCCCGCTCACGAACGCCACCGGGGAGGTCAACAGTGTGCTCAAGCGGCCGTCCCCGTTCCACAGGACGTCATTGACGAAGGCAGGCAGCTCCTTGGCCATCGCGTCGCGCAGGTCGGTCGAGAAGTTGGGGAACAGCGAGGTGCTCTTGGTCGTGATGGAGAGGCGGCGCGTGCTGGTCCATTGCTCGAAGAAGTTGCCAATCGCGACGCGTGCTTTGGGGGCGGCCAGGAGCTCGCGCGTTTTCGCGGCGACCTGGTCTTTGGTGCCAAGTTCACCCTTGGCGGCTGCGTCGAGCAGCGCATCATCCGGTCCGGAGCCCCAAGTCAGGTACGAAAGCCTGCTCGCCAGTTCGAATTGGCTGAGCGGGATTCGCTTTGCGTTGGGATCCGAAGCAGGGGTCACCTCGATGCGATACAAGAAGTTCGGCGACTGCAAGGCCGCCCGCACCATGACCTCGATGCCCTCCGCATAGCTGCCATCCGTACGGCCCGCGGTGTATGCGGCGATCAATTGTCGCTCGTCTTCGGCAGTGGTCGGACGCCGAAACGCACGGCGGCCGAAGCTCTTGGCGAATGCGAGGGCGCACGCGTCCTCGCCCTTCGAGGCGGTGTCACAGGCACCGGTGAGCGCGCTCAAGTTTTGCACCGCGAGCTTGGCGAGCGCCTCTGAGACGAGCACGTATTTTTCGGCGTGCAGTGACGATACGGTGAGCACGCCCGCGTTGTTGTCGAAGCCGTTGGTGACTTCATCCGCCGGCAAGTCCGCCGTCGCAGTGACGTCCACGTTGAGCAGGTCGCGTACGGAATTCGTGTACTCGGTGCGCGTGAGGCGGCGGAGCGGAGTGCGCTCGACGTCTTGACTCTTGGCGCAGGTTTCAGCCGAGGGCAGGGGCTGATTGACCCCCGGGATGCCCACCGCGCCGCTGGCTCCAGCGCCAGAATTGGCGCCGGTGCTCGTGCTCGCGCCCGAGCCCGTGCTGGTGCCGGACCCGGCGCCACTGGCGCCCACGTCGTTCGGCCCCGGGCCTTTGCCGCCGTCGGCATTCGAGCCGCAGCCGACAACGACCATCAAAGTGAACGCGAGTTTGAACGTTGCTGAGCGACTCAAGGGAATGCTCCGTGTGTGCTGCTGAGCGACTAACGAGCACTATGGGGTCAGATTTTTAACACGGCTCACGATAAATCGGACGATCGAATCGTGAACCAAGAAAATTCCAGCAGGGCGCCTGCAACTGGCGACATGCATGCCACGCAAGACCTCAGGAGACTCTAGTGACGCTAGGCCCGTGACCATCGTTACGCTCGCCGCAAAAAATGATCGAACTTCGACTCCAGCGATCGACGCATCGAGTGCATACGCTCGGGTGCGCGAGCAATGAGCGTACGTCGGGCGCGCACGGTGGTGAAGTGCCGAAGCCTCGTCGATCCGTCATTGATGGATCAATCGTCCGACAGTGGATATTTATTTTTGCCGCACGCGCGCCGCGCCAGCCGGCGTTGGGCAGCGGTTTCCGCCGCGTGAGCACTTGGGTCGACCCACGCCGGCGAGCTAAAGCCCGCTTAAGGATCAGTCAAACGCAGCGATCCCAGCAATATTGCCGCTGCGCAGCGGTTGCCTCAGCTCCGCGCCGAGCCTCGGTTCTGCCTCACTCCCGCCACGCCCCAAAAAAGTTGAAAGGGGCAGATGAGGAAGATCTCACTAGGACTTTCGGCGTCAAAACTCATTACTTGTACATCTGATGTGCGACAATCGGAGCAGGAGAATCAATGTCCAGGAAGCATGAATCGAAGGTTGCCACGACGACAGCGAAGGCCGTGAGCCGTCGACAAATGCTTGAAGGACTCGGCGCACTCGCCGCGGTCACCGCGTGCGGCTCGAACAGCGATGGCTCGGCGGGCGGCACTGCGGGTGCTCCGGGCACCGCCGGAGCCGCGAACGTTGCAGGCGCGCCGGGCGGCACTGCGGGTGCTCCTGGCACCGCTGGAGCCCTCAACGTCGCGGGCGCACCGGGCACTGCGGGCGCTCCG
>Ga0164307_10000144_pt1 | contig 31944 bp, 24 predicted proteins | sample Whisoiple_243_MG_FD_110214 | JGI IMG/M metagenome (GOLD analysis project Ga0164307, IMG submission 110214) | Soil microbial communities amended with fresh organic matter from upstate New York, USA - Whitman soil sample_243_MG | ecosystem: Environmental > Terrestrial > Soil > Unclassified >...
CTGCGCCTGCTCCCGCTGCGCCTGCTCCCGCTGCGCCTGCTCCCGCTGCGCCTGCTCCCGCTGCGCCTGCTCCCACTGCGCCTGCTCCCGCTGCACCTGCGCCGGCACCTGTTGCAGCAGCGCCCAGCCCTGCGGTCGCACCGAAAGCCGCTGAACCGAAAGCGGCAGAAGCGAAGCCCGTCGCGCCCGCGCCCACGACGGCCAAGGCGGAGCCGAAAGCCGCGCCGACCGCCGCGGCAAAGGCGGAACCGAAGGCTTCAGCGCTGACGCCCAAGGCCGCTGAACCGAAAGCCGTGCCGATCGCAGCGACGCCAAAGCCGGCAGAGGCGAAACCCGCGGAGGCGAAACCCGCGGAGGCGAAACCGGCGGAACCAAAGCCCACCGAAACCAAGCCGGCGGAAGCCAAGTCCGCACCGATTGCAGCCGCGACACCCAAGCCCGCCGAGGCGAAAGCAGCTGTCGCAACTGGGCCCAAGGCGGCTGCGACACCCGCAGCGCGAGGCACACTCGGGTCGTCTCCCAAAATCGCAGAACCCGTTGCGCCCAAAGCGACGCCGGCCGCGACGCAGCCCAAAGCCACGCTCGGGTCGTTGCCCAAGACGCCACCGAACGTCCCCATCGAATCTGCGGCCACCAAGACGCCACTCGGTGGCGTGGCACCGAAAGCGGTCGTGCCCACGGCGGCTGCACCCACGGCGGCTGCACCCACGGCGACCTCGCCGAAGACTCTGGCCGGCTTGGCGACGGCAAAAGCGCCGCTCATTTCGGCGAAAGCTGCAGTGCCCGGACCCACGGCGAAAGCGCCGGCCGCGCCATTTGCAGCGCCGCCTGTCGCAGCACCCCCTGTAACGGGCGCGCCGCTTCCCGCACCTGCATCGTCGCCCAGCGCGGCATCGTCGCCCAGCGCGGCATCGTCGCCCAGCGCGGCATCGTCGCCCAAGGCGGCGTCTTCGCCCAACGCCGCGCCGCCGCCAACGGAAGCGCTGTGGGCCGTCGACTATCCCGACGGGCAGGATCGCGAGTTGACCTTCGCCGAGATCGAGAAAGAGCTGATCGCCGGCGCGATCGATTTCGGCACGCTGGTTTGGCGTGAAGGAATGGACGAGTGGCTCGAGATCGGACAGGTGCCCGAGCTGCAGGGCATCGAGCCACCCACGAGGATCGTACTCGCGCCGCCCGCGCACGTGCTCGCCGCAGCAGCTCCGCCGGCTGCGCCCATTCGCGCGAAGGCGCCTTCCGCGCCCACGCTCGATCCCAAGGCGGACCTGCCAAAGGTGGACCTGCCGAAGCCGCGCCCGCCCGCGCCGACGATGTCCGGCATTGGGCAGCCGCCTCCGCCGCCGCCGACCCCGTCACCTGAAATCGAGGCACCGCCGCCTTCATTTCCGCCGCCACCGGCGTTTCCAAGCGCGCCGGTGTTTCCCACGCCGCCCGCGGCCCCGCCGGCAGCCGAACCGGTGATGGTGCCCGCGCCAGCGATCGCGGCCGCGTTCGCGACGCCCGTGCAATCGTCCCCGAGCGCGAAAGCGCCGCCAATCGCTCGTGGGCCATCGGCGGCGGGCGTTCCCGAGTGGCCCGAAGAGCGGAAGAATCGCGCGCCGCTGATCCTCGGCATCATTGTCGTCTTGCTCCTGATCGGCGGCGGTCTCTACGCGCTGAAGAGCATGTCGGACGACAAGCTGCCGCCGCCCACGCCGATCACGGCGCTGCCGCCGACCACGCCCCCCGCAACGCCGCCTTCGACGCCCTCTGAGGCGGCCGCAGCAGCGGCAGCGCCCGCCCCAGCCGCCGCCGCGACGTCTCGATCGGCGCTCGATCCGCCAGGCGGTTCACTCTCAGCAACCCCGAATGCCGGCTTCGCCGAGCTATTCGCAAACGGGGCGCGCAACGCGGACGAGAAAAAGGGCCCCGCGGGCCAGCGCTTCGATCCCAACGTCGCCAACCGGGCGCTCGCCGCGGCGGCGTTCGAAACGGCCAAGTGCAAAGAAGCGGGTGGCCCCACCGGTATGGCGACCGTGATGGTCACATTCGATCCGAGCGGCAAAGTTGCAAGCGCGACGGTCAGCGACGCGCCATTCGCGGGCACCTCCAGCGGCGCCTGCATTGCCGCAACCATGAAGCGAGCCACGGTACCGCCTTTCAGCGGCTTGCCGGGCACCGCGACCAAGATCATTAGTATTCAATGACCGCCGTGGACAACGTGGACGATTCGCCCGCTCTGGTTTCGCTCACGCTGTCGTTTCGACCCCAAGCGACTCAGATCGGCCCGTTGCGCACGTTGCTCGCCGATCTGTGTAAGCCGCACGTGGCCGACGCGGACGGTTTGTCGCGCTTGTTGCTCGCCGCTCACGAGCTACTCGAGAACATCGTCAAATATTCGGTCGGCGAGGTCGCGGAGTTTCATCTGCGGTTGGAAGCCAAAGCGACCGGCCTGTTGGTTCGCTTGCGCACGAAAAACCGCGCGGCACCCGAGCGCATGGCGGACGCACGTTGGCGGCTCGACGCGCTCGCCGCGGCGCGCGATCCGATTGCTCACTACGACGAGCTGATCCGCGAAAGCGCTGGTCGACGCGACGTCTCCGGCTTGGGGCTCGCGCGCATCCCCGCTGAAAGCGAAATGGCGCTCTTCTACGCGACCGAGCAGGATTGGTTGATTTTGACGGCCGAAGGCAAAGCCAGCGAGCGGGTGAGCCAATGAGCGAGCTACGCTTGACTGCGGTAGGCGGCGAAGGCTTTCAGGTCACGCCCACCCTGGTCGACTTCAATCTGCGCTTGGTCTTCACGGGCAACGGGGACATGAACGCGACCGCCGTCGTCCACGAGTACTTGAAGCTCGTGCACGAAGAGGCGCTCCGCATCGGCCTCTCGCAAGTGAGCTGTGACTTCAAACAGCTCACGTTCATGAACTCGAGCTGCTTCAAATCCTTCGTGGTTTGGATCGACACCGTGAAGAACTCGGAAATTCGCTACCAAATCGCGTTTCTGACCAACCCGAATTTGCCCTGGCAACGCCGCAGTCTGGAAGCGCTGCGCCGCTTGGCCGCAAACTTGGTGACCATCGAGACGATCGCCTGAAAAAGAGGGGGCGTTCGCGCTCCCGCATCGCACCTCGAAGGGCACCGGGTTCCCGACGCTGAATCCTCCCCGAGTTCTCTGATCGCCCAAGGGAGGCGCGCATGAGTGCCGGACAAGGCACATTTCCGGAAGAGAAGCAGAACTCAGCCAGCGAGCGACCGACGCAGGCGATCTTGCACGCAGCGGGCCGCCCCCGCGCTTTGCCGAGGCCAAAGGAATTCGCGGGTGCGTCGCGGGTTCGGTTCAGCGGCGACGGAGCACGACTTGACCGATGCCACACGACACGGGCGGCGCGCTCACTTCACCAGAGGCGATGTGCGCGAGTTCGGCGCCCAACGCAGCCAGCTCTTCGCGGTCGTAGTTTTGCTGCGCGAAAGGGTCACTCGACCAAGTGCTCAAGTTGAGTGAGTGCAAGCGGGCCATGTCCTGAGCGGGCAACGGCGCGACGGTAATTTCGGCGCTTTGCTGCGACCATTCGGCACAATTGCTGGCCTCCGCGAGCTCGCGGCCGATGTACATGCGCTGCCCATAGTGCGCCTGCATGCGTTCGACCAAAGCGTAGTAGCGTGGGAACGCGGGATGTTCGCCGGTCATGAACGCGGTCTCTTCCAGCACCAAGAGCGCGCCCGGCTGCGCCGCGCGCGCCCACGCGCGCACGACTTCACCCGGATCCCGGAGGTGCGTCAGTAGGTGACGCGAATACAAAACGTTCGCCGCCGGAACCGGGAAGGGTGGCGAGGAGACGTCGCACTGAGCGAACGAAATGCGATCCGAGGCCTGCTCACGATTCGCCTGCGCGAGCAGGCGCGGCGATTGATCGAGCCCCACCACTCGCTCGCAGCGCACGTAATTCGAGAGCAGCCGCGTGGTCGCGCCCGGGCCACACCCCAAATCGACGGCCAGCTCTCCCGCTGGATTTCCCAGGGAAGCGAGCAGTTGGCTAGAACTTTGCGAAAACACTCGGCTGAGCAAGCGCAAGCGCTCGACCGCCACGTCGGTGTCACCGAAGGTGTAGTGCTCGCTCGTTTTCACGTCCGCAGCAGCAAGCTGCCCCAGTGAAACCCAGCGCCCAGCGCAGCGATGCAGATCAATTGATCGGGCTTGATGCGCCCGTCGCGGCGCATCTCATCCATCAAGATCGGGATGGTCGCCGCCGAGGTGTTGCCGAAGCGCTCGATGTTGCTGGGCATCTTTTCCATCGGCACGTTGAGGCGCGAGGCGATTGCTTCATTGATGCGCGCGTTGGCTTGATGCGCGATGAACCAATCGACCTGGTTGACGTCGACTTCGGCTTTTTGACAGACCGCGAGGATCGACTTGGGCAGCTTGGTCACCGCGTGCTTGAACACCTCACGGCCGTCCATGTGCATGAGCGAGGCGTCGCCATCGAGCGTGGCGGGCGACAGGTAGGGTCGCGTGCGGAAACCCGCCGGAATGCACAACTGCGAGGCGAAGCGACCGTCCGAGTGGATATCGACGGCGATCACGCCTTTGCCAGGGGTTTTGTGGCGTTCGACGACCACGGCGCCCGCGCCATCCCCGAAAATGATCGCCCAACCGCGGTGACGCGTGGCTCGCTCCCAATCCTCCGCCGAGGGCCGGCGATCGCTCGTGCCCTCGAGGATGTCCCAATCACGCCAGGGCATGAGGCCGGCGTGGGCTTCAGCGCCCACGACCAAGATACAGCCGGCAGCGTCGGCTTTGAGCAGCGCGTCCGCAATTTGGAAACCGTACAACGACGCGGCGCACTGCGTGCGCAGATCCGGCGAAGGGATCGTCGGACAGCCGAGCTTGGCGGCGAGCAGCGAGCCGGAGCCGGGGAACACGTGGTCCGGCGTCATGGTCGAAAACAGGATGTAGTCGACATCTTCCGGACGCTTGCCCGCGGCCTCCAGCGCGCGCTGGGCGGCGTGCAGGGCCAAATCCGAAACCCCTTGCCCTTCCGGACAATAATGACGCTGCGCGATCCCGGTGCGCTGACGAATCCATTCGTCGTTCGTGTCGAGGACGCGTGACAGATCGTGGTTCGAATAAGGGCGGCCGGGAACATAGTGACCGGTGCCGATGATGCTGAGACCCGACATTTGCTTTTGTCCCCCGCCCGACTGCGGGGCAGGCAGCTGTAATCCGTTTACCGTGCTCCGTCACGCGGTGCGAGCAATTGCTCTATCATGACAAAAGAATGGCGCGACGCGCCATCGCTCTTCCAGCACAGGCACAAGGCGCAGATTCGAAAATCGGTCTGTACCAGTGTTACTACCAGGGTCGCTCGCCGAGGTAGCAGGCGGCCAAATCCGCCCAAAAACCGGGGTAAGTCTTGGCCACGCAGGCCGGATCTTCGATGCTCACGCCGCCCGCCGCCGCGCCCAGCACTGCAAAGCTCATGGCAATGCGATGATCGGCGTAGCAGTGCACGGTTGCGGGGGTCACTGGCCGCGGGTCGACGCTCAGCCAGTCATCGCCGTGTTTGACCGCCTGACCCAAGCGCTGGAGCTCCTGAACCGTCGCCAACAGGCGATCGGTCTCTTTGATCCGAATGTTGGCCACGTTGCTGATACCCGTCTCGCCGTGCAGGACGGGGGCGATCGCGGCGAGGGTCATCACCGTATCGGAGATATCGTGCATATCGACGGCGATGCCGTGCAGGTCGCCCGTGCCGGTAACGGTACTGCTCGTCTGGCCCTTTTCCACGCGCGCGCCGAGTCGTGCGAGTACGTCCAAAAAGCCATAGTCCCCCTGCAGCGCCGACGCGCCGAGCCCGGGCACGGTGATCGTCCCGCCGGTCGCTGCGGCGAGCGCGAACGGATAACTCGCTGACGAAGCGTCTGGCTCAATCGTATACGCGCGAGCTCGGTACGCCGAGCGCGGCAGCACGCGGAAGCCGAGTGGCGTCTCGTCGACCGCGCCGCCGAAGTCCTCGATCATGCGGCGCGTGATTTCGATGTACGGACGGCTCACCAAGTTACCGGAAATGTCGACCGTCACCGGGCCGTCTGCCAGCACCGCCGCCATCAACAACGCGGAAAAGTATTGGCTCGAGCGATCGCCGCGCATGCTGAGCGAGCCGCCGGGCAAACGCCCGCCGTGAATGGTCAGCGGAGGACAGCCGGTTGCGCACTCGATCTGCACGCCCAATTGCAGCAAACCGTCGACGAGATCTTGGATCGGGCGGCGCGCCATCGCCTCATCACCCACGAGGGTGACAGGACCCGGAACCAAGCAGCAAAGCGCCGCCAAGAAGCGCACCGTCGTCCCGCTATTGCCGACGAACAACGGCTCTTTGGGCGCTCGCAGCTGTCCGCGCCCACCGCGCACGCGCAGCGTCGTCGGACCGTGATCTTCGATCGTGATGCCGAGCGCGGTGAGCGCGCTGCGCATGTGGCGCGTGTCGTCGCTGTGCAACACGCCTTCGAGCGTGCTCTCACCCTCGGCCAGAGCGGCCAAGACCAGCGCACGGTTGGTGATGCTCTTCGAACCCGGCACTTGCCAAACGAGCTCGGGCGGACGCGTGAGCTGGGGGATGCGGAGCGGACCTGCAGGAAACATGGCCCGCGTTGTAGCGAAAGTGTGAGCGCGTCGCTAGTTCGAGCCAAAACACTCGCTGGCAGACACGATTGCAGGCGCCGGAGCGCAAATATTTAGGATGCGATCGCAGTCGAACGAGACGCACTCGAGCCCCTGATTGCAGCCCGGGCCGCCCAAATTGACAGTCTCTTTGCACACTTTGTCGACGGAATCGCAGTAGTAGCCGAAGCCGCACGAGGCGTCGCCCAGCACGCCGCTGCACGCCGAACCCTCGGCGTTCGCGCGCGTGCACACGCCCGCTTCGTCCATGGTCGTCGTGCAGTACAGCCCGGCGTCGCAGGTGGAGACCGTGCCGCTCTGAAACGGACAGGGCTCACCTTCCCCCAGCACCTCGAGCACCGCGCAGGTTCCGCGCACGCAGACGCCGGCCTTTTCGCCGTCCGGCTCCGCGCAGGTCACGTCCGTGGTGCAACTCCGGCCGGTCTCGGTGGTGCCACGGAGCACTTTGCACGCCGCCCACAACGATTTGCGAATCGTCAGATTTTCCTGCCAAGTGGGCACACAAAGCGCGTTCGCCTCGGCGTGGGCGGCGAGGCAGGGCTCGACGAATTGCGGGTCGTACACTGCGAAACCCGCCGCGACCGCGTCAGCACCCGGACGGCACATATCGTGGACCAAGGTCGCGACGCAGCGGTCTTGGTCGTAGCGCGCGTAGGCTCTTTGGCAGCAATCGGCCGAGTCGGTGCACAGCCGCGTCGCAAAGTCTGTACAAGCGGTCAGCACTCGCTCGCGCGTGGCCTGGGCGCCGCCGTCCGCGCCGCCCGCGCCGGGCGGGGACGGCGTTGAACCGTCGCTTTCGGCTCCGCACCCCGAAAGAGCTCCCAAGCACACGAAAAGCAGGGTCTGTCGCCACACTGCATGATCCAATATCATGGCTCGCCCCGCGGATTCGGCGCCAAAGTACCGCTCCGCGACGCTCCAGGCTATAGCAGCGCGCCTGTCGCGGTAGTTCCGCGGCGATAGCTCAGCGCCGGAACCAGCCCATGCAACTCTTCGAACATCCCTATTCGAATTTCCTGCAGCGCGTCGAGAAGCCGACCCGCTATACCGGCGCCGAACACGGCACGCGGAAGAAAGACTGGCGCTCCGTCGACGCGCGCGTGTGTCTGGCGTTCCCCGACATCTACGACATCGGCATGAGCCACCTCGGCTTCCGCATGTTGTACAAGATCTTGAACGACCATCCGCGCACCTTGGCCGAGCGCGCTTACACGCCGTGGATCGACATGCAGCGCGAGCTCTACGCGCACGGCCAGCTGCTCTTGTCGCTGGAAAGCGCGCGGCCGCTGTGCGACTTCGACGTGGTCGGCTTTTCGCTGCAATACGAGCTGACTTACACCAACATTTTGAAAATGCTCGAGCTCTCGGGCATCCCCCTGCGCAGCGCGAACCGCAGCGACGACGATCCGCTGGTCATCGCCGGTGGCCCCGTGGCCACGCACATGGAGCCGATGGCCATGTTCTTGGACGCCGTCCTCATCGGTGATGGCGAAGAAGCCACGACCGAGATCGCGCTGGCTTGGGTCGACGCGAAGAAGCGCGGACTCTCGCGCAGCGAGCGGCTCGTCGAGCTGTCGAAGATCCGCGGCGTGTACGTGCCGTCGCTGTACGACGTCGCGGTCGACCCGGAGACCAGCTTCGAGGTCGTCACCGGGGCGAACGTGCCCGGGGCCCCGTTCCCGATCGAACGCCGACTTTTGGCTGATATTTCCAAATTCCCGTTCCCCGACGACGGCCCGGTGGGCGGCCCGGAAGCGATCTTCGATCGCATGAGCATCGAGGTCGCGCGCGGCTGCACCGAGGGCTGCCGCTTCTGCCAAGCCGGCATGATCTATCGCCCTGTACGTGAGCGCGATCCGCAAGAGATCATCGACACCGTGCTGCGCGCGCTCGACAAGTCCGGACAAGACGAAGTGAGCTTGACCGCGCTGTCGACCGCCGACGTCTCTTGCATCTCGCCCTTGATCAAGAACCTGGTGGAGAAGACCGCGCCGGAACGCGTGAGCCTGGGCGTGGCCTCGCTGCGCGCGTACGGCTTGGCCGAAGATCTGTTGGACGACATGCGCAAGGTCCGCGCGACGGGCCTCACCTTCGCGCCCGAAGCCGGCACCCAACGCATGCGCGACGTGATCAACAAGAACGTCACCGAAGAGCAGCTGATGGAGACCGCAGAACGGGTATTTTCCCGCGGTTTCGACAAGATGAAGCTGTACTTCATCATCGGCTTGCCGACCGAAGAAGACGAAGACGTGCGCGGCATCGTCAACGTCGGCAAGAATGCGTTGGCTGTCGGCAAGCGCGTGGGCAAGAAGCCCACGGTGACCGTCAGCGTGTCGACACACGTGCCCAAGCCGCACACGCCGTTTCAATGGTGCGCGCAGGATTCGTTCGACGAGGTGCTGAGGAAGCAAGACTTGCTGCGCGAAGAGGCAGGCCGCGTGAAAGGCCTGAAGCTACGCGTGCACGAATCGACCGCGAGCGTGCTGGAGGGTGTGCTCGCGCGCGGTGATCGCAAGCTCGGACCAGTCATCGAACGCGCGTTCTTGCACGGCGCACAGTTCGACTCTTGGGACGATCAGCTCAAGCTCGAGGCGTGGAAAGAGGCGCTCGCGTTCTACGGCGTGCAAATCGCGCCCTATCTCGGCACGATTCCGGTTACCGCGCGTTTGCCGTGGGATCACTTCGACATCGGGCTGGAGGACGGCTTTTTGGCCCGCGAGTACCGGCGCGCGCTCGCCAGCCGGCTCAGCCCGCCGTGCGGCAAAGTGGCGGGCATGTTCGTGCATCACTCGAACGTGGCGGACGCCGCGAGCGATCAACGCAAGTTGGTTTGTTACGACTGCGGCATCGCCTGTGACATGACCAAGATGCGCAGCGAGCGCGTGGAGTTCTTGGCCAAGCTCGGCGCCAACGAGCGCGTGCGCTTGCCCATCGTCGAGGCCGAACCCGCGCGCCCCATCTTCGACGAGTCCGCGCCCGAGCCGTTCGCGTTCGAAGCGCCGCCGGACGCGGCAACACTGACGGCCAAGGCCGCGCTCAAGAAACCCAAGAAGAAGCAGGCCACTTTGCCCGAAGCGTTGCGCCCCGCACGCAGCGGCGGAGAGCCGCAGCGGTTCCGGCTCAATTTCTGCAAGATTGGGCCTGCCGCGCTGCTCGGGCACTTGGATCTGACGCGCGAACTGCCGCGCTTGATCCGGCGCGCCGGCACGAAGACCGCGTACAGCAAAGGCTTTCACCCGAAGCCGGAGATGTCGTTCGGTCCCGCGCTCTCGCTCGGCGTCGCCAGCTTGGACGAGTTCATGGATGTGTCGCTGATCGATGCGCTGCCGCCCGAGGAGCTGCTCGTGCGACTGAACGCGGCCGCGTGCGGCGGCATCGCGTTCAAAAACGTGCAGCCGCTGAGCCCCAACGATCGCGTGATCACGACCATCGTGACCGGCGCGCGCTACGTGATCGCGCTGGCCGCGAGCGCCCTCGACGATCTCGGTGGTGTGCCGGAATTGCAGCGGCGCATCGCTGAATTTCTGGCCAAGACGGAATACAAGGTTCGCCGAGACGTTGAAGGTCTAGGAAAAATGGTCGACGTTCGACGTTTCGTCCAAGAAATGCGGCTCGGCGGTGACGACTCACGCGCGCTTCTCGAGCGCGCCGGCTTGATTGGGCGCATGATTGCCGTCGACGTGACGATCGAAATTGGTCAACAAGGCTCTGCCAAAGTTTCCGAGGTGGTCGAAGCGCTCTTCGGCGTACGCGATTTTCCGCATCGCGGGGTGCGCACGGCGCTGCTCGCCGGTGCGGGCACCCCGCTCGACCTCGAGCTGCATCGCAAGCGGCCAGTGACGGCCGAGTCCCAAACCGCGGCGGCGCTCGCTCCTTGATGAGCGGGCTACCCTTCGGCAAGACCTGCGGATCGCGACCTGATTTCGCCCAAGAATGATCGAGTAGTTCCATGTTCCAACCTCCGCCTATGACTCCCCAGCTGCTGATCACCTACTTGGTGATTGGTGCCTTTCAGCTTTGGATGTTGGTCGACGCCATTCGCCGTCGCTCGCCGTTCGTGTGGAAGTTGCTGATTTTCCTGATCCCGCTCGCGGCAATCATCTACTTCGTCATGTACAAGCTGCCGGAGCTGACCGGCCGAAGGGCTCCAGCGTCGCTCGCGGCGTCCGGTCCATCGCTCGAAGAGCTGTCCGAGCTCGCGCGCCAAACACCCAGTGAGCTCAACAAGCTGGCGTACGCCGAGCGCCTCGCGGAGCTTTCGCGCTTTCCAGAGGCGATCGGTCGCTACCGCGACGTGCTGCGCATGAACCGCGACAGCAAAGAGGCGCTGCACGGTTTGTCCCGCGCGCTCTTGGCCCTCGGTCGTCCGCGTGAGGCGGTCGAAGAGCTCGCCGCGCTCATGGAGCTCGAACCCGAGTTCCGCGACTACACGGCCGCGCTCGACTACGCCGAGGCCCTCTGGCAAGCCGGCCAGCAAGAAGACACCATCGGCCTGCTCACGGGCCTGGTCAACGTCACCAAACGCATCAACCACCGCCTGGCCCTCGCGCACTATTCGAAGGAGCGCGGCGACTCGATCACGGCGCGCAACGAGCTCGATTTGGCGTTGAGTGAGTTCGCGTCACTTCCGGAATCACAGCGCAAACGCCAGCAACGCTGGGCCGATCGCGCGCGCAAACAACTGGCGGAGCTCAATTAACGTGCATCTTTTGCTGACCTGGCTCGTGCTCGCGATTGCCGTTTGGCTGACAGCGGCGATCCTCCCCGGCTTCAAGGTGAATGGCTTTTGGGGCGCCATCAAGGCCGCCGCGGTGTTTGGCACGTTGAACTGGCTGCTCGGCTGGTTCTTCTTCGTGCTGCTCGGCATCGTCACGCTCGGCATCGGCTTCTTGCTCGCCTTCATCACGCGCTGGATCGTGATGGCCGTGATCTTGAGCCTCTCCGACAAGGTATCCTCCAGCATCAAGATCGACGGCTTTGGCACCGCGTTGATCGGCGCGCTGCTCATGACCGTGCTCGCCTCATTGGTCGAACGCGGGTTCATGTTGCTGCACTGAAGCCCGGACCGCTCCAGACGCGCGTGACTCGTGCACGCGCGCAGGCTTCTGCGCATGAGCGGGAATTGCGCGCCACTTCGAGGTGCGCTGCTGGAACGAGATCGCCCAATCTCCAAATTGGAAAGAGGCTCGAGAGTGTTGCTCTCGGGCCCCTTCATCGAGCTTGGACGGTCCGCTCAGATCTTGAGCGGCTTGTACTTGATGCGAGTCGGCTGATCCGCATCGACGCCGAGGCGGCGTTTGCGATCTTCCTCGTAGTCACGGTAATTGCCTTCGAACCACACGACCTTGCTGTTGCCTTCGAAGGCCAAAATGTGGGTCGCGATGCGATCGAGGAACCAGCGATCGTGGCTGATGATCACCGCGCAACCAGGGAAGTCCAGCATGGCGGTTTCGAGGGCGCGCAGCGTGTCGACGTCCAAATCGTTCGTCGGTTCATCGAGCAGCAGCAGGTTGCCACCCTCTTTCAGCAGCTTGGCCAGGTGCACGCGGTTTCGTTCACCACCCGACATCGTGCCGAGCTTCTTTTGCTGATCGCTGCCCTTGAAGCCGAACCACGAGCAGTACGCGCGCGACGCGACCTCGCGTGACCCGAGCGAAATCTTCTCTTCGCCACCCGAGATTTCTTGGAACACGCTGTTGTCCGGCTTGAGCGCCGAGCGCGACTGATCGACGTACGCGATCTTGACCGTGTTGCCGATTTTGAGCTCGCCGCCGTCCGGCTTGTCTTCACCGACCAACATCCGGAACAGCGTGGTTTTGCCCGCGCCGTTCGGGCCAATCACGCCCACGATGCCGCTGCGCGGCAGCCGGAAATCCAGGCCGTCGATCAATAGGCGATCGCCGAAGCCTTTACGTAGGGAGATCGCGTCGATCACGTTCTCACCCAAGCGCGGTCCGGGCGGAATGCTGATTTCGGTCGGATCGCTCGACCCCTTGTCGGCCTTGCTCACCAATTCTTCGTATGCTGCCAAGCGCGCTTTGCTCTTGGCTTGGCGCGCGCGGGGTGATTGGCGCACCCACTCGAGCTCTTGCTTCAACTTGCGCTGGCGAGCGCTCTCGCTCTTTTCTTCCAACGCGAGTCGCGCGGACTTTTGCTCGAGCCAAGAAGTGTAGTTGCCCTTGAATGGGTAACCCTTGCCGCGGTCGAGCTCCAAGATCCACTCGGCCACGTCGTCCAAGAAGTATCGGTCGTGGGTGACGGCGACCACGGTGCCCGGATACTCCTGCAAGAAGCGCTCGAGCCAAGCCACGGACTCTGCGTCGAGGTGATTGGTGGGCTCGTCGAGCAAGAGCATGTCCGGCCGCGACAACAGAATGCGGCACAGCGCAACGCGACGGCGTTCACCACCGGAGAGCTTGGCGATTTCAGCCTCTGGCGGCGGCAAGCGCAGCGCGTCCATGGCCAGCTGCAAGCGCTGGTCGAGGTTCCACGCGTCGGCCGCGTCGATCTTGTCCTGCAGCGCGGCCTGCTTATCCAGGACCTTGGTCATCTCGTCGTCCGAGAGCGGCTCGCCGAGCTTCATGCTCACGGCTTCGAACTCGCTGATCAACCCGCGAATGTCGGCCACGCCCTCGTTCACCGCGTCGATCACGGTGCGCGCGCTGCCCAAATCCGGCTCTTGCGCGAAGTAGCCGATCTTGGTCCCCGGGTGCGGCTTCGCCTCGCCGATGAACTCTTTGTCGACCCCCGCCATGATTCGAATCAGCGAGCTCTTGCCGGAACCATTGGTTCCGATCACGCCGATCTTGGCGCCCGGGTAAAAGGCGAGCGTGATGTTCTCGAGCACCTTTTTGTCGGGAGGGTGAACACGCGACACCTCCTGCATGGTGAAAATGAACTCGGGCATGCGCGGCAGATTATTGTCTTTTCCCGCGCACCGCTAGGGAGGTGTGAGACGGGCAGCTAAAGCCGCGCCGCTCGTGGATCCTCACTCGGCCGCGGCGGACGAAGCGGTGGAGCGCAGCTCGGTGAGGATGGCGTCCACGTTTTTCTTTGCGTCGCCGAACAGCATTTTGCTGTTTTCAAGGAAAAATAGCGGGTTTTCTACGCCCGCGTAGCCGCTCGCCATGCTGCGCTTCATCACGATCGTCGCTTTCGACTTCCAGACTTCGAGCACGGGCATGCCGTAAATCGGGCTCGAACTGTCGCTGAGTGCGCCGGGATTCACGATGTCGTTCGCGCCGATCACGAGCACCACGTCCGTCTCGGGGAAGTCTTCGTTGATCTCTTCCATCTCCAGCACGATGTCGTACGGGACTTTGGCTTCGGCCAAGAGCACGTTCATGTGGCCCGGCAAGCGCCCGGCGACCGGGTGAATCGCGAAGCGGACTTTGACACCCTGCTTCTGGAGCAGCGAGGCGATCTCGTACACGGGGTACTGCGCGTGCGCGACGGCCATGCCGTAACCGGGGACGATGACGACTTGTTTGGCCTCGCGTAGGAGCGCTGCCGTCTCCGCTGCGCTGATCGAGGTGACCTCACCTTGCGGTTCGCCGCCCGCACGCTTGGCGGGAGCTGCGCCTTCATCCGCGCCGAAGCCGCCGAAAATGACGCTCCAAAACGAGCGATTCATGGCACGGCACATGATGTAGCTGAGGATCGCGCCGCTCGAACCCACCAATGCGCCGGTGATGATCAGCAGGTCATTTTCGAGCATGAAACCGGCCGCGGCCGCGGCCCAGCCGGAGTAGCTGTTGAGCATCGAGACGACCACGGGCATGTCCGCGCCGCCGATCGCCAACACTAGGTGCACGCCCAGCAGCCCGGCCACGCCGGTCATCATCAAGAGCGAGCTGAGTCCATCATGCTCGGCGGCGCTCAGAAAACGCGCGCCCAAGCCCACGGCGATCAGCAGCAAGAGCAAGTTCAACGCGTGTCGACCTGGGAGCAAGAGCGGCTTGCTGCGCACCAAGCCCTTCAGCTTACCAAACGCGACGACCGATCCGGTAAACGTGAGCGCACCGACGAACACGCCCACGAACACTTCCACGGCGTGGATCACGCCTTCGGCGTGCTCCATGTCGGGCGTGGTGCCCAAATAGCTCGCGATACCGACGAAAACCGCGGCGAGACCCACGAAGCTGTGCAGTACGGCGACCAGCTCGGGCATCGAGGTCATCTCGACGCGCATGGCCAAGACCGCGCCGATGACGCTACCGACGGCCACAGCGATGGCCAGCGCACCATAGCTGTGCACGTGACCGCCCGCGGTGATGCCGAGCGCGAGCAGCATGCCCGCGATGCCGAAGGCGTTGCCGCGACGAGCGGTCTTTTGCGTGCTGAGCCCGCTCAGGCTCAAGATGAAGAGCACGCCCGCGACCAAATACGCAATCGTAGTGAGGCTTTCAGGCATGACGATTACCGTTGGAACATGCGCAGCATGCGCGTGGTGACCCAGAAGCCGCCGCTGATGTTGATGGTGGCGAGTAGCACCGCGGCCGCGCTGAGCAGCGTGACCGGCGAGGAAATCGGCCCAGAAATCTGTAACATACCGCCGACCAAGATGATGCCACTGATGGCGTTGGTCACGCTCATCAACGGCGTGTGCAAGGCAGGAGTCACGTTCCACACCACTTGCCAGCCGACGAAGCAGGCGAGCACGAACACGGTGAGGTGGGAGACGAACTCCTTGGGCGCCACCGAGCCGAGCAGGCCGAGCAAGCCCAGCGCGATCGCCGCGAACAGCGCGTCGCGCAGCGGGTGGGCGACGGGCTTGGGCGGCTCCGGCGCGGGCGGCGCGATGCTCTTGGTGGCGGCCGCGGGCGGCGCGTGGATCGGCGCAGACTTGGGCGGGGGCCAAGTCAGTTTGCCCTGATGCAGCACGATCGCGCCGCGCACGACGGCATCTTCCAAATCGACGTGGAAGCTCTTGGCGCCGCCCATGTCGGCCAACAAGTGCGTCAAATTACTGCCGTAGAGCTGGCTCGCGGTGGGCGCCAAGCGGCTCGGCAAATCGACATAGCCAATCACGGTCACGCCGCCATGAGTCACGACTTCACCCGGACGGGTGAGAGCGCAGTTGCCGCCCGCCTCGGCCGCCAAATCCACGATCACCGAGCCTTGGCGCATGCTGCTCACCATCTCTTCGGTGATCAGCAGCGGGGCGGCCTTGCTGGGCACGAGCGCGGTGGTGATGATGATGTCGACCTCCTTGGCCTGTTTGGCGAACAGCGCCATCTCGGCAGCGATGAACTCCGGGCTCATGGTCTTTGCGTAGCCACCGCCACCAGCGCCTTCTTCCTCGATGCTCACGTGCAGGAACTCGGCGCCCATGCTCTGAATCTGCTCGCGCACCTCCGAGCGAGTGTCGAACGCGCGCACAATGGCGCCCAGGCTACGCGCCGCGCCGATCGCGGCCAGGCCCGCGACGCCTGCGCCGATCACCAACACCTTCGCGGGCGGAACTTTGCCCGCGGCCGTCATCTGGCCGGTGAAGAATCGGCCGTAAAAGCTGGCCGCTTCGATCACCGCGCGGTACCCCGCGATGTTCGCCATCGAGCTCAGCGCGTCCATTTTCTGCGCGCGGGTGATGCGCGGCACTTGGTCCATCGCCAGCACGGTGGCGCGCCGAGCGGCGAGTCGCTCGACGAGTTCACCGTTCTTCGCAGGCCAGATGAAGCTGACCAAAGTGGCGCCCTCGGGTAAAAGGTCCGCTTCGTGCACCCCGAGCTGCGAGTTCTGCTCGGGAGGCTGAACCTTGAGCACGAGTTCGCTCTGTTCCCACAGCTCACGAGCGCCGCGCACGACGGTCGCGCCGAGCGCGGTGTAGTCGGCGTCGCTGAAGGACGCACCAGCGCCGGCTTGGCTCTCGACCTGCACCTCGAAGCCGAGCTTGATTAGCCGGCTCACCGTGTCCGGTGTGGCCGCGACACGTCGCTCACCCGGCCGGATCTCCTTGGGAATACCGATCTTCATGCCTCTCCTCTTGGAAACCAGAGAAACGCGCGAGAGCGGATCACGCTAGCACCGTGAAAGGATCTCGTGAAATGCGGTCAGCGCAGCTTTTCGCGGCCCACGCGAGCCGTCGTCGAGGGCGCCAAAGCGCGCAAACTCGCCTCAGACGTGCACGCTGGCGAGCGGCTTGAGCGTCGTGGCTTCGGGATCGTTGACGGGCGCTTGCGCCTGCCAATCCGTGCCAGTGGCGAGGACGGCCCGCGCGCGTCCGGTATGCTTGGCCTGATACAAAGCCGAGTCGGCCGCGCGCATCAGCTCTTCGGCCGTGGCGCCCGGGAATTGATCGGACGACGCAATCCCAATGCTGACGGTCACGGGTACTTTACCTGCGGGCGTCACGACCGGCGCTTCGCTGACCAACTTGCACAGTCGTTGCGCGACCTGCAAACCGACCTTGGCCTCACACTCCGGCAACACGCAGATGAACTCTTCGCCGCCTAATCGACCAACCGTGTCGTAGGCACGCACGGCGAGCTTCAAGCGCCGCGCGGATTCGCGCAGTACGACGTCGCCCGTGGCATGGCCGAAGGTGTCGTTGATCTGCTTGAAGTGGTCGAGATCGGCCATCAATACCGTCACCGGCGTCATGCGGCGCGCCGAGCGGACCAATTCACGACCCAGCTGCTCGAGCGTCGCGGAGCGATTCAACAGCTGCGTCAGCGAGTCGTGCATGGCCTCGAAACGCAGCGACTCGCGCGCGGCGACGAGCTGCTCTTGGAGCTCGATCACTCGCCTTCCTGCGCGCAGCCGCACCTTGAGTTCGAGCGGGTTACACGGCTTGACCAAATAGTCGTCCGCGCCGGCGTCGAGCCCCTCGATGATGTCGGACTTGTCGTCCTTGGCAGTGAGCAGCACGACGTACACGTACGGCTCCGCGGGGCCGCTGCGGATCTGACGGCACACCTCGATGCCATCGACCTTGGGCATCACCCAATCGATGATGGCGAGCCGCAAGGTCGAATCCGCTGCAAGCGCGTTCAGCGCCGCTTCACCATCGCGCACGGCGACGACCTCGTAGCCCCAGCCGGTGAGCCAGTGCTCCAGCATCGTCCGAGCAATCGGCTCGTCGTCGGCGAGTAGGATTTTCATCCTGCTCCCCGTGATTGCGTCGACATGCGAGTCACTAAGCCGTCCTCGAATGGACCTTACGGCGAGCGTGCGCAGGCCCTTAATGCTCGGGTTCCGTTTCGCTCCGGCGCGGCCTGTGGCGCAAAATGTGCGGGGCAAAAAGGCAACTGCACACTGCGCAAATAGCAATTTGCCTCGAAAACCCGGCACTTGGACGGCTGGTTCGGGCGCCGCTAGGGGACTAATGTGAGCGCGGAGTGCTCCGTTCGTTCCGCGCCCTGCTCCTGTTCTGGACCATCCTGCTCTCTTATGGCTGGGAGTGGCTCCTTTCATCACTCCTGAGCGAAGAGCGCTCGAGAGCCCGCTTTGCACGCGCCCACGTCCGAAATGCCCGCCGCCTCGCCCAGGGCTTTGCGCGTCTGCGTGGCGTGTTCATCAAGATGGGCCAAGTGCTGAGCGTCGTCGGGACGTTCCTGCCGACCGCGTTCGGCGAGGCGCTGGAGACACTTCAGGACAAGGTTCCGCCGCGTCCGTTCTCCGAGATCGAAGGTCGCCTGCGTGAGGCATTCGGTCCGCAGGCCCTGACCCGCTTCGGGAGCTTCGAACGTGAAGCGTTGGCCGCAGCCTCGCTCGCGCAAGTCCACCGCGCGACCACGCTCGACGGTCGGGAGATCGCGGTCAAGGTCTTGTACCCCGGCATCGAACGCCTGATCGTGCGTGATCTGGCCGTCATGCGCTCGCTGCTGCCGTTCATCAAATTGGTGGTGAAGGTCGGACGCGTGGAGCGCGTTTTCAACGAGCTCGGCGCGATGCTCGCGCGCGAAACCGATTATCGCCACGAGCGCGCGAACATGGAGCGCATTCGAAAGATCTTCGAAAAGCGCGAAGACGTCATCGTGCCCGAAGTCATCGACGAGCTGACGGCAGGCGGCGTGCTTTCGATGAGCTTCGAAGCTGGGACCAAGATCAACGACCTGGAAGCCGAGCTCGAGCAAGGCATCGACGCGCAAGCGCTCGCTCGGCTGCTGGTGGAGTGCTACTTCACGATGCTGCTCGAACACCGCGTTTTTCACGCCGATCCGCACCCGGGCAATTTCTTGGCGCGGCCGGGCCCGAAGCTCGTGATCCTCGACTACGGCGCGGTCGAAGAGCTGACCCCGGCGCTGTCCAACGGCATGAAGATCGTGGTGCTCGGCGTGATCACCCGCAACGACGATCAAATCCTCGCCGGGCTCGAACAAATGGGCTTCGTCGCCGAGGGCGGCGACCGCGAGCTCTTGAAGCAGGTCGGACGCGAGTATTTGAAGGTGCTCTCCTCCGTCAAGATCGAAGACTTCAGCAAGCTCGACCGCCAAACGATGGAAAAGCTCTCCGGCTACCAACAAATCCGCGGCCGCCTGCGCGCGGTGATGAAGAGCGTGGAATACCCGGAAGGCTACTTCTACGTCGAGCGCACTTTGGCCCTGCTGTTCGGTCTCGCTGCGCAACTCTCGCCCAAATTGGGCCTACCGGGCCTCGCCATGCCGCTCGCCTCCAAGCTATTCATGCAAGGCTTCGCGCCAACGCCCAGCGCGCCAACGAAGACCGAACCCGCCGCCTGAGTGACGAGGCGGCGAGCAGCGATCACTCGAACTCGAGCCGCCAGCGGACGTCGGCGCCCAGGTTGCCCAGGGTCGAGCTCGAGATGTCGTTCACGTTGTCGTACGAGCCTTCGATGCTCACGCGCGGGCTCAATTGCCATTCGACGTTCGAGCGAACCTCGCGTGAATCGGCGACACCGCTCGTAACGTTGGCGCGGATGCGCTTCGACAGCCGTTTACCGATGGTGACCGTCGGCTCGGTGCGACCGGTGCGGGAGGAATAGGCGCTGCCGAAGCGGAATTCGTCGATCAACGGCACGGCGTCGGTGACCGCGCGGTCCGCCCCGCTCAGCGAGCCGAGCGCCTCGAGCGCCACGCTTTCACCGACGCTCGCGGATTGCGCCTGATCCAACTCCGCGCGCGTCAAACCGACCGTCAGTAGCAAGAAGATGTCGTCCTGGGCGAGCGCAGGATCGCTGGTCAAATCCACCTTGAGCTTGTCCGCGTTGCCGTGCGCATGCATTTGAATGCGCCAGCGGCCACCTTGCGAAGTCGGGGCGGTGGAGCCACCGCTCGTGCTCGTCCCCGTCGACGCAACGGCCGTACTGTTGGTCTGATAGCGGCGATACTCGGTGACCGCAGTCACATCGACCTCGGGCGCGATGCGCGTCAAGTCGTCGAAGCGCACGCGACCTTGCGTGACCTCGAACTCACTGCGGCGCAGGAAGATCTTGCCGCGCGGGTGCAACGTGACCGCGCCGCGCAAGCCGAAACGGCCGTTGGTTCCGGCCAGCAACAGGCCTTCGTCGGCGACGTCCAACTCCGCGTCGATCAGGTTATTTTGCAGCTTCATCGCCTTCTGCGAGCGCAAGCGCACCTCGAACTGCACGACGTCGTCCGCCGGATCGTAGGTGTTCACCTCCGTGCGCTTGCCGCGTTGCGCGAGCGAGGAAATGTCGGCGGTCATCACGACCGGCCGCGTGTAATCGAACGAGCGCAAGGTCACGTCGCCCGTGACGCGGGGTAGCTCGTGTTCGGCGCCGCTGCTCGGTTTGATGGCCACGTTCAAGTCGGCGTCGGCCACGGCGCGAATCCCGTCGTTCATCGGCAGAGCGAGCTCACGCGCGGTGATCACGAAGCGCGCAGCACCCAAGTTCATGCCCAAGAGCGGCGCGCCACCGCTCACCTGCAGCGTGCCGGAACCGACTTTCGCGGAAGCCTTCTCGATGCGCAGCTCGTTACCCGCGATGCGCAGGGCCAGCTCGATGTCGGTGACGGGCAATGGCAAACCGCGAATCGCGAGCTCGCCGTGCTCCAAATCGAAACCACCGGCAAAACGCGGCGCAAACAGCGGCCCCTTCACCTGGAGCTCTCCCGAGAGTGTGCCCTCCGCGCGCTCGGCGCGAGGGATCACGCCGACCAAGCTGCCGAGCTGCATCGGACGCAAGGTGAGCTTGGCGTCGATCTGCGGAAACGTAGAGACGTTGTAGATCGAGCCCAGTGCGTCGAACGTCACTCGCTGGCCGCGCGGCGTCGTCGCGCTGAAGCCGATCCCAGGCAGCGCAAACCGCCCGCCTTCGAACACGATCGGATGCGACCCGGAAGCCAGCTCGATGTGATAACCCTTACGGTTTACATTCACGTCGGTCAGCGAAAGCTCCACGCGCGACTGCAACGGATTCTTCATGCGCAGTTCGTGCAGCGACAGCTTGCCGCTCAGCTTGCCGTCCAGGCGCGCTTCGGAGTCGCCTAGAGTCGGCGAAAGCTCGGCCAGCACGCCCAAATCCAAACCGGAAAAATCGATGTCGCCGCGCACGACTTTGGCGCGCTGGCGAGTGAAAGTCAGATCTCGCACGGCGATCTGGCCGCCAAACAACTCGCCGCTGACGTGAAAATCACCGCTATTCTGATCTGCGTCGTACTCGGCGCGCTCGAATGGCCCGCTGATCGGCTGCTTGCAGCGCGTCATCCCAATCGGCTTTTGCGGACGCACGACCGGCACCAGCCGCAGATCGAAGCGAGACGCGGGCAGCGTCGCGCGGCCGACCCGCACGGGCGAGATTCGACCGCTGGCGTCGAGCGTCAGCGCGTCGAGCGTCCCGCCCACCTCGGCGGTCGCACTCACCTGACCCTCTGCCGCGCGCAGCAACGTCGGCAGCGCATCCAAATGCGACAATGGCACCGCGCTGCCCACGAAGTGGCCGTACACCTGCGCGCCCTGGCGCAGCCCGAACGAACCCACGATCGTCCCCGCACCCTTGTGCAAGGTGATGCTCGGAACGCTGAGATCGACGCCCATGTACGTCGCGTCCCGATCACTCCAACGGAAGTCGAACTCAGCGCTCCCCGAGTCGTAGCGCTCGTCGAACAGGTCGAGCGCGGACAGGCGCGCACTGCCCGCGACCCGCAAATTCCCGCCACCGCAGCGATCCTCGGGGCCGCCGAGCACGTAGTGCACCGTCGCGTCCAGCGCCGTCTGCCCGGCGATGTCGTCGAAGCGCGGATCGGTCTCGAAGTGCCACATGTGAAAGAAGTCGCGCAGATCGAAATTGGGGCTCTTCACGTGCGCGTCGGTCACGATCGGCGCCGGGCCGTCGAAGTTCAAGCGTCCGCTGGGCACGGCGTAGTCGCTCTTGCCCTTCTTGGCTTGCACATCGAAAAGCTCGAGCACGAGCGGCACGAAGCGCACGCGCGCGCTCGTGATGTCACCGAAGGGAAAGCCGCCGAACACGAAGTTCTGCACCTTCAAGTTGCCGGTCAGCACGATCGCCGCGCCGATGCCGTTCATCTCGACATCGACCTCTGATTTACCCGAGATCGGAATGCCGACGATCGGAGTCACGTCGGCCAAATCGATGCGTGCCCCCTTGGGCACGACCAACTTGACGCCCGCATCCTTGAAGGAAATGCTGACCAATTTGACGTAAACCGAGCTGTTCCCGAAATCCGTACGCGTGTCGTAGATGTCGAAAGAGTTGGGCCGCACCCCGATGTGCCCACGCACCAAGGCGGATTTGACGCCGATCATCCGCTTGCGCTTCGGATTGCGGAACGACAGATCGGTCACCTCGAAGTCGCGCGTGTCGGCGTACACCTCGGCGTCGATCTTCAGCGGTGAAAGGGTGCCCGCGATCTTGGTCACGCGCAGATCGTTGAAGTCCCATTTGATCAGGGTGTCGTCCGTGACGCCCAGGTCACGCATCAACCCTTCGAAGTCCATGCTCTTACTGTCGACACGCTCCACGCTCAACGGGACGCCCTGTGCAAACGGCTCGATGCGCGCATTTTTCAGCACCACGTCGCCGTCGGCAAAACGCATCTGATAGCGCGGAATGCTGATCACGTCGCCGGCGACGGAGACGTCGACATCCAACGTCTTGGCAAGCTTGAAGTGCTCGAACTCGACGCCCGTACCGGTCAGCTTGCCGCGCACTTCCGGCAGCTTGTGGCGTCCGTCGTAACGCACGTCACCCGAAAACGAAGCCACGCCGCGCAGCGGGCCCGCGCGCACGAAGCGATTGACCAGCGGCAACGGCGCGCGCAACAGCACGTGCCCGTCGATCAGCGGCATTTCACCCTTGCGCAAGCCCACACGCAGCTGTGAAAGCCGCAGCATGACCCGACCCGGATCGTCTTCGCGCATGTTGTCGCAGCTCGGCAGGGAGCCCGGCCGGGCGTCGAGATCGGCGCTGCCGAGCGCTGAAAAGCGCCGCACCAAGATCTCCGAAGGCTCGTAGCGCAGCCGCAACTCGAGGCGGCACAGCGTGTCTTCGTCGGTGGCTATCGTGCCCGGTGGTGGCGGTGGCACGCCGCGCACGACGCGGTCGCGCCAAACGCGCGTGCCGCTGGAGCGCAACGCGACCTCGAAGCTTGGGCCCTGCTCGGCGAATACGTCGAGATCGACCTCGCCCGTGTCGACATGGACCCCGTCGATATCGAGCACGAAGCGCGCGTCCCCAACCGACAACGAAGTGAACGGCGCTTGCTTCGAAGGCGCCCGCGTCTTCTTCGAAGGCTCGGGCAAACGGTAGCGCAGGTTTTGCAGCTGGCCGTCTTTGATCACCAAGCGCGCTTTGGGTTGGTCCACCTCGACATCGCCGGCATCGAGTCGACCGGCGAGGAGTGAGAAGATGCGCGGCGTCACCGCCACGCGCGCGACCTCCAACGCCGGCGTGCCGCCATCCGAAGCCGGCACCACGAGTTGACTCACCGTCACGCGCAACGGCAGCAGTTTCAGCTCGACGCGAAAGCGAGCGGCTAGACCCAGCTGCTCCTTCAAGATGCGCGTGGTTTCCCGCGCCGCCCAATCCTCGACCGGCGGGGAGGACAGGAAAAAGCCGAGAACCAGCGGAAGCGCCCCAAAAAGCGCGAACACGGCGCAGATCACGCGCGCGACCATCCGCCCGAAATCGCGATTTCGGGTGGGTAGCGCGAGGACGAGCCGACCCTGAGCCATTTACCGAGCAAAGCCTATCGCGAGCCCGGCAATTGGGCTCGTTTTGCGCAGCCCTGCTAACATTTCCTCACAAAACTGCGGAAAATTAAGGCGTGCCTGGCGCGTGCTAAAGTCACGATTGTTCTTGCGCGCGCGAGCTTCGCGAATAGAAAGAGGCTCCTTTTTTCTGGCCGAGGATCCGATGTCGCACGAATCCGTTGCACCTGCCGCTGACCCCGCGCGCGCGATCCACGCGTTGGAGCGCGCCGTCGTCTGCGCAGAGCGCGGCGAGGCGGACCGGCCGGTGGTCCTGCTCAACCCCGGTGATCTGGCCGCGTTGAGCCCGAACGACATTCGCCCGCACCTCGATCGCGTGATCATGGGCGAGTTCGCCGGTGACGGTCTGGATTCATTGCTCGTGACCGGCGCGCTCGACTCACTCTTGCCGGAGATCAAAGCCTTGGTCGGCTTCGGTGATGGCGAGTGGCGTCACAAGGACGTGTGGAAGCACACCAAGCAAGTCGTGACGCAGAGCGTGCAGCGCATCGAGGTGCGCTACTCGGCGTTGTTCCACGACATCGGCAAAGTGCGCACGCGCTCGATCTCACCGAGCGGCGAGGTGCACTTCTTCGGCCACGCCGAGGTCGGGGCGCGCATGTTCGACAAGCTCGAGCGCCGCGAACGGCTCTTCTCCACCGATCCCGCGCTGCGCGACGAAGTGCGGTTCTTGGTTTTGCACCATTTGCGCGCGAGCCAATACGACGGCAAATGGACGGACAGCGCGGTCCGCCGCTTCGCCAAAGAAATCGGCCCATACCTCGAGGATTTGCTGTGTTTGTCGCGCGCCGACATCACCACCAAGCGCCCCGAAAAGAAGCGCCGCGGCATCGCCCAAATCGACGAGCTGGGTGAACGCATCAGCGCGCTCGCCGCCGAAGACGCGATCCAGCCGCTCTTGCCGACCGGCGTCGGCAACGAAATCATGGCCGCCTTCAACCTGCCGCCCTCGCGCCTGATCGGCGAAATCAAGCGCGCCTTGGAAGCCGCCGTCGACGCGGGTGAAATCGAAGGTCGCTTGGAGTCATCCGCGTACGTCGAATTCGTCGGCCAAAACAAACAACGCTTCGGCTTGCCGTAGCTCGGAGGGCGCGCGGCGCGCCTTTCCGGAAGGGGGGCGCTCACGATCCAGCAGCGCAGCTCGAAGCGCGCAAGTGTTCCTCGCCCAGCGCGCTACCGAGGCCGGCTGTGCCCGACTCTGCAACGGCCGATCCATTCAAGGAACCTCGCGCACTCCGAGCTGCGTGGCTGGATCGCGATCGCCCCAAAACAAGCGCTGACACGCGCGATGTTCTGTCGGCCCAGGACTGTCAGTTGCCTTCGTACTCGCAGCGGGCGTCGCACGTTTCGTGAACGATCACGCGCGTGAGTTCGGGCAGCGTGGGCTTGATGCGTTGCCACAGCCAATGAGCCAGGATTTCACTGGTGGGATTTTCGAGGCCCGGCACGTCATTCAAGTAGTTGTGGTCGAGCGTGTCGTGCAGCGGTTGCCAGAGTTCGTCGAGCCGGCTGTAGTCGATCAGGAAGCCGGTTTCTGGATTGACGGAGCCTTCCACCGCGAGCTCGATTTTGAAGCTGTGACCGTGGAGGCGCGCGCATTTGTGCCCTTCGGGGACGCGCGGCAAACGGTGGGCGGCTTCGAAACGCAGTTCTTTGATCAGTCGGACTTTCACGAGCCGGACCTTAGCACGCAAAGGGATTTTGGTTAGTGAGCCGCGCGCGCGTTTACTGCGTTGGAGCGAGCTCGCCACAGATGCCGGCAAACGGACCCTCGGGCCTGCGCTCGCGATATTCCACGCCGCATTGCACGGGATCGTTGAAGCTTTCGGCCAGATCGATGGTCAGCGCCGCGTTCCATTCGCGCCCGCCATCGATGCGCGCGCGGATCACGCCACGGGGATCGATGAACCAGGTTTCCGGGTAGAGCTTGGTGCCGAACGTATCGCGCACGATCTTGAACTCAGGGTCGATCATGACCACGAATGGCGGCTCCGCGCCGCCCAAGACGGACTTCAGCGTCTCGCGCGCATCCTCCGCGCTTTCGTCGGTGGTCACGGTGAGCAGCGCGATGTCCGGGTGGAACGCGAGCGCCTTGGCCAGCGAGGCGATCGACGGCATTTCCTCCAAACAGGGGCGACAGGTCTTGGTCCAGAAATTCAGAATCACCGTCTTGCCGCGGTAGCTCGACAAGCGCGCAGTACCACCGCCGACCTTGGGCAGTTCGAAGTCCGGGGCGAGGCGATTGCGCGCTGCGTAGTCGGGGCGCATGGCACACAGCGGCGTGCAGGCGCGGCGCGTCTCGCCGTCGCGCGCCGTGGACACGAAGGAATACACGCCCAGCGCAGCCAGACCAATACAGGTAAATTGAGCAATTTTCGCGAACAGCACGGCGGCGGGAGCCTAGCACCAGCCAAGGCGGGCAAGCACGCTCCGGACTTGCTCCTGCCAGAAATTCGCGCAAAGACTCGCGCGCGTTTGCGGACTCGCGCCGTCCTCGGCTGCGGTCCCGCGTGTCGCCTCCCCGGAAACCATGGATCGCCTCGAAAAACGGCTGCTCGCCGAAGTTGCCCGCGCCAGCCACGACTTTCGGCTGATCGAACCCGGCGACCGCGTGATGGTCGCGGTCAGCGGGGGCAAGGACTCCCACGCGCTGCTCTACCTGCTGCGTCAAATCCAACGCCGCGCGCCGTTCGAATTCTCGCTATTCGCGCTGAACGTCGATCAAGGCCACCCCGGTTTCCCCGATCGTACTCTGCCGGAATATTTCGAGCGCGAAGGCTACGAATACAAGATCGTCACCGAAGATACGTACTCGGTGGTGAAAGAGAAGGTGCCCGAGGGCAAGACCTTCTGCTCGCTGTGCTCGCGGCTTCGGCGCGGCATCCTGTACACGCAAGCCAAAGAGCTCGGTGCCACGAAGATTGCGCTCGGGCATCACCGCGATGACGTGATCGAAACTTTGCTGCTCAATCTGCTCTACTCCGGGCAACTCAAGGCGATGCCCGCGCGCTTGCGCTCGGACGACGGCCGAAACGTCGTGATTCGCCCGATGGTGTACTTGAGCGAGCAGGAATTGAGCGAGTTTGCCGCCCTCAAAGCATTTCCGATCATTCCTTGTGACTTGTGCGGTTCGCAAGAGAACCTGCAGCGCAAGCAAATCAAGCATCTGCTCGACGATCTGAACGCCAAGAATCCGAAGGTGCGGGCAAACGTGTTCGCTGCCTTGGGCAACGTCCGCCCATCGCATTTGTTCGACGTCGCGCTGCGCAACGCGCTGGGCGTGGTCGAAGCCGACGAAACGCCGGAAATCGGCGCGCCGACGGCTACAGCGGCCGCCGAGCGCGCGCCCATGGTGCCGCTCGCTGCGCTGTTTCGGTCGCGCTAGCGCGTTCCTCTGCTAGACCTTGCGAGGGCAGGGTCGAATGCCGAATGCTTCCTTGTGCAGCGCGCCGCCTGAATTGGTAAAGCCGGAGGCGACGAGCTTTCATTTTTTTCCCGCCGCGGAGCCGCTGTCGCATTTCGTCGAATACCTGTACGTGAGCCACATCCCGGATCACTTCACGGCTCGAATCGACGCCACGCGTCTGCCGGAAGTGGCGGCTCAGCTGGTGTTCGCCATCGAGGAAGGGGACTTATTCCCGGGCGGAATTTCCCTGGGAAATGGGCTGCGCGCGTGCCTGTTCGTCCAGCCAGCGCATCTCCAGATCATCCCCATTCCGGATGGGATTCGCCAAGCCGTCGGTGCATCGCTACGCCCCGCCGGATTGCGCTTGCTGCTGCCGCGCGGCGCACAGGGTCTGGCCGAGACGCCGCTCTTGGGGCTCGACGAACTCTGGGGCGCCGAGGGTCGGGAGCTGCGTGAACGCCTGGTGATCGCCGGGACGGCCCGCGCCCGCCTCGCACTGCTCGAGCAATACCTGAACACCCGCGCGCTGCGCCTCGAGCGCCCGAGTCGAATCGTGCGGCGCGCGTTCGAGCTGATCGAAACTGCTCATGGTGAGATCTCGACGGAGCGGCTAGCGCGAGCGTGCGGTTGCACGAGCCGCACGCTGCGCAATGCGACCAGCGCGGAAGCGGGTTTGGCCCCGAAACATTTGGCGCGCATCATGCGAATTCGCTATGCGCTCAGCTTACTCAGCGGCAGCGTTTCGCTCAGCACGGCCGCAGTCACCAGCGCGTTTGCCGACCACTCACACATGAGCCGCGAGTTCCGCGAGCTCCTCGGTGAGCCGCCGTCGCGGTTGGGCGTGAAAATTCGTTCCGCGGACCTTCCCGCTTACAGCGCGGAGCGCAACTTGATCAGCACCGGGCTGCTCGTCGTGCCGAAGGCCGCGCACGCTCACGAACTTCCGATTTTTTCAAGACGAGTCTGATAGCGCGGTTGAGTCACCGTGCCACCTACAACAACGCTCGGCCTCACACCGAAAACACCGAGTTTTCGGCAGCTTCGCGCTCGCCAGCGCGCGTGCAGCTGCTAGATCGTTCAAGACGGGATCGGATGTCGGGCGCGCTCCAACTCATCGAGCCAAATTTGGCGAAGCCGGACGCGGCGATGTTCCGCTTTTTCCCCTGCACGGGACCGCTCTCGTATTTCGTCGAATACTACTACACCGCTGACCTGCTCGGCCATTTCACGACGGAGGTCGAAGCCGCGCGACTTCCGGAGTTCGAAGCCAAGTTGGTGTTCGCGATCGAAGAGGGGAATACTCTCCCAGGCGGTACTCCGCTCGGCGGCGGACTACGCGCGTGTCTCTTCGTACAACCGGCGCACCTACAAGTCATTCACATCCCGAGCAGCATTCGGCAAGCGGTGGGCGCATCCATGCGACCGAGCGGATTGCGCCTGCTCTTACCGCGCGGTGCGCATGCCCTGGCTGACGCTCCGCTGATCGGTCTCGATGAGCTCTGGGGTGCCGAAGCGCTCGAGTTGAGGGATCGCCTCGTGCACGAAGCCACTGCCAGTGCGCGGCTCAATCGGCTCCAACGGCACCTCCACTCGCGAGCTCAGCGCCTCGACCGTCCGAGTCGCTTCGCGCAACGCACGTTCGAACTGATTGACGCGGCCCACGGGGAAATTTCAACGGAACAGCTGGCGCGGGCGTGCGGCTGCACCAGCCGCACGTTGCGCAATTCGACGGTCGCGGAGGCCGGTCTCGCACCCAAGCAGTTGGCGCGCATTGCGCGCATCCGCTACGCGCTCGATCTGCTCACGAGCTCCGGCGTGCCGCTGACGACCGCAGCGGCCGCCAGCGCGTATGCGGACTACGCCCACATGAGCCGGGAATTCCGCGAGCTCATCGGCGAGCCACCCTCGCGCTTGGGACTGAAAATCCGTTCCCCTGCGCTCCCCTATTTCGTCGCGGAGCGCGACCTGCTGAGTACCGGACTGCTGGTCCTGCCCAAGTCCGCCCTTTAACGAGTTTCCGATTTTTTAAAGACCTGGAAGACCCTTTTGAGTTACTCGGGGGGAGGCGCTATCTCCGTTTCGAACGCGGGAGCGCTCAGAGCGGGCTCACGGTCTTGCCGTCGAACCACTCGAGCCGGATGCCGGCGCACGATGCGTCGAGTGGGTCGAAGGTCTGCGAAGCGAAGAACACTTCGTCTTTGAGTTTCCCCAAAGGCCCATGATCGAACGCCGCCCGTCGCCCGGCTAGTCTGCCAGCACCCCGAGCGCGCCGCTCTCACCGTCGAAATGGATCAATTGACCCACCTTCGACGGCGCTCAGCTGCCCTGCGCGGCCGCCGAAACGCTCAAAAAGCGTTCGATTAGTGCGACCGTCAGCGGCGGCATTTCTTGCATCGGATAGTGACCAGAGTCAGCGAGCGGGGTGACCACGAGCTCCGCGCACAGCGGCGAAAGACTCTGCTTTACCGCCGCGTGCCGCATCGGAGGCATGTCCTGTTCACCCGTAATCGCGAGCACGGGCACGCGGATCGGCGCGCGCGGATCGGGCAAGCCGTCGCGCGCGAACATCGCGACGTAGCTCGCGACCGCCGCCGGATCGGCGGACGCGCGCCATTGCGACGCTTTGTACTTCGTCCACGTCGCGGACAAGCGCGAGCCGAACCGCTGCCCCAGCGCGGCCACGCGCGCGGCATCGTCGGCGAGCGCGAGCGCGCGCGAAGCTTCAATCATCGCCTCGTCGGCTCCAAAGCCCGTCGGCGGTGGCGGTGTCAGCACGACGACGCGCGCGATCCGCTCGGCGTGATGCTGAGCGAGATGCAGTGCGATGAGCGCGCTCATCGAATGGCCGACGACCGCAAATCGCGCCCAACACAGCGCGTCCGTGAGCGACAGCACGTCGGAAGCGGCTTCCTCGATCGTGAACGCTCCCACGCGGCCTCGCGATCGGCCGTAGCCGCGCAAGTCCACGAAGGCGAACGTGAAACGCTGCGTGTCGAGAAAGGCCCGCGCGGCGTCCCACGTCGAGGTATCACACAGCCAGTCATTCATGATCACGACACGCGTCGGCCCCGAGCCGACGAGCTCGTGACCCAGGGAAATGGAGCTTTGCGCAGAGTCGACAGAGGTCATTGGCTCGCCTTTCTTTCAGGGCCGTTTCAACTTACCACGTGGGCCTGACGCGAGCGGGGCGGCTCCCGCGGCCCGCACCGAGGCACGCGCGCACCGCGAATTTCCGGGAACCAACCGGCGGCGTTGGGTGTCACAATCGGCAAGGCATGCGTTCGGCTCCGGCAGCTCAGATCACCTCGCTGTTGGGATCGGTCGCCCTACATGCCTGCGCGGTGCTCGTGCTGGTGTTGGCCGCACGTCGTCAGCCAGCCGTCGTCGCGACAGCGCCCGAACGTCCGGATGCGTGGCTCGGCGCGAGCGCGGTCGAGGTCGATGCCGTAGCCACCCCCGATGCAACGCCGAACATCGCCAACGCAGCGCGTGCGCAAGAGTCGGAGTCGGAGCCCGCGGCCGCCTCAGCGAATGAAGCTGCGGCGCCAAACGAGCCAAAATCGCCGAGCATCGCAGCTCACGAGCCCGCGCTCGTGGCTCACCCGGCCGAAGCGATGCCGATGCCCGCTCAGCCAGCAAAACCCAAACCGGTGCAGCGCCGACGCCCGCGTGCGAGCAAGCCCGCCAGCCCGAGCTCAGGGCTCGCGGCCGCGGCCCCAACCGCCGCCGCGGGAAATCACGACGCCAATACTCCCGCAGCGACCGGCAGCTTCGGCACGGAAGGGCTGCCTCCCGGAGTGCGCAGTCTGCCCAGCGCATTCGCGCGCGCGATTCCGCCCGCAACAGGCGCCGATCCAATTTGGCAGAGTTTGCCCACCGGCACGCAAAAGCCGTTCATTTTGGCGATCGAGATCGACGCCGAAGGACACATCGCCAGCGCCAAAATCCTGGGCGCCCACGACGGCGAAGAGATGCCGCCACAATTCGAACACCTGCGCCAACGCGTGGTCGCTTTACTCGGCGGAGGGCTGTTCGCGCTACAAAACAACTCCGCCGCGGGGCGCGATCTATTCCGCATCACCATCACGCTCTCCGATCGCGCAGTGAAAGAAGAAAGCGAACCTGCCGAGCTCGTAGAGCGCGGCTTCGACCCTCCCCGCGGAAATGCACCAGGCCGCGCCTACTTCACCCTCGCCTCCGGCCGCCACTTCGAAGCCAAAGTCGAAGTGCTCGGCGCGCCGCCGCGCCCGAAGCACCCGTGAGCACTCCGTCACCGGAGTTCACACCACCGCGCGCATTCGCGGCGGCGAGTGAGATTTAGAGAATGGGCGAGCGCCTTCCGGAACGCACCTCGAAGTCCGCGTCGGTCACATCGTCCAATCTCCAAAGCGCGCCCGGCCGCCGCCCTGGGAGGGCCCTGATCGCGGCTCAGAAGATGCTTTGCAAGCACAGTATCTTTCAGCGAAGCGAAGCGCTGATCGCGGATGAGAGGCTGACTTAGCACTGAAGGCCTAAGCAATTGCAGCTTGGCTTCGAGTAGTGCGCGAGGCCTTCAACGATATTGCTTGGCGCATGAAGGTGCTCTGTAAGCACAGTTTCTTTCAGCGATGCGAGCGCTGATCGCGGATGACAAGGTGCTCTGTAAGCACAGTTTCTTTCAGCGATGCGAAGCGCTGATCGCGGATGACAAGGTGCTCTGTAAGCACAGTTTCTTTCAGCGATGC
>Ga0164307_10000145_pt1 | contig 31713 bp, 29 predicted proteins | sample Whisoiple_243_MG_FD_110214 | JGI IMG/M metagenome (GOLD analysis project Ga0164307, IMG submission 110214) | Soil microbial communities amended with fresh organic matter from upstate New York, USA - Whitman soil sample_243_MG | ecosystem: Environmental > Terrestrial > Soil > Unclassified >...
ACATTGCTCGTACTCGACGTCGCATTGCGTGCGAGCGCAGCTCTTAGTGGGCCCGTTGGTGATTGCTTGGCCCGACCCGCTGCTACAACCGACCAATAGAATCGCCACAAACCAGCGGCAAAGCGTGGCGACAGAGACTTGGTCAAACGTTGAGGCGGGGGCGCGGTCGATGCCGCCAAAAGTCGCGCAGATTTTTTGGTTCATGGGCGTTCCGAAGAGAGCGCCAGTTGGATTTGACAGCGCTTCGTCAAAGTCGGTACCGCCATCTTTGAGTTGCTAGCGAAGTTCTAAATTCATCCACCCGGGTGCGCTAGACGACAAAAAGCCAACGAGAGTTGGCGTTTTGCTTTGGGGTGGAAGTGGCTCTCCTCACTCGGTGGTGGGTACGGTGTCGCTCCAAAAACGTTGCTCGAGATCGCGAGCGCTGCCGCCTTGCGCAGAGATTCCGTGGCCGCGACGAAGCGCAAACTGCGCCAAACCTGCGACCGCGCCTTCGCGCTCCTCGACGGCTTGCCCCGCTACTCGTCTCCTGGAACGGTATCGGCCAAGTCAGGCGATCTCGCGCGAGCGATGGGAGGGGTTTCCGAGGAACGGTCGAGGCTGTCGAGATTTGCGGAACGAGGCGCACCGTCCAGGATGAGCGGCGTCTTGAGATCTTGGAGTTGGGCAAGCGGGCGCAAGCGTCCGAGTACGTCCCATAGCTCGGTGGACGTCCCCGGGATCTCATCACCGTCACGGCGCCGGGCGCTTGCACGAAGCGTCAGCCGCTCAACGGTTTGGTCTATTGGCAGATGTCGATCTTTCGCGGCACGCAGCGCCCTCCGAAGCAGCGCAGGAGCGCACCGCAGCCGTTGTCCGTAGTGCAGGCATCGCCGATCTCGGAGGGCCGAAGGCAGGTGCTCTGCCCAAGGCAACCTTCTGCAGGACAAGCGCAGGTACCCTTGAGACATTCGGGAGAGCTATCACACGGCTCGCCCGCGCCGACCTGGACAGCGCAGACCGGCGGATTCCCCGGCTGACAGTACAAGCCGGCAGTGCAGGCGTTGGCGGACCCGTCGCAGACTTCACCGGGTCCGCCGATCGGTGTGCACACTTGCTTGGAATTGCAGTAACCCGCGGGACCGCAGCCAGGAATACTGGTCGGCCCGCTCGGCACCGCGCAGGAACCACCCGTGGGCATGACACTGACGGCAAGACAGCGATGCTCGAAGCAACGGTGGCCCGCGCCCCGCGTGCTCTCGCAGTCATGATCGTCGTCGCATTCCGTCGGCGGCTCGCCCTTGGGTACGATCCGGAGCGCGTGCATGCAGGGCAGCGTCCACGCATAGAGCAGCTTTTCGGTCGCGAATCCGCAGTCGTTTGCGACCGAGCGCGCGGACTGTAGGCAAGCCGCAGCCAGCCCTTCATCTATCGAATAGTCAGTGCCATCGGGGCCGCCACCGAACAACACCTGACTTGCGCGCTGGACGAACGGCGCCCCGGCAATATCGGTACAATCGCCGAGGGAGCGGAGCCCGTAGCCGGGACAGCAGTTACGGGAGCGCTCGCAGACAATCTGAGCCAGCTGCTCGACCAGTGACGTCAAGCGTTGCTCGACAGGGGGCGGCAACGGAATCGTGATCGCCGATCCCGAGCCGGCCTTTCCCTCTCCGTCCGCAGCGTCCGAACCCGGGGAGCCGCAGCCGAAAGCCAGGCCGCACGCCAGAGCCACCCCGAGCATCAAGTGTCTGTAGCCAAGACCAGCACCCACCAAACGACAGAGCATCCGCCGCTTTTAAGGCAACCTTACGCCGACTTTCAATCGTCTTTCGTATGGCTTGGAGCAACGCCTCGGGACTGTCGCTAGCCACCGTCGGCTAGCCAATCGCAGTTCTAAAGTTCTCCTGACCGGGTGCGCTGAGAGACTTCAGTCGACGACGTTGGCAAACTCAGAAGGCTCGCGCCGCACGCGATCGGCAACTTCTCGCAAGGCAAGCGGGCGCAGCCGTGCGAGGGCCGCATCGAGCTCCGTCACACGTGACGGAGCTTGCGTGGGCTCGTTCCGCAGCGCCTCGAAGTCGACGATGACGGCGCGTAGCTCCGGTAGTTGAAAGTAGTCACACGCGGCCTTAGAACGACTCCGCCAGATGCGGGCCGGTGGTCATGCGCACCCACGATGTCATCGTGATCGTCTTGCTGACCAAGGGACGATTGAGACTGGTCGAATTGGGGACCAACACCCAATTCTGACTCGTCACTCCGTCCAATCGCAGAGCGCCGTTGCTGGTGCCTTTTCTGTCGGCGGTGAACACGACCGCCGTGGCGATCGGCGGCGCATCGACTTGACCGCCAGTGACCAGATTGCCGGTGTTGCTCCCAGTGCTGTCCAAGATCGTGCTTGCAGTGGAGTGAGGGTTGCGTCGCGGCCTCATCCCCGTTGCGGCTGGGCGATGTCGGATAGACGCGACGCCGTAGAGCCTTCGGTCGTCGACGAGCGTGGCCCGGGCGATCCCAGCTCGGTCCCACGGTTGATCACCTCGATGTAGCCCGAGTACGCAAAGAGGCGATTCTTCTTCCCGCCCGTGAGTTCGGCGACCATGCCCTTGGCTCGGAAGGCGGCGAGCGTCGACAGCGCGGTGGGTAGTGTGACGCCACTTGCTTCAGCGACTTGCTTTGCGGTCGTCACCGGACGTCGCGCCAGTGCGTCGAGAACGCGCAGGGCGGAGCTGGCCGACGTCTTCAGCTCGCCGCGGATGCGTGCTCTGTCTGCCTCGACGAGCGCGAGCAATTGCGATGCTGTCTCCACGGCTTGTCGTGAGACCTCGAGCACGCCTTGCATGAAGAATCTGAGCCACTGTTCCCAGTCTCCGTCGAATCGGACGCGTTGCAAGCTCTCGTAGTAAGTGCTGCGGTGTTGCTTGAAGTAGAGGCTCAGGTAGAGCAGGGGCTCCATGATCACTTGCTCGGCTTGCAGGATCAGCGTCACGAGCAAGCGGCCAAGGCGTCCATTCCCGTCGAAGAATGGATGAATCGTTTCGAACTGCGCGTGCACTAGCGCCGCCTTGACCAAGGTCGGGGAGTTGGACTCGCGGATGTAGCGCGTGAGCGATTCGACGAGGTCAGGGACGCGGGAAGCTGGCGGCGGGACGTACTCAGCGTCGAACGGAGAGACGCCCCCCACCCAGTTCTGTTCGTCGCGCAGCTTGCCGGGCGTGAGGTGTGCGCCGCGCCCGCTCTTGGTTAGGGTCCAATGCACGCTGCGGATGAGTTCGGGATCGATCTGCCTGCCGGTGGACAGTGCAGCCATGCCCATCTCCATCGCTGCGATGTAATCGGAGACCTCCTCGACCTCGTCGAGTGGGACGCCCGGCATCGCCCCACTCTCGAAGCGAAGGAGATCCGACAGCGATGACTGCGTTCCCTCGATCTGCGCAGAGAGGACCGCCTCCTTGCGAACATAGAAGTAGGTGAACAGCTTCGCGTCCGGAAGGGTCGAGCGTATGCCCTCGAGTCTGCCAATTGCTTGGTTGGCCCGGGCGACGAGATTCTCGTCCGGGGGCGTAAGGGCCAGTGGCGGTTCTGGCGGCAGATCGCGCGGAAGGAAGACCCGGATCGGGGTTCCATCATACGAAGCGTTGGCCAACTGGCCGCTTCGTTCGCTCTTGAGCTCGCGCATACTTGCCGAGTTTAACTACCGGCGCCTCAAAGTTAAATCTTCATCCGGAATTTAATTATCATCGCAACAGCACCGAACCGAACGACCCACCCAATCCCAGGCCCAGCTGCCATTAAAGCCAATAATTATAGCCATCTCCGGAGCGAACCCGCCAGTTGGCGCTTTCAGACGCAGCCCGGGCACAGAACAACCCCAACCTGCCAAGGCTGTTCCAAATTCTTCTCCCGGGTGCGCAAAAGAGAAGAAAGGCCAACCAACGTTGGCCTTTTGCTTTGGGGTCGAGCGCTACGTCTCCGTCGCGCCGCGCGGATGATTTCGTTCGCGACCATGCGCTGACCTATTTCCGCCGCAACCCTCGCGCGCCGCCGACCGATGAAGCGCCATGCCCGATCCAGTTGGCACCAGATCAGCGATACCAGAGCCCCCTCCGAGCGAACCGCCCGACCCGGGACAAAGCGCTCCCTGCCCTCCGAGCGTCAAACCTCCTCCTCCCTCATCCGTCGCTCAACCGTCGGGCACGCGCACGCTCGTCGAGCGATGCGGCGTGGGGCCAGGCGGCCCGATTGGTTTCACGAGTAGGCCCGCTAGCTGGTACGCCGAAAAGGCCGTTGCAGAGCTTGATTGTCTTACCCTACCGCCGGCTCAGGCGTTGCGTGCCGCCGAGTGGGGTTACATGCCAAATGGTGGGCTCGCACAAAAGATGCTCGACCACTTCTTGTCTGGATCATCCGCGCCGGTTCGCGTCGACCTGAACGCCGAACTTCAGCGCAATCCGCAGTTGCGCGAGTACGTCGCTAGCCGTATCGAGTCGGAAGTCGCCGAGCGCGTCGCGAATGGCGATTCTCCGGTCGACATTGGCGGCGCAATCTGGGTACCGCAAAGCGCCTATGGGCCGAGCGATGCCGGCAAGGACCAGCAACTGGCGCTTGGCGGCACGTACTTCGAGTTTCAGGTGGTCGGAAGCTCTCGGGACGGCGGACTCGAGATCCAGTTGAACGTGTCGGATCACTATTTTTGGAGTCCCTCGGATAAGTCTCGCTCCACCCAGTGCCTGCATGCTGCGGGAGCCAGTCTCGTCGCTGGGGGGCACGCGCACGAGTTTCTTCAGGTCGGGGAGGGCCGACTAACGATTGCGGATCCGAGTCGCACGCAACCGATGGAGCCCAGCGACGGACCTCCCGGTGACTCACGCTAGCTCGAGTGGGTGGAGACCCTGGCTCGCGAGCTTCGTCTTGTTTGCCGTGGGTTGCCCTTCGAACCGCACAATAGCCCGAATCAACCAATGGACGATTAGGGGAATACGCACAAGTGTCCCGCGCGTTCGTCGCGCGTCGTGGTGGGCGACATGAGGACTCTTTGGTTTAGTTCGCCGCCGAAAGCGCGCTGGGCCCTATGCGTCGTACTGCTCGCCGTCGCGAGCTTGTTGTACCTATTCCCCGGTGGCCGCTTCGGTCTTGCGTTCACGATCGCAACCGGCGTCGGTCGCGCTCCGCTTCAGCAACGCATCGACGAGCTCGAAGCTCAGGCCGTTCGTCATCGAACCTTCTCGGACGCCGACCGTGCGTTTCTCGTCGATTTTTACCAGACGCTCGCGACTGGCGGAAAGCTCGTCGTCGTTGCGCGTCAGACGGGGCGCATGATGGACCACTACCTCGCTCGTTCCGGAGCGGACTACCGACTCGACCCCGAAATCTTCACCGGCAACTCGAAGGTTCGGCTACAAGCAATGCAGCTCCAAAAGCGCGCGCGCGCGGGTCACTGCGTCAACGGTCAGCAGTTCTCGTCTGGCACCTTCTACATGCCCGACAGCAGCAACGTCGACTCGGTGTTCGGCTTGTACTTTGGTCGCTTGCAAGTCACGGAGCAGTTGGCACCCACCGGGCAGTGCACGCTTCACTTTCGCGCGGAAGTACCGTGGCTGTGGCCATCGTATTCGTCGATTCAGGAGAAGTACGGCGACGCACACGCGGAGAGCTTTCCGCTGCCGAGCTTGACCTCCCTAATCTTCGGCCAAAAGTACGCGCTTTTCGTGGACAACGGCCTAGGCCACCAGCTCGAAGAACTAGGACTCGCCAAGAGCTTCCTCGCTTTCGCAGAGTGGTCTGAAAGCTAAAGCGTGAGCGATGGACGTCGGGGAAAGCCGGTCCTCGCCCTGGAAGACGACGGTCTCAAAATTCTACTGCCGCACGGCGGCCGACGCGAACTCGAACTGCTGAACCCCAAGCAGCTCGCAGCCGACATCGTTCAGCTCCACTACGTGCTGAAGCGTCGCTAGCAGTCTCGGCCAAGCGCAGTCGTTCTGCGAAGTTCCCAATTCCTCCTACGCAGCCTGGTCGCCATGCTCCATGGCGAAGAGTCGTCTAGCTCTCAAATCCGACCCTCAACCTGGAGGCCGAGTAGCATCCACTCGCGCTCTGCGTGCCCCAAGCGCGCGTGCACGCCGATCGCGAAATGCGGAAGTACCACATTGGCGCCCAGTTGCCCCTGCACCCCCAAGCGCGGCTCGGGCCCGCGCTCGTATGCGTTGCTTTGCACCCCGACGATGCCCAGCCCGCCGATCTGAGCGAACGGATCGAACCAAGTGTCGACCAAGGGGTGCCACGAGGCGTTCAGCTCGAACGCCTGCATCGTGAAAGGAGGATATCCCTCGTTGTTGGACGCAGTCAGGTTGAAGTAGGCCAGACCGACTCCGAGCCACGGCAGCACCTGAGCTCGAGCGTAGACCTCCTGGATACCGCCGAGTTCGGTGCCCCACCCCGGATCGCCCATTGCCAAAGCAGCGCCGACCGCGACCCGATAAGCGTACGAATTTTCGGCGGGGTCAGCGCGCTGCTCGAGCCGCGTGTCCCCGTCCGGCGCGGCGGACTCCGCGAATCCGGGTGCCTCGGCGGCCGGGGCGAGCGGCGTCGCCTCGGCGGCGAGCGGTGACGCGGGCGGAAACGCCCACGCCGTTTGTGAAACGGTGACAACGGTGATGCTGAGAAGCCACACGTGAACGCGGTCAGGTGGAAGATTTTCGAGCAGCCGAATGCAAAGCGAAGCCATCACGGCCTCTCAGAGCAATATTCGTGCAAAGCCAACCGCTGAGCGGAAAACTTGCTCCTGCCCGGCCGGTTCAAGCCCAAAGGCGGAGGGACCGCGGAAAGACCCGCAGGCGTGCCAGCGCTCCGTTCTTGCGGCGTCGCCACAACACGCCGTCACGCCGCACCAGCTCTGAGCAGTGCAGATATTGCGTCGCAGCAAGCGACGCCGATGCGAGGCCCGTAGTTGCACTGAGCCAGAGCGCTTGGCCGGCGATGCCGCAAACCATTCCGACAAGCACCGCGAGGGCTACATCGCACGACAGGCGGCGCAGAAGCGCGGAGTATATGGCGCGGTCTCCGAGGTTTGCGCGGACAATCGTTCGGCGCGAGCACGAACAGCAGTAGCTCCTCGCGGCGGCCCTGCTCCCAACAGGTGGCAACTTCGTTCCCGGCGGTCGTTCGATAGTGCACGGGCACGTAGTCGACGCGGTTCAGCCGACGCCACATTGCAGTTCCCCAAGCGATCGCCTGGCCTTGTTGGGCTCGCGGCGCGTGATGGACCCGGGCTGACGGCGTTCACGCTCGTGCTCGCAAAGCCCTCGAGTGTGAGCGTGGTGAGCGAGCTATTCGCAGCGTCGAAAGATACTGCGCGAACAGAGTATGTTTTGGTGGCCACGACGCGACTCCAACCAGCGATTGAGAGAGGCTCGAGCGCGAGATGGTCGCGCTCGCTGCGGTGCCGCTGAGCCTGAGCTCGAAGCCAGCAAGGAATTCTACTCGGGCGTCTCAAGTTGGCTCATCGAGTGCGTCACGCAATGCGTGGCTGAGCGATTCGACGCTGGCGGCGCCGTCGAACCGCTTGCCGTTGATGAAGAAGCTCGGCGTGCCGTTCACTCCGCTACGGATGCCACCGTTGAAGTCGTTCTTGATTCCCTCCAGGTATTGATGGCTACCGACTTCCGACTCGAGCCTTTGCGCGTCGAGCTGCAGCGCGGCCGCAATCGAAGCGAAGGCGTGCGGACCGAGGGACTCGGGGCCGTGCCGCCTCGAGTACGCGAAGATCGCGTCGTGCGCTTCCCAGAATTTACCCTGCATCGAAGCACCTTCTGCGAACTCGGCCGCCGGCTCGGCTGCTGGGTGCATTTCGGCGAGGGGGAAGTTGCGGAACACGAAGCGCAGCTTGTTGCCGAACGTCTTTTGGACGGCGTGCACCACCGGATCGGCGGCAGCGCAATGCGGGCACTGATAGTCACCGTACTCAACCAGCGTGAGCGGTGCGTCCGCGGGACCCGTTGAGTGATCGTGCTCGGAAACAGGGGGACGAAGGGACATGATTCAAACGCCTTGGTTGGTCAGTGCGTCGAGCGCATCGAAGATGCCGTCGGCGCCGGGATTGACGCCGATTGGAGACAAGTAGCTCCAGCGCACCACCCCTTCTCCGTCTATCAAGAACAACGCGCGCTCGCTCACACCATCAGCCTCGCGGTACGCACCATAGCTTTTGGCCACGGCGCCCTTGGGCTCGAAGTCCGCGAGAAGCGGAAAGTGCAAATTGCGATCCTTCGTGAACGCCGCGTGACACCACGCGCCGTCGACCGAAATACCGAGCAGCTGTACCTTCTGTTTGCGGAATTCCCCCAGCATTTCGTTGTACAAAGCCATTTGGTCACCGCACACCGGGCTCCAATCCGCCGGATAAAAAGCGAGCACCACGAGCTTTCCGCGAAAATCGCTCAACGACACGCGTTGATCGGGCGTACTAGGCAGCGAGAACTCGGGAGCTCGAGCGCCAGATTCGAGGATCGACATGGTTCCACGCTAGCATCTAATACCGAGCTCCCAGGCCGCCAGTCACCTTTCATACCGGCAGTCGCGATCGACGGGCTTGTGCGGTCGCCGGCACCGAATCTCGAAACGGATGAAGCCCTGCAATGCGGACTCCCGCCACGCTCCGCGCCAACCCTCGACCCTCCGACAGCTCGAAACGTGCTCACTCGGCTGTCCGCGCTAATCTCAGCGCCGGAAGGACGAGCGGGGCGTTTAGAAAAACTTCACGCTGACGTTGTTCGCTACTTCGGGGGACGGCGCGCGACCTCTACGAAGGCCTTGAGCGCAGGGGAAACCTGCGAGCGATTCGGGTAGTAGAGGTACAGGCCCGGGACCTGGGGCGCGTATCGCTCGAGGACGACGCGAAGGCGCCCGGAAGCCAGGTCGTCCTTCACGCGATCTTCCAGCGAGTAGAGCAACCCGGCGCCAGCGACGGCCAATCCGTGCATCAACCCTGCGTCATTGGTCGTAATCGGTCCATCGACGGGGACCCGGTACGTCTTCTTCCCCCGCTCGAGCTCCCACGCCCACGGCTCGCCCGTTGGGCCTCTGCGGATGCAGATGCAATCGTGATGGAGGAGATCCTGCGGCTTCTGGGGCTCGCCCTTCTTCTCGAAGTACGAGGGGGCACCGGTGACTACGACTCGCGTCGGCTTGGTGAGCCGGACATGCACCATGTCGCGGTCGATCGACTCGATGAGCCGGATGCCGGCGTCGAACTCGCCCGCCACGGTGTTTACCAGGCGATCGTCGACATGTGCTTCGACCTTTACCTTGGGATACTTGGCAAAGAACCGAGGGAGCAGGTCCGTGAGCACGAGTGCCACGGATACGCTAGGCACCGTGAGCCGGACTCGTCCGGTGATCTCGCCGCGCCGCGCCTTCACGGTCCTGAGAGACTCGAGCGCCTGGTCGACGGCGGGCGCCGCGTTCTCGAGGAGACGATGGCCCGCGTCGGTCAACGCGACGTTGCGTGAGGTGCGCGTCAGCAAGGTCACCTCGAGACGCTCCTCGAGCTGGCGAACCGACTGGCTGAGCGCAGAGGTCGAAACGCCTAGGTCCCTCGCCGCCGCCGCATAGCTGAGACGCCGAGCGACGGCGATGAAGGCGTTGAGCGAGTTGAGCGGGGTGAACGCCATTGTGAAGTTTTTCTACATCTCACGAAGACGCGATGCTGTCTCCGCACCCGCATCGTGGCTGAGACTCAACACGCCCGGGCGGCGAAATCGACGCCCGGGTCATCGCTCGCGGCTCGTCGCCAGACCGGCCCTTTCAACGCGGGGATTCTGAGAACGTGGGCGAATCAGCGATCGAGTCGCCCGCGATCCAGTGGAGGAGCGGGGTGGTCATGAACGTGGTCACCAGCGCCATCAGCACCAGCATCGCGAACAGCGTGGGCGAAAGCACGCGCAGGTCCAGACCGAGGTTGAGCACGATCAGCTCCATCAACCCGCGCGTGTTCATCAACGCGCCCAAGGCCGTGGAATCTCGCCAGTTGAGCCCGCTCAGGCGCGCCGCGAGCGCGCTTCCCCCGAGCTTGCCCGCGCACGCCACCACGATGATGAGCCCGCACGCCAGCCACTCGTAGGAGGTCGAGAGCAAGCCGATCTGCGTGCGCATGCCGGTGAAGGCGAAGAACGCGGGCAAGAGCAAGATCACCACCAAGTCCTCGAGCTTGTGCACGAGATCCTTGGCCAGCAGCGAGTCGTGAGGAATGAGCGCGCCCAACAGGAAGGCCCCGAATAGCGCGTGAATCCCAATCCACTCCGTGAACAGAGCCGACACCAAAAGCCCGACGAAGGCCAAAGTGGCTCCCCCCGACGTCTTGCGGCGCAGCTCCTGTGAGCGGACCAGGCGTTCGATCCAAGGCCTCACCACGACCAGCATCAACGCGACGTAGCCCAAAGCGAGCCCGATCGTGGTCAGGGCGCCCCCGACCCGGGCTTGCGCGAAGCTGACGACGAAAGCCAGCAAGCACCACGCGGTGATGTCGTCGACCGCGGCGCAGCTCAGGGCGATCACCCCCAAGCGACTTTTGTGAATGCCGCGATCGGTCAAGATGCGCGCCAGCACCGGGAACGCGGTGACTGACATCGATACACCCGAAAACAGCGCGAACACCGTGAAGGGCACGTCCTTGCTCGAGAACCGGGGATACAAGTAGAGCGCAAGGACGCTGCCGAGTAGAAACGGAGTCAGGATGCTGGCGTGCGAGATCGCGACCGTCGTGTGCGTCTTTTTGCGCAGTAGACCGGTGTCGAGCTGTAGCCCGACGAGGAACATGAACAAGATGACGCCGAGCTGCGCGATGACGCCGAGGAACGGCGCGGTCGTCTTGGGCAACAAGAAACTCGCGACGTCGGGCGCAACGCGACCCAGCAACGACGGCCCCAGCATGACCCCAGCGATCACCTCGCCGATCACCGGCGGCTGCTGGAAGTAGCGAGCGACAGCGCCCAGTAGTCGCGCCGCCGCGATGACCACCACCATCGCCAGCAGCACGTGCAAGAGCGTGTCGACGTGCGCGGCCTTGCCACCACTGCCAAAGGCCGGACCGGAAGGCGCCTGGGCGCTCAAACCAGAACCAAGCCAGCGGATCCCGGCGAACGCCAGCACGCTCACGACAATCATGGCGCCGTAGAAGAACAGCGTCCGCAACCTGCCCGCGCTCAGCTCATCCTGAGGATTCGAGTTCATGCCGCTGATGCTTGACTCAGACGCGCCCAGCCGTAAAGCTTCCCGTTCGCAACCGAGCATTGTAATTGATTGCAACTGCAATCAGTCTGCAGGAACCGATGGCAGGCCATATTTACTACGGGTTCGCGGTCTCGCTGGACGGCTACATCGCCAATTCGAAGGGCGACATTGGATTGCCCGTGCCAGAGGAAGCGCTGCATCGCCACTTCAACGAGATGCAGGAGCGTACGGCGCTCAACCTCTACGGGCGGAACATGTACGAGGTCATGAGGTACTGGGACGCACCGCCAGCGGAGAGCTCCGAGTTCGAGCTGGAGTACGCGCGCGCGTGGCAAAAGACACCCAAGGTCGTGTTCTCCTCGACGCTCGACGGCGTTGGCCCCAATGCCCGACTCGTGAAGGAAAAGGCGGACGTGGAGCGCACCGTCCGCCAACTGAAGGCGGACACGAACGGTCAGATCGAAGTGAACGGGGCCGGCCTCGCCGCGAGTCTGATTCGCTTCGGCTTGGTGGACGAGTTTCGGCTGTACGTGATGCCGGTCGTACTCGGCGGTGGGAAGCCGTACTTCGAGGCTGGCCTGCAATTGGAGCTGGAGCCGCTCGGGGTGGAGAGCCTGCCGCAGCAGTGCACGCTCTTGCGCTTTCGACCGAAGAACGGTTGACCGAGAGCGTATCCGTGGACGGACTCTCACGCTTGCGAACGAGCTACGAGCGGGCCAACGAACACGTGAGTGACGTTCGACACTCGTCGGGAACTTCACGAGCTACGAGGTGCGATGCTGGGGCGCGACCGCCCAAACTCAAGCCTCGAGCGAGTGGTCGAGCCGCTCGATGATCGCAGCGATGTTCGTGCTTTCGGCGTGGCGGATCACTTGCAGCGCGGGACGCAAGATTCCGGAGGGTCGCGCAATCAAGCGAGCGAGCAGCGTGGAAGAGCGATCCATCGTGGCGATCAGGAACTCGTCTTGGCTCGTGTTGAAGCGCGCCAACAGCAAGGCGTTGTTCCAAGCCTGCGCGCGAGCCGTGCGAATGCTGAAATCGAGCGCGGTCTCGTCCGAACGCCCGCCGAGCTCGTCCAATAGCCACATGTACGGGGAGACGTCGTCGAGCGCGCGCTGCACTTGGCCCATGACCGACGCCAAGATATCGTTGACACGATCGTAGTCGCGCGACAGCCCGGCAAGGGGCGAACCTGGCGCGGCGGTCGCCGCAGCGATGGCGAGATCGAAATTGATGTGCGCGTTCACGCCCAAGAGCAGGTGTTGCAGCACGATGGCGTCGCTATTCGTCGCAAGGTCGAAGGCCACGCGCCAACAGCGAGGCGGCTCGGCGCCGCTCTGCCACGCTTCGAGCGCAGCGAAGAAGCGATTGCCGAACGCGGTGTCGAAGCGATCCATGCGCGGGCCGTCGTCGAAGATCCCTTTAGTGATGCCGCGTTTGACCTCCAAAGTTACCTGACGGTAAAGCGCGGCGAAATAACCGAGGCGGCTGTTTTGCGCCTTCCAAAGGGCCACCAGCTGCTCGAGGTGAACTAGGACTTCATCGATGTTGGCGGCGACGAACGGCACGAGTGACCTCCCTGAACGAGTGCGAACCTTCGTCGACTAGCACGCGGAGTGCGGACCTCGAAAGGCCACCGAATAGATCACTATGCGAACGACTACGGCGCCTTGAGCGTGCCGCGGGTGCTGCTCACGATTGGCAGCCCGGACCCGTAGCGCGTGTACTCGGCTTGGAAAGGCAGCGCGCCGCCTTGCACCACGAAACGGCCCCCAGTCGGCAACATGAGCTGGAACCAGGCTCGATCCACGTGTTGCGTGTCACGCAAGCCCTGTACCGCGTCGCCCCCCGCACTCGGAGTGAGCACGATCTGCCGAGCGTCGGCCGAGAACTTCACGTCCCAAGCCGAACCCAACTTCGGTGTGTAGTCGGCCTCCGGCAGTTCGTTGCTCATCGGGGGCTCAGTCGTCCGTTGCCACTCGCGATCCGGCCAGTAGACGAGCTCCGCGCCCGCCAAACAATCCAAGCCAGCACATCCGGGTGACACCTGGCTGGCGTCTCCAGCTGTTCCGCTATCACCTGCCGCGGCGCTCGCGCCTGCCTCGCTCGGCGCGCCGGCCCTGCCGCTCCCGCCAGCGCCGGAGCCGCCAGTCGAGCCGCCCGTTGTGCCAGCGGTGCTGGTGTCTGCACCGCTCGAGCCACCGAAGTCGACGTTCGCGCTGCCCGACGCACCGGCGACGTTTGGCGAGCCGCTCGCGTCGTAAGACGCAGAGCCGCCACACGCCGCCACCAAGACCACCACCGGAACGAGACGGAGCAACCGCACTCGGCAGAGCTTAGCGCAACGAATCGCAACCGGCGAGAGCCGTTTGGTTTTGGCAAACGGTGAAAGCGGATCAGAGACTCGAGATCTCGGCGACCAGCGGCGTCGACCCCACGACGGCCTTGGTCGCTTGATAGCGTTCTGCGAGTGACTCCCACAGCGCGAACCCGTACACGTTGTGACGCACGGCCTGCACCCAGCCGGACACGAAAGCGTCCGTCTCGGGTCCAAAGCTCGGCAAGCGAGCTGCCAGGGCGTCGAACGCGAGCACGTCGGCGTTGTGAGCTTCGACCACGGCAGCGAACGCCGCGGTGAGCGAGAGCTTTCGCCGCTCCGCCGTCATCGGCACCAGATTCAACCAGCGATCCTGCAGGTCTTTGGCCAGCCCACACAGCTCGTTGCCCAAGCCCACGAGCCGCGACGCGAGACGCTTCAGTTCCCGAATCTCGGAGTGGCCATGGAAGGCGTCGTCGAACTCGATACCTTCACACAACTCGATCAAATGAAAGGTCGGGAACATTCCGATGCTGATCGTTCTACAGCTGAAGAGCTCGTCGATGTCGACACTCAGTCGCTGCTGTCGATAAGCGCGCGCCCAATCGGTTTCGCGCTTGGCGTTTTCGAGCCATTGCCGCATCGAGCTGGAGAGCCGAGCGAGCCAGGCCGGACTGCGCTGGCCGCGCAGGCGCGTACCCAAGTCGGTCCACGCGGCGAGATAGCGTGATTGAGCGCTGCCTGAGAGCCGTTCGCCGTGGAGTGCCTGGACCACGTGATCGACGTTCCAACCGAGCTCATCCTCCACCTGAAGGTCGTCCCAAAACAGCCAGAGCGAGATGTACTGGGTCACCAGCAGCGCAGCTTCGAAGCCCGCGTGCGGCAGTGAGTAGCCACCGTAGCCGCCCACGTCGAAACGGCGCAGTCGCTCCATTTCCGCCGGCTGCGCGCCCATCTGGTGATCGCGGAGCCAACTCAGCGTGCGTCGTTCCAGGGCGGCAGCGTATGGATTTTGCACCGGCGTCGCGCGCCAGCGCGCCGGAAAACGTAGCCGAAAACTGGCGGGGGGCTCGAGTCCGAGTGTCTGGAATTCGACGGTTGGGATGATGCGCAGCTCTTCCGGCAAGGCAGCCTCCTTCGGCAACCATCCTGCAGAACCGCTGCGATTTGGCACATGGTACGGTCGTACTATTCGCGCCGATGTTACTCGCTCGTGGAGTCGCGCGCCAAAAACGAATACCAAGCGCCGCGGCCTCTGCGGCTACGCTCGCGAGCAACCCGTTCGGGTGAGGCGACCATCGCGAACACCAACTCGCTGCGTTTGGAGACGTCGGCTTTGCGAAAAACGCTGACCAAGTGATTGCGCACGGTGTGAGGCGAAATCCGTAGCAGCGTCGCGATTTCGGGGTTCGTGAAACCGCGCATCACCAGCCGCGCCACCGCTCTTTCTCGCGAAGACAACGACCAATCGTCTGCCCACCACTCGGCTTCGAAGCTCATCGAGTTGGTGTGTTGCTTCGCGAACAACCCCTGTCCGAGCTTGACGCAGGGCGCGAGCAACCGAAGCCGGCGTGTCTCGCGCTCACCGAAGCGTGAACCGCCTGCGCGCCCCAAATGAAACCCGAACACGCCCCAGGGTGTTCGGGTGACATTGGTCACGAAGGAAGTGATGCCGTGAGGCGCAAGCAGCTCGCGATACACCGTCAACCGCTGTCGTCTCGCAGCGCTTAGTACGTCTAGATCGACGGCCGGGACGACAGCCGAGAAGCACGCCAGCTCCTGCGTCGAGAGCTCGCTCATGTAGCTCGGAAATCGACGACGCAGTTCGTGTTCGTCGTAGCCCACGCTCATGACGTCACGCACCAGGCCGCTGCTATTGGACCAGACCGAACACGCGGTTTCGAAGCCGATGCTCCCTTTCAGCTGCGCGAGCCAACCCGTTTCGAACTCGCGCAGCTCACGCGCAGCGAGCGCAAGCTCCGCGATGGCACCTAAATCACTCGTGAGTAGATTCATGGGACCGGCTGCAGGGTAACGCCTCGCGGGTTCGTCAATCGCTAGTCACTTCTTCGCTAGGCTGGCGGACGGCTCGGCGCGAGACGGCTCGAGGAACCCGTGGCCGCGAAGCGAATTGTCGTCCGTGTGTGCTCCGATACAACCGACTCCGTCTCGAAAAATTGCCAATCGATTCACTCTCGCGTTGAGCGGATTCCACCTCGGTCACTCTTCTATGGTGTCAGTCCACTCGCCTCCGAACGACTGAAAAAGCCGAGTCTCCACACTCACGAGGTCCCTGGACAGCCGCCGAGATCCGCGTCAAGGCTGCAGAGAGAACGCGGTCCGTGGAGGAATATCGATGAGGTCATTTTCACTTAAGTCACTCGGGTATCTTACTGTCGCCATGGCGGCGATTCAGATCGGCTGCGCCGGTGAGAGCGACCAAGACGTACCCGGCAGCGCAGGCCATCACTCGGATAGTACCGGCGGCAAGACCTCCTCAGCTGGAAGCACCAGCACCGGCGGCAGCGTCACAGCCGCGGCCGGCGCGCTGAACATCGCGGGTCAGGGTGCGGGTGGTTCGGGCGCTGTCGGCTCGGGCACTGCTGGTTCGGGCACTGCTGGTTCGGTGGCCACGGGCGGAAGCCCCGGCACCGCAGGCAGCTCGAGCGGCGGCGGCAGCAGCGCAGGCGCCGCTGGTGCGCCCAATCCCGGAACGATCCCCTGGGGCAAGGCGGAGGATCCGAGCGCAGGTTGCCCCGTCACCGGGACGCTACCCGAATACGCCGCGCTCATGGCCGACGGCAAGTTGCCTGACCCATTCAAAAAGCTGGATGGCACTCGCATCAAGGACAAGAGTGAATGGGCCTGCCGCCGCGCGGAGATCGTCAAACAACTCGCCAAGTACATCTATGGCGAGAAGCCGATTCCCGCGAAAGGCTCTGTTACGGGTACGGTGAGCACCACCAGCATTTCCGTGAAGGTGACCGAAGGGAGCAAGACCGCTTCGTTCAGCGTCACGGTCGACATGAACGGCGCCACCGCGCCTGCTCCTGCCATCATCACCTACGGCGCGGGAGCGCCGATCCCCAAGGGCGTTGCGAAGATCTCACTCACCGCAATCGAATCAACGGGCGGGAGCGGCGCCAAGATGGGGCCGTTCTTCACGTTCTACGGCAGCAACCATCCCGCCGGCTACATGGTGGCTCAGGCTTGGCAGGTCAGCCGCATCATCGACCTTCTGGAACAGACGCCGGGAACGATCGATGCCTCTCACATTGGCGTCACTGGCTGCTCTCGCAACGGCAAAGGCGCCTTTGCTGGCGGCGTCTTCGACAATCGCGTCGCGCTGACGATTCCCTGTGAGTCGGGCATTGGCGGCACCGTCGGCCTTCGCCTGAAGGAGCAGTTGGACCCGGGTGCCAACGACACGGCGGAGTGGCCGTATCACGCGATCAGCTACGTGCGCTGGTTGTCGGAAGTGGCGCTTGGCCCGTTCGCGACGGCAAACACCGCGGCTGGCGACAACACCGACAAATTGCCTGTCGACATGCACGAAGCGATGGCGCTCATCGCACCGCGCGCTCTGTACATCGTAGACAACCCCAGCATCAGCAATTTGGACCCCAAGTCGGCCTACGTCACGGCCATGGCTGGCAAGGCGATCTACAAAGCGCTCGGCGTGCCCGACAACTTCGCCTATCAGGGCGCTGGCGGCAGCCATTGCCAGTGGCGCACGCAGTACCAAGCCTCTCTCGACGCGATGATTGACAAGTTCCTCAAAGGCAAAGCCGACACCAAGACCGGCAACTTTGCCACCGACCTGAGCAGCAAGCCTGCCGAGACGATGTACTACAGCTGGGACACGACTGAGTTGCCCGGCACGCTGTAAATCACCCCTCTGGGTGAGTAGCCGCAAGAAGGCCGACGCAAGTCGGCCTTCTTCGTTTTGTACGTCGTAGCAACGCCCGCGCGACGTCGCGCGACGCCGAAGATTGGGCCCGAGGGGGCGCCCTTTCGCGCCAAGGTGACGCTACGACTGCGGTTTCGACCGCGACCGTTGTGGCGGAAAAGGAGACTGCTACACTCCCTCTCGAAGCTTGCACCCCTGCCAACCACGCCCATGGTGGAATCACTCGCACCAAGCAACCTGTCGCAGATACGCCGAGTTCAGCCCGACGGCGCGGTGCTATTCTGCGGCAACAACTTCTGCGTTCGGGTCGCTGTGTTGAAGCCAGGCGTCCTGTTGGTCGGCGTTCACGGTCAAGTCATCGATGACCAGGACGTACATGCTGAAACCGCCTTGCTGGCGGAGTTCGATCACGAGCTCGAGCGGGTGGGGACGTTCACGATGTTCGCTGACCTGCGAGAGTCACCCCACATGCCCTCTGCTTCGCGCAAGCGAATCGCTCATTGGGTGCGCCGTCACCAGGCGCGGTTGCTCCCGTCGCACGTGCTCGTTCGCTCCAAACTGCTCGAGATGGCGCTGACGGTGGTCACCATGCTGGTTGGCAGCGGGGTGTTCAAGATTCACACCGATCTGCAAACGTTCCTGGCGTTCGTGAAAAAGGCGGCGCCAAAGCTGACCGAGCTGCCTCGGATTCCAGCGCCGTAGGCTTTGATCGCCTCGCCAGCGGCCCCATGAGGCAGGCGCGCTTTCACTCCACTCGGCCAGCGGTTCGAACGCCTGTCGGCTTCGAACCTATTTCGAGGGGGGTTGTCGGATTGGCGGGGGCTCGTTCGTTGTACTGGTGAGCGGTCGCCCTCGGAGGCGTCCGGAAATCACAGGAGTCTCAGGATGAGCATTACCATTACTGCCTTTGAACGATCACCCGATGGTGGCAAAGGGCTGGCGCGCGACACGCGCGTTCGCTGGGCACTCGAAGAAGTGGGGCAGCCCTATCAAGTTCGCCGTGTTTCGTTCCGCGCGCTGAAAGAACCCGCGCATTTGGCGCTCAACCCGTTCGGCCAGATCCCGACCTATGAGGAGGACGGGCTCACCCTGTTCGAGAGTGGGGCCATCGTCTTCCAGATCGCCGAGCGCCACGCGGGCCTGCTGCCACAGAAAAAAGACGCTCGAGCGCGCGCGATCATGTGGATGTTTGCCGCGCTCAACAGCGTGGAGCCGCCAATCCTCGACCTCGTAACCGTCAGAATAACAGAGGGCGACAAGCCTTGGAGCCAGGAGCGCTTGCCGCTGGTCGAGGCTCGCATTCGCGCAAAGTTGGAGCAACTTTCCGCTCGTCTGGGCGACGCGGATTGGCTCGACGATGTGTTCAGCGCTGGCGATCTGCTGATGATATCGGTGCTGCTCAGACTGAGACCATCGGGCCTGCTGCCGCAATTTCCAAAGCTGTCCGCGTATGTTGCCCGTGGCGAAGCGCGCCCCGCCTACAAACGCGCGTTCGAGGCTCAACTCGCTGCCAATACCGACGAACTCGCCGCAAACTCGGTGCGATAGTGATTTCGATCTTGGTCGGTTAGAGCGCGGCCGCCGCGGTGTTCAGCGCTCCAATCCACGCCGTGGCCGGTTTCGCCTGTGCGGCCGCGCCTGCCAGCACGGATAAACCACGGCCGAAGTCGCCCACTTGCGTGGCATTCGAGCGAAGCTGCGCTATTCGTCTGAAATGCGACTGAAGGTTGGCAATCCGGTGTTGCTGGCGGCTTTCGCCCTCGGCGCGCTTGGTTGCGCCACGCAACGCGAACTCATCGACCGCAGCGCAAGCGCGGGGTTGTCGCCTTGCTCGTTTTGGCCACCGCCGCGGAGCACGTCGCTTGCCATCGCCCAGAGCGCAGGGATCACGCAGCCAGACGGCCTCAACGGCGTCGCCAATCGAATCGCAACCCAGTTGCGCAGCGCGGGCTACCCCGAGCCGCGCTGGTACCCGACTGGCTTGGGGTATCGGCACGGCTTTGCGGCAACCACTCGACTCGAAGCGCTGAACGGTGATGGGACCGCCAAGCCCGAACTCGAGCGTTGGTCATCGCTCTATCCCGAAGCCGCGAATTTACGCTGGTTGACGCTCGCGCAAACCATGCCGTTGCCACGCGCGGGCCGCTATCGCGTGTTCTTGATCGCGGTCACCGATCTGCCCATTGGAGCGAGTTCGCTCGCGCCCGTCTGGAACGAGAACACCGTGATGGACGGCCCAGGTGTGCGCAGCGCGGAGCGCTCTGCGGGCGCAATTGGCGATTTGGCAGCTCGCGCCGGCTATCGGGTGGGCGTGTATGTGTATCGATACGAGCGCGCGCAAAACCAGGCTCAGGGGCAATCGAGCGCGGGCGGCGCGCAATGGTCGGCTACCGCGGAGCTCCGCGCGGCACACCTTTGGCGGTTGGCCGAATCACCATTCAGCGATACTCAATGATCGGCTGCTCGATCGCGATCATCGACCGACCGAGCGCCACCCAACACCGACCACGCGCCCACGATCAAAACGAGTCTCAGGGACGCTCCGCTTTCAGGGCTTGTAGTTCACCGTCGCCCAACCGCTGCCAGGCATGTCGAACTGCACCTTCTTGCCGCCCACGGCCACGGTGAACATTTTTCCACCACCCGAGTTGTAGATCACCGCCACGATCGTTCCGTCGGGGTTCTTGAACGCGATGGCGTCCCCACCGCTCGTGCCCACGACCTTGGCGCCTGGATCGACGAACTGCGACAGGTGGCGGAACACATAGTAGGTCGGCGTGATCACGAGTTTACCGTTGTTCACGACCAGCAGCGAGTTTTGGTACCAATTGCGCGACGTGTCGTTCCCGTCACCGTTGGGATCGAGCACCATGTTCCAAGCCGAGTATGCGTTCACCTTGTCGGTCGTGATCCAGGCTTTGATCAGGCCCCAGCTCTCGGTGGCGTACGCCATGTCGTTGGGCGCCGGCGGGCCCTTGCCGCCCATCCACGGGTAGTTGCCGCACTTGTGCTCGGTCTGCCAGAAAGAGAGGCTCTTCGCGGGGTTGCTCTTGCCCTGCATGCCCCACTGGTAGCCAAGCGCCTTCACGAAACCCATGGCCTTGGAGTCAGCCGACATCGCGCTCACGATGCCGGGATCGGCATCACCGTTCGACATCGTGCCAAGCACGATATTCGCGCCTACGTTCATGCTGGTGAAGGTCGGGCCCATGTAGTCGCGCACGAACTTCACGTAGGTGCTCGCGTCCCAATGCGCGGATGGATAACCTTGCTCGAAGTTGGGTTCGTTCTGCGGCGCGACCGCCTCCACCTTCATGCCGAGCTTGCCGTACTCTTGCACGAACTTGGCGAGGTAGAGCGCGAACGCCTGCAGCGTCGCAGCGTCACTCTTCATCGCTCCGCCGTCGAATTTTGCGGGGCTCTTCATCCACGTGGGCGGCGTCCAGGGGCTCGCCCAGAGCCGCAAATCCGGGCGAATCGCCAGCGCCGCTTGCACGAACGGAATCAAGTTCTTCTTGTCGCGCTCGATGCTGAAGCTCTTCATCTCGTTGTCGCCCGCGGTCTCGTTCAGCGTGTAGCGACCCGCTTGCTTGTCCTTCTTGGCGTCGACGAACGAGTAATCGGATGCGCCGATCGGGATGCGTCCGAAGGTGAAGTGCGCGCCATCCACGCCGAACAAGAGCTGCATGACCATGGCGCGGTCGCTCTCGTTGAGACTCGCCATGTAGATCCAGCCGGCCTCGTTGAAAGCGCCGCCGAACCCTTCCCAGGTCTGCTGAGGAGAGGCGTCGTTCACCGTCACGTCGGCGGTGGCGCTCGCCATCTCGGTGAGCGTGCCCTTCTTCCACCAGGCATTGTTGGCCGAGGTCACCACTTGTGGTTCATCGACGACCGTGCCGCCGCCCGCCGTGCCTTGTCCGGCACCCGCGCTCGGCACCACGCCTCCACCGCTCGCTCCGACCGCGCTGTCGCCACCCGAAGCGCTGGTGCCGCCGGAGCTACCGTTACTTCCGCCCGCGACGGGCCCCGCTCCCGCAACAGAACCGCCAGCACCGTTGGCGCTCCCCGACGAGGCCACACCGCCCCCAGTCCCAGGGCTCGCGCCTCCACTCGCTTTGCCTCCTGCGGCCGTGTTGCCAGCGCCCGCCGCGCCGCCAGTGCTGGTTGAAGAGCAAGCAGCGCTGCCCGCGAGGAGCGCAATCTGAGCCAGCCGCAAAAGCCTGATTCTGTTCATTGGAGGTTGGTAAGACATATAACCTTTACCGGCGCGTCAAGCTTTGTCGCGCCGCCCTCGGCCACAGGCACGCCGCTCGCAGAGCTTTCCGTCGCAGCTCCCCGAGCCGGGCGGCAGATGGGTATTGGGCAATTCGAAAGTTCCGCCAGAGTTCCAAATCCGTCCGAGTCATTGAATCGAGTGCAGTGGCGAAGACAGAGCGAATCGCGCTCTGAGACGCCGAAGGCTGCGCCGGCCCCGACGTGCCGCATGACCATCAATAGGAAATCGCCTGCGCCGTTCGGTTCCGGTCATTCACCGAGCTATGGGCTCGGGGCTGGCTTCAGCACGCTGCTGCACCACTCGCGGAAACCAAGCGCGATCACAAAACAAGCGAGCAGCAACGGCTGCGATCTCGCGTGTCGCAACGTACGGCGCGCGCAGATCGGGACGACTCGCCGCTAATGGACGATGTTTCGCTGTTTGCTCAATGCCAAAAGCGGGCTCTGCGGGCGCGCGTCTGTGGCGTAACGGCTGCTGGGCACGACGACGCACGACAAGCGCTCCAAGATCTGGAACGTGGCCAGTGTGATTTCGGTGCCGAAATAGTCGATGCATAGCAAGTCGACCTCACGCGGCAGGTGATTGGTCGACGCTTGCGTCCGTGCACGCAAGCGCGCCAGCGCTCGCTGGTAGCTCTCTCCGGTTTCAGCCATGATTGCTCGAACTCCCGCTCGTTGCTTCTTGTGGTGGTGTCGGTTGCCCATGATTCGCGCTATTCGACGTGACGTTCACGATCGCTCGTGCTGACAATCCGTCCGGCATCGGCGAGGCGCACGCGAGTCGAACCAACGAATCCAGCGAAACACCGAAGGGCTGTGCCCTCTTCGCACCGAGCGAGCGCCGTGCCGGCGACGCCGCTTCGAGCCGGGCTCCGTCAAGCCCGCATTCACCATGAGCGACGTCCGACAGCGCGTCAAGGGGGAGCAGTTCAGGCGCGCCGCAGCTATCCTTCCGCGCATGTTCGTTTGCTCATTGTCCGGGAACGAGATCTTTTGCCTGCAACAGAAGGGCTTTTTCCCTGGTGAAATCGTGGTCGGAAATAGCGTGCGCAGCTTGGGACTCGCGGGCGCCATCGGTTCGTCATTTCGCACGCTCGCTGGCGGCGAGGTCGACAACGTCACGGCCTTGATTTCCGAGGGGCGCCACGCGGCGATGGAGCGCTTGGTCGCCGAAGCACGGCGTCATGGCGCGCATGGGGTCACCGGCGTCACGACCGAGCTCTCGTCCTTGGCCGGCTACACCGAGTTTCTGTCTCAGGGTACCGGGCTCGCGTCCGTCGCCGGTGAACGTCCGTTCTTCACGACTTCCGCGTCGGGGACGGAGCTCTATTGTCACTTGGAAGCGGGCTATACGCCGATCAGCTTCGTGATGGGCAACGTGGCCTACGCGCTCGGCATTGGCCGCGGCATCACCGGCGGACTGTCCACGCTGGCGCGCGGCGAGGTTCATCAATACTCGGAGATGTACAACCGCATCCGCCATTTGGCGTTGTTTCGCCTGCGGCGAGAGGCCGCCAGTACGGGCGCCAACGCGGTCGTCGATGTGCGCATCGATCTGCGGCCGTTCGGGCCCGGCGTGGTGGAACTGCTGATGACCGGCACCGCGTCTCATCACCCCGCGTTTGGCCCCGCCACGAGTGATCCCGCGCACGTGGTCAGCAGTGAATTGACGGGGGCCGAGCTCTTCAGTTTGGCGCAAATGGGCTACGCCCCTGTGCAGCTCGTGATGGCCACCAGTGTTTACTCGCTCGGCCTCGTGGGCGGCATCGGCGCGAGCTTCGCGGCGCTCGCCAAAGGCGAATTGCGTGAGCTCACGGAGTTGATCTACGGCGCGCGTGAGAATTGTCTGCGGCTGCTGAAGGACGAAGCTGCGTCGGTCGGCGCGGAGCAAGTGATCGGCAATCGCCTGCAGATCCGAGAACTCTCGCCTGGCTTGATCGAGGTGGTGGCGATCGGCACCGCCGTGCGGCGGCTCGCCGGCATCGCGCCGCACAGCCAGAGCCTGCCCTTTCAAGCCATCGTGCGTGACGACGATTCGTTGTCGATGGGCGGGGGAGGTAAGGCCGGCTTTGCGGAGAGCGTCGCGTTCGGCGCTGGGGTTGGGCGCAAGGTTCAGGCGCAGGTGAGTCCATCCGGCTGCTTCATCGCGCTCGTCACACTGGGGTTCGTCGCGATCGCGACGCTGATTGCGATCTTGCTCGCCATGCGCGGGCACGGTGCGCCCTAGCCGAGCACCTTGCCCGGCCGACTCCAACACAACCCGCTGCAGTCATTTGCGGTTCCGCTGCCCACTGGCTACGCCGGGTTGAAGAACGGCGCAGAGATCCGAAATCGCACCCTCGGGCAAGTTTCTCTATACCTCGCTGCGCCTCGACCACGTGGCTCAGGGCTCGTTGGCCGTGTTTGCGATCGGCGCCGATGGCGCGCTCACCTTCGTCGAGCAGCAAAGCTCTCGCGGTGTGACACCGCGGCAGTTCAGCCTCTCGCACGACGGAAAACAGCTGATTGTGGGCAACCAAAACTCTGCGACCATCGAGCTATTTTCCGTGGATACCGAGAGCGGCGCGCTCACGTTCGTCGCCGAGCAAGCGTGTGCGTGAGCCCGCGCTTCGCCCGCTTCGCGGCGATTCAGTAACGCGCCCCAGAGCGGTGCGCAGAGCAGGCGCCGCCCCTCGCCCGGTTACTTGACGGTGCGTGGCAAGTCGGCCCGCTTCACTTTGGGGCGGCCACGCTTGATCACTGGCGGCTTGCCAGCGCGGAGGAGCACGCCCGGTTGCACGCCCAGCGCATCGGCGAAATTCGCCAGGCTGCTGAGCGTGACGTTGACCTCACCGCGCTCCACACGCTGAGCGTAGGACAAATCGAGCCCTGCGAGCTCAGCGAGGTACTCTTGCGTCCAACCACGTTTGAGCCGCAACCGCTGCACATTGCCTCCAAGTTGGAGCATCAGTTCGAGCGCGCGAGTCGAAGCGGGGGCAGGCATCGGAGCTTTCGAGGTTCAGGAGGATCGAGCGCTAACCCGATGCGCCTCCTCTTAATTAGGGTACGTAGGTCCTTTTTAATTTGACTGCTTGCGCGCCCGCGCTAGAAGTACGGTGGAGGAGGGCAGAGTGGAATTCGAGCGGGCACCGCACTTGCCGTCTAAGGCAAAGCTCACCTGGCATATCTCTAGGTTGTCACTCGATCGCGACGGCTCCGGCTGGTTCGCGACGGGTTGGAAGGGCAATCGGGTCGCAGTCATTCGCCTGCCCCAACTGCCCGACGCGAATTCGGAAGAGGCATGGCTGAACCAAATCGAGAGCAGTTTCGAAGCAGGTGCGTTCGATGCCACGCAACCCCATGGCTACTGAGCCTCCCCCCAACACATCTCTGGAACTGAACATCGGTTCAGTCTATCCTCCGGCTCATGTTCATCGATGCATCGCTGACAGTCGCAGAGCCGCGACCCTCCGCTTGGCGTTCGCGCAGCAATAGCAAAGTGACCAAGGACTCCCGAGCTCGCAGCCCGAGCGCGCCATCGGCTCCTTCGCTTTCGAAAAAGCGAGCGAGTCGCCGCGTGGCACCAGTCGCACCCGTTCCTCCACTGCCGGAGGGTTGGCACGGTCGCTTGCGCGAGCAGTCACACAATTTGGCGCGCGCACTCGAGCTGCTCGAGCAGGCCATGACCATGAGTAGCGAACCCAAGTCCACCTCACTCAGTCGCGCGGAGAGCCTTCGCGGAGCGGGGCTTCTCACCCTGCTTGCTGCCTCGGAGTTGCTCGTCGTTGCCGGTTGGTTCGAAGCGGATCACGCCGTCAAAGCCGGCACGCTGCAACGTTGAAGTCCGCCGCGCTCACTCGCGCCGAGTCACGACTACCGAGACTGGGCGCTCGCGTCCCAGCCACGCACCTCGCAAGCGTCGCCGTTCCCGACGCTTCGCGGCCGTCACACGCCCGGCGGTGGGACGTTGGTCACCGTCCAATACAGCCCGAGCTCCCGCGAAGCCGTCACGAAGGCGTCGTAATCCACGGGTTTTCGCACGTAACTATTGGCAAAGAGCGCATAAGCCTCGAGGCGATCGCGATCTTCATCGGAAGAGGTGAGCACGACCACGGGTAGGTGCTTGGTCGCCGCGCTTGCGCGAATGCTCTTCAGCACCTCGATGCCGCTGACCTTGGGCAGCTTCAGGTCCAGCAGTACGACCACCGGCAACGGCTCCGGCGCGCGGGCGCCATTACCATGCAAACGCGCCAAGGCCTCGACGCCATCGCGCGCGCGTACGATCGGATTCGAGATGTTCGCGTCGCGGAACGCCATTTCGGTCAGGTCCGCGTCGTCGTCGTTGTCTTCAATCAGCAAGATGGGGCCGTGGGTCATGGTGAATTCGGTAGGGTAAAGTAAAACGTCGCGCCGCTCCCCTCACGGCCTTCCGCCCAGATGCGCCCGCCGTGCCGAGCCACGATGCGTTGCACGATGGCAAGGCCAATCCCCGTACCTGGGAAATCACTGTCCGAGTGCAGCCGCTGAAACGGCTGAAATAACCGGTGCGCATAGGTTTGATCGAAGCCCGCGCCATTGTCGGCCACGAAGAAGGTCGGCGTGTCTGCGTTCACGCGCCCCACGCGAACGCGCGCGTCGTTGCGGCGCGCGCTGAATTTCCAGCTGTTCTCCAGCAGCTTCTCCAGCACGATCTGCAATAGACGCGGATCGGCAGACACCATCAAGTCCGGTTCGACGTGGAAGCTGACGGGATGAGTGGGTTGCAGCTCGCGTTGCTCGCGCCCCACGCGCTCCGCCAATGTCGAGAGTGAGGTCAGTTGTCGGCGGAGCCTCGCGCGCGAGACGCGCGACAGCGCGAGCAGCTCGTCGATCAGCTCACCCATGCGGCTCGTCGCCTTGCGCACGCGCATGAGGTATTGCTTGCCCTCGTCGTCGAGCTGGTGGGATTTTTGGGTCAGAATCGCCTTGCTAAAACCGTCGATCGCTCGCAGCGGCGTGCGCAAATCGTGTGACACGGAGTAGCTGAACGCTTCGAGCTCTTGATTGGTTTGCTCGAGGTGCGCTGCCCAATCGCGCCGAGCTCGCGACAGCTCGACGTGGGTGCGGACGCGCGCCAACACCTCGCGCGCGGAGAAAGGCTTCACCAAGTAGTCGTCAGCGCCCGCTTCGATGCCCTCCAGCGCGGCTTCCTCGCCCGCGCGCGCCGAAAGAAAGATCACCGGCAACTGCCGAGTGCGGGCGTCTTCACGCACGGCACGGAGCAATTGGATGCCATCCAGCCGCGGCATCATCACGTCGGTCAGCAGGAGATCCGGCTGAAAGGTCGCGATCGCGTCGAGCGCCGCGCGTCCATCGGGGACGGCCAGCACGCGATACGCGCTGGAGAGCAACGCGACGACGTACGCGCGCATGTCGGCGTTGTCTTCCGCCAACAGCACCTTGCCGAGCGCGCCGGTTTGCGTCGAATCCGTCGACTCGGAAGCCCCTCCGTCAGTTTCGGTGTGCGCGTGAAAAGTCGACCACTCGAGCGCCTCCTGCACGTACGCCGCCACGCCGGCACCGGTCGGCGAAGGCGCGGCGTCCGCGTCAATCTGCTCCGCCGGCAAGTGCGCCGCGCCGAGCGGGATCGACACCGTGAACCGGGAGCCGTAATCCGGCTTACTCACGACCCGCACGTCGCCGCCGTGCAACCGCGAAAGTTCACGCACCAACGGCAGCCCAATCCCGGTGCCCTCGTGAGTGCGAGATTTCGCCCCATAGACCCGGTGAAAGCGCTCGAACAATGCCCCGAGCTCGTGATCGGGGATGCCCACGCCGGTGTCGATGACGTCGAGCTCGACCAACGTGGCCAAATAGCGGAGACGCACGCGAATGCCACCTGAAAAGGTGTGCTTGAAGGCGTTCGACACGAGGTTCAAAACGATCTTTTCCCACATGTCCCGATCGACGAAGACCGGCTCGGATTGCGGCTCGATCTCGAGCGAAAGCGTGAGTCCGGCGCGCTCGATCGCGGCTCGAAATAGGCTCGCCAATTCCGAAGTCAGCGTGCCGAGTTGAGTGGGCTGATAGCGCGCCATCACTCGCCCTGCCTCGATGCGCGAGAAATCGAGCAAGACGTTGACCAGCCGGATCAACCGCAACGTATTGCGATGAGCGGTCGCCAAACGCTCCCGCCGCGCTTCCGGCAACGGCGCTTCACGTTCGGCGAGCTCGTCTTCGATTGGGCCCGAGAGCAAGGTGAGCGGCGTGCGAAACTCGTGACTGACGTTGGAGAAGAACGTCGTCTTGGCGCGATCGAGCGCACTCAGTTGCTCCGCGCGACGCCGCTGCTCTTCGTGTGCCCGCGCGCTGGTCACGCTGGTAGCCACGGCTTCTGCCACACGCTCGAAGAAGGCGCGATATGGTTCGTCGAGAGTCAACCTCGGGCTCGCTCCCAGCACGAGCAGTGCCTGCGGAACGAGCGAACCGGACGAGGAGATGGGCAGCATGATGGCGCTGCGCGGGGGCTCGGGATAGGGGCCCGTCGCTTCGAGCTCGAAGCGCTCCGCCAGGTCCTCGAGTACCCGGTAGCGATTCGCGCGCACGACCTCGGCCAGCGGCCAGCGCGCTCGCTCCGGTCTCAAGTCCACACGGGCGGGGCAATAGCGCTCCGGCGCGGAGCGGGTCTGGGCCACGAGCTCGGCCTCGTTGCCGCTGGCATCGAGGCCATAAACGAACGCAAACGGCACATCGAGCGGCGCTTCATCCAATACTCGGGTCGCAAAGACGAACGCTTCACGCGCGCTCGCCGCGCTGACGCCGGCGGTCACGATGTCACGCAACAGGCGCGTGCGTCGCGCCTCGAGCATCCTTTGCGTGGTCTCGACCGCGGTCAGTAGCACACCCGCAACCAACCCCTCATCGTCGCGAATGGGGCTGAACGAGAAGCTGAAGAAGGTCTCTTCCAGCACCCCGCGGCGATCCAAAAATACCCGGCCATCCTCCACGAAGCTGGTGCTGCCGCCGAGTGCGCGCTCGAAGTGCGGACCAAAGACAGGCCACGCGGAGGCCCAACAAGTGCGCATGTCCTGGCCCATGGCCGCGGGGTGCTTCCCCCCACAGATCGTGGCGAATGCGTCATTGTAGAACTGAACACGCCTGGCTCCCCAAGCGATCGCGAATGGGAAACGCGACTCGAAACACAGACGCATGCTGCGTGTGAGCGCGGCGGGCCACGTCTCGATTGGCCCGAGCGCGGACACGCGCCAGTCCGTGCGCGCGATCACGGAGGCTGCTGTTCCGCCGTCGGCGAGAAAGCTCGGCATCTTCGCAACGCTTCGCTCCACGAGTGCGTCGCTGATGGTTGCCTGCGCTTCGACCATCGTCCCTGTCTTCGAGGATGCTCCGAAAATACGGCTGCGGAAAGCACGGAGTGCTGCACGTTGCCCATGACCGCTGTTTGACGGATCACCTCGTCACGCGCGCCACGTTGCAATCCGCCCCTCGTCGAACGCTGTGCGCGGACGCGTTCGTTCGCGCATGATTGTTGGCGATCGCCGCTGTAATCACCGCCGAGAGTTGCTACATTGAGCCGGGATTACCACTGATCTGACTGCCAGCTCGGCAGTCGTAAACGGTGGCAGCGGGAAGACATGGACACCATTACGCCTGCCAATGCCAGTCCGTCACTACGCGTGCTCTTGATCGAGGATTCGGCGGATGACGCCGAGTTGCTCGGTTTCGAACTGATGAATCAGGGCTACGACCCGCGCACGACGCGTGTAGAAACACGCGCGGCGCTGGAGGCTGCGCTCGATCAGGGCAACTGGGACGTCGTACTCTGCGACCATCGCTTGCCGATGTTGGACGCGCTCTCCGCGCTGAGCATCGTTCAGGCGCGCGGCCTGGATCTGCCGTTCATCATCATCTCGAGCGTCATTCGCGAAAGCGACGCGATCGAGGCGATGCGCGCGGGCGCGCACGACTTCTTGTTCAAGAACAACTTGGGCCGAATGGCCGCGGTGATCGAACGCGAAACTCGGGAGGCCGTGCTGCGCGCAGAAGCTCGGCGCATGCAGCAACAGCTCCTGCTCGCCGATCGGCTCACCTCGATTGGCATGTTGGCGGCGGGCGTGGCGCACGAGATCAACAATCCCCTCGCCTACGTGCTCGGCAACCTCGAGTTCGCGCTCAATCACTTGACCTCCGGGCAACCGCGGGATCCGGTCGAGTTCGCCGAGGTCGTGCAAGCCCTCAGTCAAGCGCGTGAAGGCTCGCAGCGCATCAGCCACATCACCCGCGACCTCAAGGTGTTCTGTCGCAGCGGCGAGGACGACGAGAAGGGCTCGGTCAGCGTCAAGAAGGTGATGGACTCGGCGATCAACATCGCTTGGAACCAGATCCGCCATCGCGCTCGCTTGGTCCGCGACTTCGAACGGGTGCCGACCGTCGCCGGTAACCAAGACCGCTTGAGTCAGGTGTTCTTGAACTTACTCGTCAACGCTGCGCAAGCATTGCCGGATGCTCAAGTGGAACAGAACGAGATCAACGTGAAGATAGGCCTCGCGCGCGGTAGGATCGTGATCGAGGTGAGCGACAACGGCTGCGGCATGACCCCGGAACAGCAGCGGCGCGCTTTCGATCCGTTCTTCACGACCAAACCTCGCGGAGTCGGAAGCGGTATCGGCCTGTCGATCTGTCGAAATATCGTCGCCGACATGGGCGGCACCATCTCGTGCGAAAGCCGCGCAGGCGTCGGCACCACCTTCCGTATCGAACTCCCGGCGGAAGAGGGGGCTGCGCGCAGCACACGCCCGCCGAGCCTGCTCGAGACACCCCACCTGCCGCGTTCGCGCATCCTGTTCATCGACGATGAACCCGCGCTCTGTACCGTGGTCCGCCGCCTGCTCAAGGACGAGCACGAAATCATCGGTTACTTCGACCCGCGTGAAGCGCTCAAGGCGCTCGACGACGACGACGCCTACGACGTCATCTTCTGCGACGTGATGATGCCCTACATGTCCGGCTTCGAATTCCTCACCGAAATCCGCAGCCACCACCGCGAACTCGCCGCTCGCATCGTCTTCATGACCGGCGGTACCTTCAACGACCCCGCGCAGCAACTCCTCGATGAGCTCTCGAATCCCGTGCTGGAAAAGCCGTTCGACATCCGTGCGCTGCACACGGCGATCGCGCGCGTGGTCGAAGAGCGCGCCACCTCGGGAACGTGGCTGATGAATCGGATCGAGCGGGCGGGGTAAGCAGTTCGCCCAACGCTCGTCGCAATTTAGTCTCGCAAGCCGGGCGCACACTCCACACGTCCCTCACCGCATGTGCGGATCGGTGCGACTGACTCGCACGTCAATGCGTCACATCCAACGTGCTCATTGGAGACGCGTTGGCATGGATGCTACGTTCATCGAACTTTGTACCGACAATATCTACGCACCTTTGGGATCCCGGCAGTCGTGCTTGCAACGTTGTACACGGCGTGCGCTAACCCGCCGAAGAAGCCGAACCGAGGCGGCGCGGGCGCCGGCACCGCAGGCGAGACCGTGGGCGAAGCGGGAATGACCGAAGACGGTGGTCGCGCCTCGACGGGTGGAACAGGCGGCACCGCCGGCAAAGGCACTACCGAAGAAGCCGGCATGGCCGGCGAGCTCGCGAGCGAAGGCGGAATGGGCGGTGAGGCGGGAGAAGCGGGCGCCAGCGGCGGCGCGGCACCCAGCGCATGCACGGGCCTGACCATTGGCCAATCGAACATGCCCGTGCCTCCGACCACGAATGTCGCGAAGCCGAACGGCGCAGTTGGCGGACTCAAGGTGGTCAACTGGGCAGGCTTCAAGGGTGCCATCTCGTACACGTTCGACGACTCACTGCAGTCGCAAACGACGCACTACGAGGACCTCAACGCGGTCGGCATCCACGTGACGTTCTACCTGAACAACTTCAACCAAGGGTCTAACCCGATTTGGGAGAAGGCTGTCGCTGACGGTCACGAGCTTGGAAACCATACGGTGCATCACTGCCACGCTGACGGCACCGGCTGCGT